>Ga0157364_1004494_pt1 | contig 13951 bp, 4 predicted proteins | sample AttsexASBM2_FD_111476 | JGI IMG/M metagenome (GOLD analysis project Ga0157364, IMG submission 111476) | Fungus gardens microbial communities from leaf cutter ant in Ribeirão Preto, State of São Paulo, Brazil - Atta sexdens ASBM2 | ecosystem: Host-associated > Fungi > Mycelium > Unclassified ... | reverse complement strand
TACAATTTTCTTTTGCAAATTGCGTAATTTAAATAGTAGTGACTATATTATTGATAATATTAATATTAATATTATGTCGTTTTAATTTTCTATAAATCAATTTTATTTATATAATTTTCTTCTTTTAGTTTTTTCATAATACGATTTTAAATTAAAAATTGCAGCGTAAACCACCACACCTATCTTAACTGTACTTAATCTTTATATGTCTTGCTTTATAGTGTCAAATAGCTCTTGGAGCTCAAGGCAATCATGCATATATAGAAAAACTCTTGACTATCGTTACATATTTGTAGAATAGCATAAAATAAATATGTATATAATTTAATAAAAATGTTTTATAACGAAGTGAAAAGATTCTTGAAAATCTTATATACGTACATTCACTTGTAAGTACTTTATACAGATAATTCCTATAAACAAAAAAGAATAGGAATACGTAGCATTACTGTCTATTATGTCAGTTTTGAAACCTATTTTGTCAGACGCTTATTTTTGTTTATCTTACGAAAAAATTAATTATTGCAAACAATATTAGAAAAGTTGCTTGTATTACCTGATAGAAGACACTTTTTAGTTCGTATTTATGTTTTTAAAATTTTATTTACCTTTTATTTAAGAATTGTTTAAAAACAAAATGGTATGTCGATATCGGCGACTTTTCTTTAATATAAAATTACTTCATTATCTTAATTTTTTAAATATAAATTTTTTTTATTTAATTATGAAAATATGAAACTTAATATTTAAGTCAAACTATATAGAACTACACTAATAATTGTAACGATTCTAATAATTATAATTTGATAATTAATTGTTTTACACGTAATTATTATATTATTATATCATGTTATATTATCATGTTATATTATCACATATTATATTATCATAGTTACATATATATCATTACTTTACAAGTGTCACAATTCAAAAAATTAAGTTTCTCAGAAAAGAAAAAAAATTATTTTTCAATTTAAAAAATTATTAACTAATAAAATAATATCGGAATAATAATATTTTCTTAATATATTCAAATGTCATTTTTCTCATTTTTAGTTTCATAACTCTTAAAAAAAAACCAACTATTTTTTTATTTATTATTTTGATAATATTTTAATAAAATTAAGTTAGTTTATTTTTGATAATTGGTAATATGTTTACTTAAGATAATATGTTTACTTAATACATTCATGATAATATATAATTCGAAAAATTTTTTAATTTTATTTACTTTTGAAGTAAGAAAGCAGTAACCAATAACAATGTTACAATATTACTGTGACATTGCAATGTTATTGCAATATTATTGGAATGCTGTATGGAAATGTTTGCATGTGTTAAAACGATATTTCGTCTGCTATACAATCGAGAGAAGTGATATCTGTGATAAAAAGACGATAAACAATAAATTTCATAAAAATTACATTTAATTTCGCAAATGCATCTTTACTTTTATCAATTCTATATACACTGCAGCTTATGCGTTTTACATATATGGTATGCGCGTTACATATACACCGTTGTCTGTATTGGAACGAGGGCAGATAGAGAGGGTCGATGAGGGTGGTTGCTGGGATTTTCAGTACGCGTGCGATCTCCGTGCCGAAAACATGTTTCTCCTGATAGTTTGTATAATCTTCAAATTCGTGTGAGAAATCAGCTACTAATAAAAATTATATAAAAAAATCGCTGTTGATGACAAATTATATTTAATATATTGTTGTGCAAAAGTGAAAAATCTAAAAACGATAATATTAATAATTATCTTTAATTAAAACGTAAGACGGAAGAGGTATTAAAATTGATTTGGCAATAAATATTTATGTTAATTTTCAATCGCGATAAATATATGCTCAATTGGATGTATATAATGTAAATGACGGATCATGATTTTGAATGTTTATCAAAAGACAATTAGCTGTATATCTACTAGTGAATTAATCATGTCGGTTTCCGTTTAAATGCTGTTATTAATTCAGCTATTCACAAGCAGACGACATGATATATGGTGTAATGTAAACGCATAAATAGATAAATTTTGTAGGTAATTAAATATAAATGTCTCATAAATTGATCAAAATACAATAATATTTAATAATATTAAAGATAGTATTATTATAATACACTATTATAAATAAAGAATAGTATTATAGTATTCAGTATACATAGAATGTAAAGTTGTAAATAAATGGAAAATGCGTCAAAGATTTAATAATATTTAAATTAATTGTGCACGGGTAAACATAAATTAATTTTTAATTTGCATACGAAATATTAATACGTAAAATGTATCACGTTAATTAAAAATTAAACGCTTATTGCACGAAATTAACTTTTCATAAATCACTTATAATCGTATTAACTGCGGTTAGTTCGTACGTTTAGATGTGTTTCTCTTTTCGCGCTGATTTGTATAGTGAAGGTGCTGGCACTTCGGATATTACATATTACGTACTTATGCAAAACATGCGATTATATGGGTCTATATTTTATGGTCGACATATGGCATGTTGGCTTTTGAGCACTTTGTTATATATTGTGAACATTTTAATTAATGAAGTCTTGTAAGGCGGAAGCATATAGACATTTAACGCGATGTACACAATACACCAACTTCGACATTTATGTTATAATACTTATAATGTGAACGTCATTGTGATAACAAATGTTATATGTACTGAATAGATTATTTGTATTTAAATAGATGAAATTATTTACATAATGCCAATAAGGTAATTAATTAATCTCAAATTGACTTTGATATCACTTTGATATCGTGAAATAAATCGTGAACAATGCGAGAATTTAACTCTATCATCTGGTAAGTTGTGCACAGATTTAATGTTATTATAATATTTATTTATATATAAGTTTTATAATTGAAATTCAATATTACATTACCAGATTTTCATAGATTTATAAATTTTTAAAGCAATTATTTGCTATAACAACAGCACAACTTAAAAAATAAACTAAGTAAAAATAGCGTTATTTACAGTAAAAAAATAAAGTATTTAAACAAATGAGTTTGAACGTTTTAAATAATTAAAATTTTACATTAATTTTGAAATGTAATTTTGATATAATAACTGATTATAGAGTAGTGAAAACATGTTTTTTCTTTTTTTCTTTGCAGCTTTCTTCTTTTTCTCTTTCTACAAGTAACTTTTTAAGTTACATTATTATAGCAAATGAGTGATTATACATAAATTATAGATATTATAAATTATATTATATTAAAGTGTATTAAAATTGGAAGAAAGAGAGGGAGAGAGAGAGAGAGAGAGAGAGAGAGACTATTTTACATAAATAAAAATAGTAAACAAAAAATTTAAGATACAGAGTTTATTATGTATTTATAAAAAAAGACCTAAAAGAACTTAAACTTTCTATCACGCGCGCGTGAGAGATATTAAAATAACTCCTTTTAACAACTTCTTAGAAAGTAGAAGTATATAAGCTTGAACTGGACATATGACTGTGGTCAACAAACTTATTATAAGCAAAATATACACAATTTTACATGCACCCTTTATTACTATATAAATTGAATTATTTTCGGCTTGCGTATAATTAATCGGATAAACAGAGTAACCCGTGGGAAAACCATCATGTTAGAATATTACAGCGTAATACAATTTTCATATTTTCTTTGTTAGCAGTTGCTCTTCTAGTAGATTATAAATGCAAATTTTACTCCTAAATAGCGTTGAAAGCATAGCGCGAATAGGAGATTTGTCTGTAATAAACAATTTTATGGCTGGAGAAATTAGTAATAGGTGTCGCAAAATGAAATTAAGCATTGTAACCGATTGCTTTTGTGCGAATTTGAAGTGAGGTTGCATTCTAGTATTCGAGGATTCCTATCTATTATCAGAGAATCTGATGGCATTCCGTTTGCTTAAAAAAAATTGGAGTACTAAGTCGAGGCGCGATACTATACAGTAAATGGACTTCAAATAAAATTATTTCTCAAAAATAATGCTGTTACAAATTTGTTACTATTTCTAAGTACAATAAACGTAAATTTCGTGAACCAATGATTCATCGGTTGCCCATCGATTGCACAATTACAATAAATAATAATTACAATATTCTTACAATAATTAGTTTAATTAAAAAATGCATTAAAAATTTTATGAAAGATCGTCAGTCTCGTGAACAATTCGTCATTAATGATACAATTTTACGAGTCAGTTTGAATTAAAATCAATATGCGAGGAATTTGAGCGCAAAGGACCGACATTTACATGAATGGCGTGTACTTTTATGCAAAATCGCTCATCACATGCTCATCGAGTGTTTGAAGAATTACTGTAAATTTATTACTGTCGCCTTCATAATGTCCGACGTTGTTTGAACAGCGTGTTTTCACAAAGTTAGACCACAACTGCACAAACAACTCAATTTGCTTACTTCTATTCTTCGCTTCTTCGTGCTGCTAAGTTAATCTTATTTTTCCGCTATTTAATTCATCATTGTTATTTTTATTGTTTTATTTATAGAAAATCTTAATACAGATTAACACAAGTCAGTAAATGAATAAAATTTATGCTTAGAAATTAAAGTATAAATTTGACAACTTAAAGCATTATTTGACAATTGCGTTGCAGAATTTTAATTAATATAGAAGAAATAGAAAACTAGAGAATATAACAAATAAAACTAAGTAAAATAAAAATAAATATATAAAATAAAAATAAATAAAGTGAACAATAATTTTTTTAGAAAAAAAAGAGAATAAAAATTTTTTTTAAATATGTTGAATTTGTTGAAATAAAAAGTTTTAATGAAATAAATTACTACGCTAAAATAAAAGCCAAAACAGAGATAATGGCGTGTAAACAACATAGCAACAGCGTAGTTTAAATAAATCAACTACATTTTATGCAAATTAAACTAAACGTTTTCGTTTGCAATTTTCATCAAGTAAACCGTCATCAAGCAAAAATTGATTGAAAATGATATACTACATGTACTTTAGAAAGGTAATATAAAATGTATACAAAATATTATGATTGCAAAAGTTTGTCAGAGTATAAGAGAAAGACAATTTAAAGAAAGCAAAAATTACATTATTCCGCTGGTAGGAATCTTTCTCAGAAACTAGTGGGATTCTTATTGCTTTAACTTCGTTAAATTATAATGTATCATTTTTGTTGTGTTAGAGCTATATAGTAAGAAAAATTAATTCAATTTATTTTGAAGATGTAATTCCATTTATAAATTACGTTATTAATTATAAGATAATATGTACGTCTTGTTATCTATACCATTAATTCTCATTAGTAATTTATATTTTTGTGCATCTGAAAATTATTTCTATTGATTTTTTTAAAAATATTAAAGTTGTAAAAAAGTTTTTAATAAATATTTTTCCTAAATCTCTTATTTTTGAAAGAACATACTTGATAATTGATAATTTTTAATCGGAAAAATGTATCTGTGAGAATATGTGTATGTGTATTCGACGAAAATATGAGCCAGAGCATAATAAATATTAGTTTCATACTGTGCTGGATTATTTCTGAATACAACATCGTACTCATTAGACGCCATACTCATTTGCATCATACTCATTTGAGTATCTCATCTTATATACTGTTTTACTTTTTCCAGTATATTTCTTTCTGTATTATAAAAAAGAATTCATTTTTTATGGAATCTCTTATTCTTTATAAATTAAGAAGCTTTGATTTATACATATATATTTTTAGTAATGCAATAAATACATATAAACATGAAGTAGAAAAAAATGATTCCGCAGACACATACCAGGTTTGCATTGTTTTTTTTTTTTACGAGACTATGTCAGTTTTTATGATTGTCATGCATTTCTAGTTTATGTGTTGTCACACAACACGTACCAAATACAAGCAAAATAGTTGACATGAAAAGGTACCCTTTGTTAAGAAATTTCGTTATTATTTCATGTAATACTTCATTACAAGACAGACAACAAGAAGCACATCACATATTATTCCTCTAAATCGGAACAATAAGAATTGCTCAATGCAAACTTTTCTGCATAAAATATTTAACAACATTTACAATATTTACAACATTTAATATTTAAATATTAAATTTCATTAAATATTTTAATACTATACTATATAATATTTTAATACTATAATATACATATTAAATATTTTGTATTTATATCGCATTATATCTTTTTTCTAATTTAATTCTATAATAAAAGTTAGATGAGAAGAGTAACTTTTCTTTGATTTTTAATAAATTTAAAATTATTCTTAGAATTAATTTTGCAAATTAAATAATAGTTGAAATAAAATTAATAAAATTGTATAATAACAGAATTTGTAATAATAAAAATAACTTACAATAGTTATGAGATGTTAAGAACTGTATTAGAATTAATCCTCTTCTTTACTGACTAAGAAGAAAGTATGCAACAAATTCTTTTTATAAAATTTTAGCGTAAAGCTAGAGAGCTGATAGATTTGATGTATTGATTTCGAAAAATTCTTTTATGTTAATAATTTATACTTTAAAAGTTATTCTTAATATATTTACCGAGGAAAATATTATATCATATTATAAAGTTATAAATTGGCAACTTTATGTCAACTTTTATCAAATATCGATTTCAAAAACAAGAACTTCGGATACTTACATTCTGAAACAGAGTAAAAAAAATTTTGATCTTTCACATCTTTTGCATACAATTTGTTATTATCTTTATTTTTCTTCAATTCAAGATGAATTTTGATGATATGGAACAAGTATTTATTACTCAGATAGCAAGCTATGTCATTTTGTCGTCATTTTGACGTCAACTTGTTACCAGGATATGTTTACAATAACTACATTTTATATGTTTAGTATATGTGTTTTTCAGTAAATATCAACTAAAAGAAACATAACATCAATGTTATAATTTTACACTCAACAATGTAATATAATATGTGCACTACTAATATAATAGTTACATTGTTGAGTGTTAAACTACATCATTGATGTTATATTATTTTTATTTAGTTGGTGTTTACTAGGTTTCGTAAACGGAATGAATAGAATAATGTGTCGAAGTTGCTGGATTAGTATAAGTATACATACTTAACTGATTAATCACGTTCATCTTTGTTTCATAGTCAAAAGCAGTTTTATTATAGATTCCACTTTGTCATGCCGATACTTTTGTTACACCAAAGCAATCTCGTGAAGTATACTTACTCGCTCTTTGACGTTTGCTGACACTTTGTTTTTTACATTATAATACTGGTTTTTATTCGCAGTCACATTTCTCACTGTATAAGAAAAAGATTTTGTGTTAGAAATGATGTGGTTTGCGCGTATAGTGTTTAAAGAAAAATCTTACTTTAAAACGTGGTGACAATATTTTTTCCTAGAGCCGTTATCTCGTTTGACACAGAGCAGATATACATACTTTCGATGCATTTTTAAGTTTCGTAAAGCATTATTTCTTTCGAGGATATTAAAGTACAAAGTTGACGTGATAAGAATAAGCAAGAAGTTTTTTATCTTAAGAAGATCTTGTGATTTATTATTCTGAGCATTGAGAATGCTTCTAGCATTTTAAAGTAATATCAGTTTTGCAATAAATTTTTAATTAATAGAACGATATAATTTAACATAAAAAAGTAATATTTAAAGTTGATTGAACGATATAATAGAAAATTTTATATACTATATTCCGACAAAATGTCAATAATTATATTTAAAGAAAAAAGTTTTATTATAAAAAATAGAAAAATTATTAATAATTTAATTAAAATAATAAATTATTAATTTATTTTGGATCATGCAAACATAATAACATTAGCTTTTCTTTTGGTGGAATCAAACGCTAGCTGATTTTTAAAATTTATTTGCAAACTAAATAAAACAATTAATTTATTGTTAAAATCTATATCAAAACAAAATATAAAAATTAAGATTCGTTTCGAAGATGCGAATAAGCATCAAAAATTTGTTAAATTACTAATCAATTTAACTCGTGATATTAGTGCGATAATTTAGTAGAATAATAAAAACTTTAATAAAATAAGAAATTTTACAAAAACATTTGATTTTTCAGAAAACGCATTTGAAAATATTTTTGCATTTTTGCATTGAACACTATGCTTTTTTTTTCAAAATCTCAAAGTTAATAATGCCTCGACTATATAATATTACACACAACTGAAAGTATTAATAAAAAATCAGCCAAAAAAGCTAATACAAAAAGTTACACAGACATAATCTATGATTAGCCAATATTAAAAAAATTGTATCGTAAATTTTTTTAAAATTAATTATAAAAAACAACAAAATATTTGATTTTTAATTTCTTATGCAGTAAAATTATCATATTTTGCTGCAATTTTAGATAACTTTTAAACGAGAAAGCGAAATCCAATTAAACTTTTGCACAAATATTTATTTATTTATTTATTATTAGAGTTTTAGTAAATGTACAAAAATTTTAATTTAATTTGTAATTTTATTTCCTCATCAAATGAGTACTATAAAACGCGATGTTAAACAAGAATCAAGGCAAACAAAAATATTAAACAATATTAAACAAATAAATAAGAGTTATGCTCAAATTTTACATAGATACTCAGATGTAAAACAATCTATGAAATATTTATATTTCTGATAATATTGGGTTGTTCGGAAAGTTCGTGCCAATGTTGAAGGAAAATTGAAACGCAGAAGATTTAAATTTTAGTATACATTTATTAAATTATATAGGTTAGGCACGAACTTTCCAGACAATCCAATATTTTGAGTTGTGACATATATATTTTTAAATAATTTTAGTTTTTTAACAACAAACGTTTATTACAAGTTTAAATGTTTTAAATAAAAATTATCAAAGCAGATACAAATTCGATAACATACATATTAATTGAGTATTAATAGCAAATGGCCGCTAAGTCATTGAGCAATTTCTAAAGTTTTTATATGAACTATATTGGGATCAAATCCCGATTCTACACCTATATCTTATTAACTTTATGACAATAAGTTTCGATAAGTTTAGAAGATTTGATTGTAATCATTGTAATAGAAATTAGAAATTGGATAGAGAAATTGGTTCCGTGTCAGGAATGGAATGTTGCTAAGTGCAATTATGCTATCGATAAGATTCTTCAATAGATTTCTTGTGATAGGTAGTACATGAAATGGTGCAAGTGCAACTTGTTCGAAAGTTATTAATAGATTGATTCGGGTACTTTATCAACAATCAATAGTTTTAATTGCACAAAGTTGAAAGTTTTAATACACATGCATGTAAAACATTCGAAATTTTGATAATTTTATGCAACAAATTACTGCTATTTAATTACAATTTAAAAGAAGCAACTAATATGTTCATATCTCCACATATATAGGAGAAATTTTTAGTATTTTATAGGGAATTATTTTTAATAAACAATATTTATGTTTTTAGAAAATAAGAAAAATAATAGCAGCTACGAAATATCTAAATCAATTACAATCTAATAAACTAGCTGTAACATTACGGATAAAGTATGATCTATAAATAAAAATGCAGGGGCTTATGAACAGAGGCTTACATAGCAATGAATATATATGTAAGAGATTCATTATTGTAGTTGAAAGATTATAAGATAAAACGATACAATGGAGAAACCGACGAGCGAAGAATAAAGACAAATAAACGAGAACAGCTTACAATAAAAGATTCGGGTCAGTATATAATTGATGGAGAAAGAATCTTTCCGTTCAAGTATAAACTATCTTTATAGTAGAAAACTTAAACACAGTCAACGTTTGTTATAAGAGAGGCGTAAAATAAGTAACTTCAACTGTTTATTAAAATCTTTCAATAACTTTCTATCTTATCGTTATCTATCTTATCGTTATTCTTATCGTTATTCTTACGTATTTCTGCTACATCAAACTTTTTTGCATCAATTTTTGCATTTAAAAAATTTTTTATGATAAATAAGATTAAAATGATTAGAGATATTATATATTATATACATTACAGTAAGTACATATTTGTATACGTACTTATAAAAAAATATATTTATTTATATCTAAGCTTTTTTTATTATATATGATTTATACATATAATTGATATATGTATATAAATAAATATAAAATTTTGACAGTAAAATTTTAATGTTTACATATTTATTACATTTGTAGCTATTACAATTGTAAAATATGTGATCGTATGATTATTCCTTTTTATATTTATTTTATGTAATATATAAAATATTTTTATATTATTATATACTTTATCAAATTTTGTATGATAGTTTACTTTCTATTTAGACTAGTATTTTAATAAAATAATCCAAAAAGAAAGGAACCTTATTTAAAAAATAAAGTCTATAATATAGAATTTACTTTAGAGTTGAATAAATTAAATAAAATAACTAAAGTGCAAAGAAATTAGTTAGACATCTGAAAAAATAAATCCTTTGAAATTCAAAAAGTGGTGCAGATATATACTATATGTATTATATATTGATATATAAAGTGTACGTGAAAGTTACAGAAAAAAAAGTAACTAGAAATGAAGTCCTAGAATTTCATACAAGCCGCTCGTATAACTCGCCAAGAGCTGGCAATAAGAAATATAATCTGAGAAGTAGTAGAATGTCTCTCTCTTTTCGTAGAGAACTTTAAATTAAATAAATACTCACGTAAATAATTACTCACGTAAGATCTTCTTTATTGATTTTAATCAAATAATCGTAACGATGAAGAAATTATTGCTATTATTATCATTTCTCAGATTATCAGACTCAAAACCATTGTATACGCATCGCTCTTATTTGATAATAATAAATATTTAATCTTTTTATAAGTAACAAAAGATTGAAAGTTTAATAATACTCGATATTAATATCAAAAGAAAAAACTCTTTTGCATTTATAAATGATATTTATAATTAATGTTAAAAATAGTATAATATAGTTATTATTGATTAAAATAAAAAAATTTTAAATTTTGTACGGTTATATGTATCTTTACAAAAGAGTACATAATCATGTAATGTAAGAAAAAAGAAACATTATAAAAAACAGGCATGTATCTTTATATCCAATTAATTAAGTCTCACTTTACCTTATCATTTAAATCCCGAACAATAACAATATAACTTAATATATTGTAATGAGCTCTGTTATTATGTGATAAACATTTGGCATTATAATATGGAGTACTAACAATAATAAGTACTATTATGACTACAACAGAATATAGAATTTTGATTTTTATTTTGATTATTTATGCATCATTTTAATAATTTATGCATCAATTCATTTTCGATGAGAAAATAAAGTTAGGATTTAATCGATCACTAAATGATTATTAAATTTATAATGTTATAACATTATACATATGTTTACATGATAATTGACATGTTACATATCTTACGTTGGAGATTGGTGTCGATTAATAATGAATTTTATTGAATTAAAAAGATCCATTATTCAATATTATTCAATAAATTAAACAAGATAACAAGTATTTCTACTTTTTTTAAAAATAGAATAAATATACATCTCAATATTATGTTTATTTTATATTATGGATGGTGCTATCTATATGTATATGGTATTTGTATATTAAAAAGAAGTAAAGTACATTTTGATGTAGAACGTGTGCGTTTTATGTTCCTGTACTAGATATTGTAGAAGCACACGCTATAGAAAATATTAATGATATATATCTTTGGGTAAAAAAGACACAGCTTGTGTCAGAATCTGCAAAATTTCTAACACGTAGAAACTATTTCATAAATTTGAAATTGAGGTTTGACACATCCACAGATTATAAAGTAATAAAAGGATAGTTTTCAAGTACTTATAGAATGAAAAGTTTTATGGAATATTATGTGATATTATTTGAAATATTCCGCTTTTTACCGAACTAAAAGTACATCATTTCTTGATTAAAAAGCTTTAGGCAAACGAAGATAATTTTCCTTTAATGGTAATATGAATGAAATGCGACTTTTAAATAATTTTTCAATTTGTAATATTGGATACATTGAAATAATATTTATCTTTAATAATATATATATTTCAAATTAAAAATGATATGAACTTATATAAAGAATAAGATTTCATCATATTTTCTTTGTTTGTGAGTATTTCTACATATATTTGAATTATAGTTTATATCATATCTGTCATATTATTTTCTCGACAAATAAAAGTAATTTTCTTAAAATTTGGTGCAAAAATATTATAACTTTATTGCAAAGTTTTAGTTTCATAAAGAAAAAAAGTTAAAATTATATGTAACGCAGAGAAAATTATACGCAATAACTGATAAAATATAATAAAATTTTATTCTTGCGGGTTTTAATTTTATTTAATAGTTTGAAAGTTTAATTTTAATAGTTTTAAAACTATTTTTCAAATTTAATAATAAAAAACTGTTTAATTAGAAAAGAACTTCTAATAAAAAACAGAATTTTGATTTTTCTGTTGAACTTTTAGAAAACTTGTAGAAGCTTCTTCTTTATCAATCTTTTTAGTCTCGTGTCGGAATATAATTTATGATTCAATGATATATTTATGAGTTACACGATACTATTTCTTTCGATAGAAATCGATAAGCATCGAGTTTTGCTGCTGCAAACGTAATTTTCATCGCATTCTGTATTGAATTATTGATACATGATTATGTTGTATATGTATCTGAAAATCTCATTCACTTTTTTCCATAAGTATGTGTTCAGATATTTTATAAATTTTAGTACTGAATGTTTATCTCTCGTTAAAATAACGTTTATTGCTTTGCAAATTGCCATTGAAATAAAACATAATATATGTCCTTTGAGATCCATTAGTGTTAAATTATGACAAGATCATAAGTTTCGCGAAGAGCTAAAAGGTCATATTATCAACAATTATGCATCAATTGATTGTACACATGCTTATAAGCGCACGACAGTTATGCGCCTTCCTATTCAATTTTCGCTTGACACATAATTTCCATCGTAACTTTGAAAAGCACATGCAAATTAGATAAGTTTGACGTAATACATGCGCGCTAAGTTTCGTCGCGTAGTATTGTGTACGTGAAAATCATTTCTCTGGCTACATCGTTTAACTGCTGTGAATTAATGTGTTGTGCGTGACAATTGTTTTGTCGATAGCAAGTTTAGTAGACACAAAGAAGAGTTTACGAAGTTATATGGTATGAATGCATTTATGAATACATGTATGCTATCAACTGTTACTTGCACTAGTTCCGTGCTTTATACGTCAAAATCAAATCTCTCATTAATATATTTATTATGATTTTTTATTTAAAATGTTAGTAACATAATAAATAAAATAGAAAACTTTTCATTAATTTTTTTTTTAATAATTTTTTTGTAAATAAAAATTTAATAACTTATTATGAATGTATATACATTATAATTTATTGTATATCTATTATTATTCTTCTTTATTTACTATTAATATATTGTTTTAATTATTAATCTTTAACAATATTATAATGTACATGTCAATATATACTAAATGAATATACACTAAATGATCAAATTATATGCTTCAGTAATATTTAAAATCACCTAATTTTATAAAAAAATTATATGACAAATCATTTTTTCTATTTTTTGCAAATTTTTGTAATTTTTTATTTAACAACTTGCACTTAATTTTTTCTCCCGTTCTAAATATACTATCATATTATTAGATGAGATGATGAGAGCAAAAAAGAGCCATACGTAAAAAAAAGTTCTATTCATTAGATATGTATAAGATAAAAAAAGAAAAACCACAAAATATATTTTAAAAAAAAATTGTAAAAAAGAGAAATTTTAAATACAAAATTTTATTAAACTTTAATGTGAAACTTTATACATTGTTATTAGTATAAAATGATAGGAAACAAAAAGAGAAAATGAGATTCTTCTATTAATTTCGATTTACTGAAAGTGTCAATGACAATATCAGATTTTATACAGCTATGTTAATAT
>Ga0157364_1004493_pt1 | contig 13951 bp, 13 predicted proteins | sample AttsexASBM2_FD_111476 | JGI IMG/M metagenome (GOLD analysis project Ga0157364, IMG submission 111476) | Fungus gardens microbial communities from leaf cutter ant in Ribeirão Preto, State of São Paulo, Brazil - Atta sexdens ASBM2 | ecosystem: Host-associated > Fungi > Mycelium > Unclassified ... | reverse complement strand
CCTACTACATGAGGTGCTGACTGAGACTACTTGTGGCGTAGCCAATCATATCATCATATCCTTTGCCCTTCTCCATGCTGTCTCTAGGAGGCATCAATCATAACATATTGCATGAAATAAAATAAGCTTTTATTAGAGATTGAAGAAAACATCACTACTACAGTAGATGGTCTTGTCAGACATAGTTCACACTTTGTTATTTAAGATCTGGTAAGGTATTTTGGAAGTTCAAATATATTAATTAGCACATTATCCAAGAACACAGAAGATAGATTAAAATGACCTTTAGCTTCAGCTTATATACTATACCTCTACTAGCTACACTGGTTATATATCTCAGAACTGAACTTGAGTAACTGAGTGGATGGAAACCACTGGAGGATAGCAAGATGTGTTGTTAACACTGGAAGAATATGTTAGTTTTAGTCAATTTTTAGAATAGCTAATATAGTGTAAACTACTGGATTATATACTAAGTATGCTATTTAGGATAGTTATTTGAAATGGAGACTATTAAGCAAGTTATTCTGATTTCTAGTAATTCTCAGATGTTAGAAGATAGAGATCTATTGTTAAACATGCAAAGCTTGGATACTAGTTTCTTTATTTAATTTCCTTTTCTTTTCTTTACTTAGATTTAGGGTTAGGGTTAGAGTAACATCATGGTCATAGTATCACACATCAGTCACATCATATGACATGATCACAGTAACAGTCACAAGTCATGAGATCATAGAGAAAGATGTAGAAGGTTCTGAAAGGATAATGTTATACAATGTATACAATGCATGTTGATCTTAAGACAAACACATGGTTGTTTAGGATAGGCTAAAGAAGTAGTAGCACAGACTATGGTAGTTTAGTATATAAGGTAGACAATCTTGTACAGAGTTCTCTATCAAGTTCTCTTGTATAAACCCTATACAAGGTTTTTTTCCCTAACCCACTCTAAGGTCTTGAGATTATAACATCTATAAAGTTAGCAAGAGTTTAGCAAAGACATCTGAGGTGGAATAGAAATATGTGATCTATACCAGAAAAGGCTGAAAAGTGTGGATTGGGATGAATATAGTCAGAATGAAATGTGACAGGTCTTTGGAACAAGTAGACTTAGCATATAACAACTAATGCCTATTGCCAAACCTGTAACCTTTTTCTCTTCTTGTTTATAAGCTTTAAATACTATTGCTAACCTCATAAGGTTTATTAAGTGTTAGATATGATTCATATTCACTAATTTTATCTGCAATGATAGCACAAAAGACAGAGTTCAGAGGAAAATCTTGATAAGAACAGACTTTGGGATAGATATAGGCAAAGTGTTACATAAATGGGTTGACCTTAGCTTCAACAGATATCATTGCACCTAACTTATATGCTACATAGTCAGGATTTCAGATAATGAAAGTTTAGATGAGAGTGTAAGTATAACACAGTTCAAGTTGATAATCAGACTAAAGAAAACAGTATATGATAGACTATGTTTTTAAATATGGAACTGGTAACCTAATAATAATCTACTGCTGTATATACTCTAAATCATTGGGCACTATAGGAAATATCATTTGGAACTCCATGGAATTGATAAGGGTTGCAGGATCTAGTTCTCAGATGGATAAGTGATTGGAATGGAGTGTGATCCATGCTGAAAGAGTAAAAAATATGTAGATAACAGATAGTATATGATATTGTCATATGCAAGTCCACCTGTCTGGAAATAACATCACCGTGGTGAAACCACCTCCAAATCATACAAGCCCGCCTTCCACAGTGGCTATCTTTCTCACAACATGTCTCATGGTAGTACTGCAACCATCTGGGTATTCCGTCTTCCACAGCAGAGATACTCCTATTCAACTCAGTCTTCCATGACAGAGTTACTCCTGTCAGTGTCTCAACACTAAAACCTCTGCTCAGGGTAATAGGGGCTTTACCACTAAAATCCCGAGCATCTCCTAAACTATCAGTTTGTATATAAGACTAGTAGTTACGTTGTAATTCGCTAGTCTGATAATCAACAGAGATAAACTCTCATTGAACTTGATCTCTGGTGTTCAACAGCGACACACAAATCAGTACTCACTTCTACTCAGACTTTTTCTCATTTATCTGAAGTTGCAACTACATGGCAGACAGACGGCGCAGCACATAAGCTGAAGCCAAGGTCGTTCCACAAGTCTACTCATCTCCGAGTCCATTCTGTGAACTTCCACCCCGGTGTGAACCGCGCCTGACAGTATTATCAGACTACCAAGTCTGTTGTCGCTTCTGAGCAGTTCCACCTGCTAAACTCTCTGTCACAGTTCTGTCTGCAATCTACTTGACTTTGCACTTCAAAGTCCAAATGGCTTCCTCTTGCTGTAATTCTTCAACTCTGGTCCCACTGCTTGGAACACCCTTCAACACAATCTCGTGTTTTAGTGACCAGATGGCTTATCTGCCAAATATGCCACGACGCTCAAGACAAATCCATCAAAGAGGCTGATCATCTCCTAGATCTCCTTCTAGTACAATTCAACCCGGTAGGACAATTTCACCTATTCCTGGCCCAAGTATCGTCCCTGCGGACAATGATCCTAATTGGGAGGATGCTTCCGCTAATCCTATTACTAACTTAACAGCTAATAGACCTACTTCCTTTACTCGCTCATAGTCCAAACTCTGGCAGAGCAATAATACTAATTCAAGGGAAACTAAATCCGTCTCCTGCTCCCAAGAAGCAATCTAATACTCCGTGGATGGACCTATCTTCCAAGCTGGCCAGCAATGGCAAGTTGACCAGTGACAAGTGCAAGAAGCATCTCAAAAACAATCTGTGCCTCTATTGTGGTGCAGAAGACCATAAGTTGGACTTCTGTCCCAAGAAGCAGACCACAGTCTCTCCCAAGGGCCATAGTGCTTCAGCAACTGCTGATACTCTGGCAGCTGCTTCTGAGAAACCCTCAGAAAAATAAAGAGTGACCCCCAGGACTCTGCACAGACTGAGGGCCACATTGAACTCCTCTGTGCAGTAATGAGTCCAATTCGACTCAACGCATCTGCTTTTTCTGATCCTTATTCACTCTTTGTTTCCATTACTTCTCTCTTGATCCTTGGTCAGGATCATCTTAATAAAATCCCGTTCCGAGCTCTCATTGACTCCGGGTCTACTCATTGTTTTGTAGACTCTAAATTTGTGGATACTCACCACCTGAAGACATCCACAACTCCTCCGGTTGCTCTCTGCTTATTTGATGGTTCATCAAACAGCACCATCTCCAAAATTGCCAACTTGCCCATAATATTTTCCACCGGTAATTGTATGAATCTGAACTTCTATGTCACTCCGCTTGATTCTTCCTGCTCTTTGGTCCTTGGATACAACTGGCTCACCCAACACAATCCACTGATTGACTGGGTAAATGGGTCAATAAACTTCTGTCCATCTTTGCAGGAAAATCTCACTCCTTCTCATGTCACAGCCAACATACCATTGGCACCTCCATCCTTTTTGGACACTCCTCTGCAATCATCAGACTCCACAAGTTCCATACCTGTATCTAAGACCTCCGTGTTTAACTCTGGACGACCTAACATTGCTATCATTGGTGCTGCAGCATTCTTGCATGCATTAAAACTTCCAGGCTCCTACAATTTCGAACTTTGTCTTCGTTCTTTGGACATTCAGGCCAACTCTGCAAAACTTGCAGAAACTCCTGATCTCTCCAATGTCCCTTCTGAGTATCACGAATTTGCCAACATTTTCAGCAAAAATAAAGCTGAAGTTCTCCCTCCTCATCATCCTTATGACCTTAAAATCAATCTGGAAGAAGGTGCTCATCCTCCAGTTGGCCCTATATACTCTCTTTCAGTATCTGAACAAGAGGCTCTCAAGGAATTCATTGAGGAAAATCTCAACACGGGTTTTATCCAACCAACCTCATTTCCGCATGGTGCACCAGTCTTATTCATTAAGAAGAAAGACGGTTCACTGCACCTTTGTGTCAACTTCCGCAGACTTAACCGCATCTCCAAGAAGGATCACTATCCACTCCTACTCATCTCTAACCTACTGGACTCACCTTGCAAAGCTCAGGTCTACTCAAAGATAGATCTTCACCATGCTTACTATTTGGTTCGCATTGCCAACGGTGATGAATGGAAAACTGCCTTTAGGACATGTTATGGATCATTTGAATAGTCTGTAATGCCCTTCAGTCTTACCAATGCTTCCATGGTTTTCCAGTAATTCATGAACAATATTTTCTCTGATCTTTTGGATGTCTGTGTTGTAATCTATCTGGATAATATACTCATCTACTCAAATAACATGTTCAAGTATCACCAGCATGTGAAAGAAGTACTCAAGCGTCTCTGCAAGGCTGGTCTTTATGCCAAAACAGAGAAGTGTGAATTCCACTCTGAGTTGGTAGAGTATCTGGGATACATCCTCTCTCCTTCTGGCCTTATCATGTCCAATGACAAGATAAAGATTATTCAAGACTGGCTGGAATCCAAGAAAGTCAAGGACATTCAATCCTTCTTAGGTTTCACAAACTTTTACTGCCAGTTTATCTTTAACTACTTGGACATTGTCATTCCATTGACATGCCTCATCCAGAAGGACATTCCTTAGAAGTTCAACTCCTCCTGTCAAGATGCTTTCAACTCTCTCAAGAAAGCATTCACCTCCATACCTATCCTTACTCATTGGATTCCTGATGCTCAACTCATTGTGGAAACTGATGCCTCAGACTATGCTCTCGCTACAATCCTCTCCATTGTTAATGAAGATAATGAAGTTCATTCAGTTGCCTTTCACTCTCGCACTTTTACTGTGGCAGAGTTGAACTATGACACACATGACAAGGAATTGCTTGCCATCTTCGAAGCTTTTAAGATTTGGCAATATTATTTGGAAGGTCCGGCCTATCCCATCAACATTGTTACGGATCATAAAAACCTTGAGTATTTTTCTACTACTAAGGTATTGATCCGGAGGCAAGCGCGGTGGTCCAAGTACCTCTCCCAGTTCAACCTTGTCATCAGGTTCTGCCCTAGTTATCTCAGCACTAAACCGGATGCTCTCATTAGACGATGGAACATCTATCCTAAAGGAGGGAATACTGGCTACGCCACAGTCAATCCTCACAACTTCAAGCCCATCTTCACTCAAGAACAATTTGCAGTCTCCGTACGAGCTACTGTCCTTCTTTTTCCTTCTTTCCATGCAGCTACAGTCATGGATCTGGACACATTACATCAAGACATCCTCTTGGCTCTCTCTAATGACCCAATTGTTATAAAACACATCTCTGCAGATGGCCAGTGGTCTATGGACCCAAACAGTCTACTCCTACTTGATAACAGAATTTATGTACCATCTGCTGGTAACCTCTGTACACACATCCTCCAGTACAATCATAATCACATCCTTGCCGGATATTTTGGTCAAAACAAAACACTGGAATTAGTCTGCCACAGATACTCCTGGCCCAGCTTCCATACTAATGTACAACAATTCTGCAAGTCCTATGTCACTTGTATGCAATCCAAGCCACAACGTCACAAGCCCTACGGATCTCTTAAACAACTCCCCATCCCTGAACGACCATGGAATTCCATTTCTATGGACTTCATTGAGAAACTTCTATCATCCTCCAGATTTGACACTATCTTGGTCATAGTCAACTGGCTCACCAAGCAGGTGATCTTTATCTCTGCCCATGACACCATCACGTCCACGGACTTAGCACGTCTATTCGTCCTCCATGTGTTTTCCAAACACGGCGTTCCTTCCCATGTCACCTCCAATAGAGGCTCAGAGTTTGTGTCAAACTTCTTTTGATCTTTAGGCACTGCTCTCAACATGTGGCTTCACTTCACTTCAGGTTACCACCCCGAAGGTGATGAACAAATTGAACGCATGAATCAGACTCTCGAGCAATACCTCCATGTATATTGTAACTACCAGCAAGACAACTGGTCCGAACTCCTGCCTCTCATAGAGTTTGCCTACAATAATGCTCTGAGTGCTACTACTGGTGTTTCTCCTTTCTTCGCTAATAAGGGATATCATCCAAACATCACTGTTCATCCTGAATGCAATATTGCTTCCTCTAGAGCCTGTGACTTTGCCATAGATCTCAATGAATTACAGAGTACCCTCAAAGCTGAAATCTCCGTGGCCCAACAGCATTATCAGAAATCTACTGATGCATGATGTTCCTCCGCTCCTGATTTCAAAGTAGGCGACAAAGTCTTTGTCAAGGTTCAGTTCTTCTGAACCACCTGGCCTTCAAAGAAACTCTCTAAAAAATATCTCAGACCCTACAAAATCATTTCTCAGCCTGGCACTCTATCGTTCACTCTCTGTCTTCCAGAGTTCATGTGCTCTGTTCATCTAGTCTTCCATGTGTCCATGCTTGAACCCACTACATCCAACACTTTCTCTGAGAGAATACAGCCAGCTCCCACTCCAGTCATAATTGATGGGGAACCTGAATATGAAATTTCTCAGATAGTGGATTCTAAAATCGATCGCCGATGGACATGTAAACTCCTGTACAAGGTGATCTGGTTAGGGTATGAAGACACTGAAGACGAATCTGAATGGATCCCCGCATCCGAACTCTCTCATGCTGCTGACTTGGTATCCGATTTCCACATTGCATATTCTGCTAAGCCTGGTCCTCTCCTATTGTCCTGATTATGCTGCTGTATTTGTCCCCTGCCTTTGCGCATTTCTAATGGGGATTTTCCTTCATTAATTTCTAGTATATTCTGTCCACTTATTTTCATTAACCCTCAGCTTCTGCACACTTTTTGGGGTTTTCTTCTCAAAACTTCAAACTTCTTTTCATTCTAATTCTTGCTTTTCTTACTCACACATTTAATTCACAGAAAATAAAAAATTCTATTAAAGAAAAAACAAGAAACCACTAATCTAACAGGAGAGGGACAACAGAGTCCCCTCCTCCTGACTTTCTCCAGGGCCATCCTCGGACCCCTCTGCATCATCCCCACTTTCCTCCTTCCCGACTTCTTCTTCTGAACCCCATCTCCACTCCATTGTGGCCCCAATCCTCTCCAATTGGACCATGTTCCTCTCCTGGTCCTCCACCAAATCTCGGAGAGACTTCCCAACTCCTTGGTACTCCTCCACGAGTTCCCGGAGTGTCTTTTTGATGGCACTTAGAACCCTGCTATAAGTGGGGATTATGGCTGGGGTGATGGTGGGGGTGTGGGATACACACCGCTGCTTAAGTGCAATGCACCTGGCACAAGCAAGAGAGTGGCTATGAAGAAAAAATTATTATTATTATTAAAAGATAATAATAATAAGTATAAGTATTAATCACTCACCTTGAGGGGTGTACCAGGCAATCCTGCCCAGCACACACACACCTCTCATAGGGGTTAGAATTCCCCATCTTGACTGCGGCACCTCCGTGGTACTTCACCCTAGCCTTCTTGGAGAGCTGTTGCCTCTCCTTGTCTCCGTTGGTGACCTCCTTGCGTTTAGACTCTGCGACCTGAGATCCTTCAGCCTCCTCCAATAGGGCAGCCTCTTCCTCTAGCACCTCATCCTGGAGTCGTTGGAGGTACTTCACCATCCTCTTTTTCTTCTTCTTCTCCTCCACAACCCTCTGCCTCTCAGCTTCTTCCTTGGCTTTGGCCTCTGCTTTTCTCCTGGCTTTCTGAGCCACATGCTCTGCACGACAGGGTTCCGCTGCCTCTTGCAGTCAAAAGAGGGACTGCTCCTCCTCCTCATGCCGTCATTGCATCTCACGGTGCTGCTCCTTGAGCATTTCAGCATCATTCTGGGAAAGGTCAGAGTGGGCGGGGAAAGACATGATAATACAGAAACAAGAGCGAATAAACTCTCTTTTCCATTTATATATTGTTGACCTAGGTACCATCACAGGATTCTTGGATAAACCTAATAGGACTTTGAAGGCTCAGTCCTAAGGGGGGAATACTGTCATATGCAAGTCCACCTGTTCGGAAATAACGACCCCATGGTGAAACCACCTCCAAATCATACAAGCCCACCTTCCATGGTGGCCATCTTTCTTGCAACATGTCTCATGGCAGTGCTGCAACCATCTGGGTATTCCGTCTTCCACAGCAGAGATACTCCTATTCAACTCAGTCTTCCATGACAGAGTTACTCCTGTCAATGTCTCAACACTAAAACCTCTGCTCAGGATAATAGGAGTTTTACCACTGAAACTCTGAGCATCTCCTAAACTATCAGTTTGTATATAAGACTAGTAGTTATGTTGTAATTCACTAGTCTGATAATCAATAGAGATAAACTCTCATTGAACTTGATCTCTGGTGTTCAACAGTGACACACAAATCAGTACTCACTTCTACTCAGACTTTTTCTCATTTATCTGAAGTTGTGACTATATGGCAGACAGACGGCGCAGCACATAAGCTGAAACCAAGGTCATTCCACAAGTCCACTCATCTCCGAGTCCATTCTGCAGACTTCCACCCTAGTGTGAACCACGTCTGACAGATATTAAGTCAATATTGCCATCCTAGCTTCAGAACTTCTTTAAGTACTATCTTTAAAACAGTCATGATTTATTCTCTTCAACTATTATTTAATAAGCTTTCCACAATCCAGCTAATGTTCTAAATTATTCTATCTGAGTTTCTGACTATCTAGTATAATTATTTCAAGATTAGATCAGCAATGTTTCACCTGATGTTCTACTTAATTGGTATAGACTATTTAGATATTTAGAGTAGTTGTTACTTCTAGAGAACTTTATTCTATTTTCTCAAGATTTTCCCATAGATGAGTTATGTATCATATAGTTGAGAATAAACTTAGAATTTCTCTAAAGATCATAAACTTTGTGTACTACTACAGACTTTATCTAGTTGTCTTAAAACTAATCTACTACAAAGTAATAAATATCATATATAATATCATATTGCTCTTATGTAACTAAGTCTAAAAAAATAAAAAATAAACTTAACTATAAAGAAAATGAGAAAAGAGAAATTAGTCCAGTCTATATTAGTGATTTTTAATACTATATATCATATTGGTTACAGTTTAAAAAAAGACTAGAAGAAAATAGAAATATAAAAAATATTAGGAAGTCAACTATATTACTATTTATATTATAAAATCCTATAGACTAATATTTAGAAAAATGAAATTTATTAGTGACTAGACAGAGACTAAGAAATATATTATGTTATTACCAAGCTAAAAATTAGCTTTATATGACTTATATCATAAAGCTTTCTCTCTATCTCTCTAGATTATAAGTTAATTGTAATATTATCTCTCTTCAAAGATTGTGTTCTCATAACACTATTGTACAATCTTCTAGAGATTGTTAGATATAGTTTACACTTAGAAACAAAAGTTCATAATATTAGATTAAGATTTTGTACTAAGTATAGAAACTTGTACAAAGAGTATGGAGTTATGGACTTTGTAAATAATTTTGGTTTCTGTTATGATTTCAAAATCTTAGAGTGGGTTAAGAAAAAAAATCTTGTATAAAGTTTACATAAGAGAACTCAATAGAGAACTTTATACAGAATTATCTACCTTTTATACTAAACTATGATAGTCCATACTACTACTTTCCTAGTCTACCCTAAAGACTATATGTTTGCTTTAAGGCCAACATATGTAAGATACATTGTTATAACATCATCCTTTTAGAACCTTTTATATTCTTCTCTGTGACCTTGTGACTTGTGACTATTACTGTTACCATGTCATCTGATGTGACTGATGTGTGACAGCATGATCATAACATCACTCTAACTCTAACCTTAAGTTTCCAAACTAAAAAATAAAGGAAATGGAAATGGAAATAAGAAAAGCAAATAAAATATTTAGAGTCTACCATCTTAGACTCTGACAGCTTCAGCTTATATGCTACACCATCTGTCTGCTATAGGATTACAACTTCAGAAAGATAAATAGAGTTTAAGAGAGTGAGTTCCGACAAGAAGTATATTGCTATAAACACTAAAGTTTAGTGTTTAATAATATTTGATTATAAGACTGAAGATTACAATGGAGATCACAAGAAAACTTGACAAGGAGTCTCTACTGCATTCCTATACTATTTATACAAGAATCTCATGGTCCATGCTAATGATTAATAACCCTACCCTAATATTCATGCTTTTATCATACCTCAACCTCCTGTTTTTTATTAAGACCATGCTGTGTACATGTATTCTGATATTATCCTTCTAGTCTCTTCTCCCAAAGTCTAGATCTATAACCTCACATCATGTGACCTGTCATGTGACCACAGTCACATGCCTCTTCATCACCAAAGTAAAAGAAAATCAAAAGAAAATCAAAAGAAAATAAATATTAAATCAAGAAAAATATTAGTGTTCAAGCATACCATAACAGTGGCTAGGAATAAATCTATCAGTTCTTAAATAAAAGTATTATAAAAGAAAAACTCAGATGTCTCATAGTATAGTCTCAAGCAGATATTTCAGTAACAAAATACTGACAGAAATCTGAAACAGGAAAATTTTACTATAGAAGACCAAGTATTTGTAAAGTTTGAACAGAGAAATAATACCACTATAGAAGATAGGTTATGAATGAGAATGTTGTAAGAGAATAATACTGCCATAGAAGATAGATCATGAATAGAATCTTGTAGACTAATAATACTATTACAGAAAACAGATTATTTTCAGAATTAAACTTAGCATATAATAATATTTCTCTCTTAGGACTAAGCCTTCAAAGTCTTATTAATTCTTACTACCACATCTTAATCCAGCTCTTTCCTTTCTTCAAAATTAGAGACCAAACTTCAAAGAGAAGACATGTAATAACATTATAGAAAAGCAAGAGCTTCTAGTTTATTTAGAAGAAATAGCAAAGATATAATATGCTATGAGAGCAGCTGAAGTAAGACTGGTAGTGAAGGCTAAAACAAAGGAGACAGCTAAATAGAGATAGTATGAGGAGAAAGAGACAAAGAAATAGTGAAAGGTATTAGTACAGAGATTTAATGTACTAGACAGTATTGAGATCCCTCTTCTGGTAGAGTAGAAATAAGAAAAGAAGATCATTGAAATCTTCTTAGAAGACAAAGCTAGTTTATAGCTATTAAAGAAAACAAAGAAGAAGTAAGTCAAGAAAAACTAAAGGAAGAAGATGATGATGATGATGAAGATAGAGATGAAAACTCCTATGATAAATACATGTATACTAGACATAAGTATCTAGTATACAGTAGTAGGTGAACAATGATTTTTTTATTTACTCAAGAGAACACTGTTAGACTTCAAAGAGTGAACTTTACATATAATAGGGTTCTGAGTACTATTGAAAAAGTACTCAAGAAGTTAGTCAAGGAATACCATAGTATTGGTAAGTTCTTCTAAGACTTAGTAGAAGAACAAGATCACAACATAGCTAAGTTGATAAGGATTGAGGCCACCATTGATATAAGGTAAGGTCCAGTAGAGTCTGTAGAGAATGAGATAGCAGATGAAAGTAAACAAGAGTTCATAGAGAGATTAGAAGGATTTGAAAAGGAAAAGGAAACAGTATAAACATTATCTCTCTTCTTTTATATTACTAAAATGAAATTTTTGTTTTTTATCTAGATCAAAAGTGAATTAAGTAAGAAATCAATCAAGATGATTCTAAGATAAGATAAAAAAACAAAGGCAGGAAAATAAAAAGAAAACTCTATTAAAAGTATGTAAAAGCTGGGATTAGACTATGATTAAAATAAAGATAAAAGACCAGGCTTGGTAAGATAAATGATATGGAAATCAACAACCAAGTCTGTAGTATAAGTAAGTTTAGTAGTGGAGAGCTACTCAAATTTGTTCTTTATAATCTATGAAATTTTATACTTAAGTTCTCTATCAATAATGACTGATGTTAGATTAGGTTAAGTTCTCTCAGAAAAGATATTTAAAGTATTAGATTCAAGTATGGAGATATGGAAGACTGAATATATAGAGTACATATACTCTAAAAAATAAACAGTAAACAGTAAAGTATTAGACTGAGAAATAATTTTGTAAGGTCTTAGATATTTTTTTAGAAAGCATCTTAAAGAGCTAAATAGTTCTAAAAAATTAAGTCTTCACAAAAATATTATTATCCACTTTGAAATCAGATATAGAAAAATGCTATATATTAGCAAATCTTTGGTAATGTTGTTGGACTATAGAGATTCTAGCTTTGAAAGTACTTTGTAATTTATTAAGATCAATAACAAAGCTATAGGCTCAGAAAAAAGTAATATTGTATTTAGATTATAGGAAAACTCTACAAGAGACAGAAGTTTAGACTAGTTGTCTTGTTGGTAGTTATAATATATTTAAAAGTATTGTTCCAGAGTTTGGTTCATATATTTAGTTTATCTATTACCTTTAGAGTGATAACCTGAAATAAAGTGAAGATATATACTCAGAGCTATATATAACAAATGAAAAAGATTTGAGACAAACTCTGAGTTACAGTTGGAGATAAGATGAAAATAAATGCTGTTTTTGGAAAATATGTAAAGAAAAAAGTGTTAAACTTGAAAGATAATAGGAGTTTCTTAATGAAATTCATGAAAATGGAATTCCAAAGAGATTCAGAGATATAAAGTTGTTTAAGAGATCTATAGAACTTGTAATGCTAAGGTTTGGATTACATGTAAGTAACACAGAGCTTGCAGAATTGTTGTACATCTATGTAGAGGCTTAACTAGAAATATTTATAGTAAATAAGTTTCAGTGTTTTGTTTTAACCAAAATAGCTAGCTAAGATGTAATCATAATTATATTAAAGTATATATGTGTGAAGATTACCAGATAATTATCAGATAATAGTACAAAAATTTTACCACCAAGAAGGAAAAGACTTGAGTAGTTTGTAGACTAATAGTTTTCTACAAAGTTGTATTTTGCAATAATGGAGTCATTTGAAAGTGCTACACAAATATTTTAGTAAAGAGTGTCAAAATCAATGACTGTTGTTATATAGAGTGCAAAAGTGAATAAAACTGTTATTCAGATGAAGACTACAAGTTGTTTATGGGTAAAAATAGATTTGAAGTTATAAGAGTTGATTATGGTATAGCCAGTATTTCTCCCTTTAAGATAGATATTCCATTGTATAATGAGAGCATCCAGTTTGGTGCTAAAATAACCTAAGTAGAACTAGATAACAAGGTTGAACTGCACTTGTCTATAGGTTAATACCTTAGTAATGGAAAAGTACTCAAGGCTTTTATTATCTATAATAATGTTGATGAAAAAGACCAGACTCTTAAGATAATAATACCAAATTTTGAAAGCAGCTAGAAATTCCTTATCATGAATGTTATAGTTCAACTTTACAAAGATAAAAGTCTAAGAGTGAAAAGCAACTGGATAAACTTTATTGTTTTCATCCATAATGAAAAAAATTGCAGCAAGAGTATAGTTGGAGGTATTTATTTCCACAATGAGTTAAGCATCAGGAATCTAATAGGTGAGAATGAGCATAGAGGTGAATGTATTCTTTAGAAAGTTAAAAGCATCATGGCAGGAGTTGTCAAACTTCCAAGAGATATTCTTTTGGATAAGACAGGTTAGAAAAATAACAATATCTGAATAATTGAAGATGAATCAGTGGTAAAAATTTGCCAAAACTTAAAAAAGACTAAATGTTCTTGACTTTTTTCAGTTCTAACCAATCCTAAATGATTTTAACTTTGTCATCTGACATGGTAAGTCTGGAAGAGAAAAGAATGTATCTCAAATACTCTACTAACTTTGTGTACTTTTCTACTTTGGTATAGAGATCAGCTTTGTAGAGTTATTTGAGCATTTTATTAATATGCTGGTAGTATATAGACATATCATTAGAGTAGATAAGTATATTATCAAGGTAGATCATGACACAGACATCTAAAAGATCAAAGAATATATTGTTTATAAATTATTGGAAGGCTGTAGG
>Ga0157364_1004492_pt1 | contig 13953 bp, 7 predicted proteins | sample AttsexASBM2_FD_111476 | JGI IMG/M metagenome (GOLD analysis project Ga0157364, IMG submission 111476) | Fungus gardens microbial communities from leaf cutter ant in Ribeirão Preto, State of São Paulo, Brazil - Atta sexdens ASBM2 | ecosystem: Host-associated > Fungi > Mycelium > Unclassified ... | reverse complement strand
ATTAAAATATCAATAATATATCAATAATAAAGTTGAAAACTACTTAAAACAAAAAAAATAATCAAAATAATAATATGAGAATATAAAAATCAAGAAACAATAAATATGAATTTTATAAAAGCAGAAATAATGGATAGTATAATAAGTAGAACTAATAAACATTATTTTAAAATATGTAAAACAAGTTGCAAAGTCCAAAGTTAAAATATAAGCTCAGTTAGTATATAAAAATTAAAATATAAGTTCAATCGGAATATAAAAATATATAATATGAAGCAGATTGCGATAAAAGGTCTTTATTGTCTGAAATATTACAAAATGACGAAAATGTTATAATTAACAAGTGAGGGAGTAGGAACTAATAGAGAGAAAATAACTGGGAAAAAGGGGGACGAAGAAGAACTAAGAGAAGAAAAGAGATTATATAATAAAGAAATAATTCATGTAACCGTTTTGCTTATTTAGACCTTGTCTTTGTTTTTCTATGTGGACCATCTTAGATATTAATCGCTTGTTATAAGACGGCTCACTATCAAAAATTCTCACTTTATCTCAATTATATTTATGATTCAATTATATTCGCAATTGATTCTATGTATAACAGATGATGAACCTTCCTTTATATCTGATTTATGTTCATGCAATCTAGTTTTTAACAAATGTCGGAAGGCGTTCATCGTAGGCTGATTATTTTTAATTTATTGCCAGAGGTGTTAATCGTGGGCTACCTAAGTATAACAAAATGCCACAGCCTTAAATCATGCTTTGACTAGTTATAGAGAAATATCAGAAGCGTTCATTGTGGACTAATTATTTTTAATTTACTGCTAGAAGCGTTTCGATTATCAGATTTGATGAAATACGCTTGCGGAACTAATTCATGGAATTTTGCGAATTGGAAACTACAATTGCAAAAATGTGAGTGGATGCATCATGATGGAACTAAAAGTTGGTTGCTTCACACGATCGACAAAGAAACTAATGAAATTTTCACAGTAATCTAAAGAATCAAACTTTTCTAAAATTACAATTATTATATATAAAGATTTCTTGAAAACTTAAAACTTAAGTATTTATGAATTAAAAATGTAAGCTAAATAAAAAAAATTTTATCATAATAAGAGATCTCGATTTGAATAAGATTTTGTTAATGAGTTTTAATTCTCTTTATTCTCTTCCTTTTCTTTGTCTTCCATTGTCTTTTCTTTTCTTTGATGCTCTTTGTTTTTTCCCTTTTTTGCTCTTTTTTGATGCTATTTAGTGAAATAAAACCATTCAGCTGCAATATTGCAATTTTCCGTTTCCGTGAGTGTCGTATAATGCGAAGTAATCATTCCTTAAAACAAAATTAATATAAAATTAATAAAAATAATACAATATATTTTTAATTTATGATTTAGCAACATTGTTTACATATCATTTAGGTATAATTATTACAAACTGTAAATTTTCTAACTAAAAATGGTTCTGTATACCTTTCTATTAAATACCTTTTTATAAAAAGCAGTTTATGACACATCTATTGGTAAAAATCTGTTTTAGAACATGATGGATGTTATCTCTAAAGTTTCCTTCAATTTTTAATATAAATCATTTCTATATAAAAAAATATAGTTCCAGGTTTTGTTTAATGATCAGATTAAAAAAAATTCAGAGAGAATATTTAAAAATTATCAAATAAATATAATTTAATAAGTAAGAAAAATAGCGTGTGCACATACACACACGCGCACGCACGCACGCATATTAATATAAGTTTGAGACCAAGTTATCTTTAATCGTGAGAATCTCATAGCAAATATTTGACAAGAATAATCGTCTTTTTATTGCTATACCGCCTTTTAAGCTATAATATATAATTGTCTTTGTATTGTTCCGTTCGGAGGACTCCATGATTCTTTTCTTTCATGGAAAATTCAATGCAAACTATTCCTTCTGCGTAACTAAGAAACAAACAATTTTAAATTACACAGCAAATCAAATACTGATAATTATAATCAAATATAATTAAATTTTAATGACAAATTTTATTGACAAATTTAATTGATAGGTTTCAGAGTTAGCCAAAACACAAGGCCAAAAGGTCTATCATTGCCGAATTAATCTCTTACAGAACGTCCTTTTGTATCAATATATTGACAATTATAATCAAAATAATTAAATTTTAATGGTTAACAAATTTAACTAATAGATCTCAGAGTTAACTAAAATCACAAGGTCAGAAGGTCAATCGTTGCCAAATAAATCTCTTACAGAGCGACCTTTTTTATCAGTATTTGACGTTGCACGCGCACATCCGGACTTAGATAAAACTAATTAAAATTTTCACCAATCAGATTCCTTCAAGCATCTGATTCCTAGAAGATGCTAAGGACTAAGGGAGTATCAAAAAATAAGTATCAAAAAAACAAAGAAGGACATTCTTTTTTTTAAATGTAAATACGAGCCTCCGTGAAACTAGAGCGAATTCAAATTCGATTAATCAACGGTCTCTTAAGCGCGGAATTCTCGCATTAGTAAATTGGGAGAGTAACTGTTATTGGACGATTCTAACTTATGCGACTAAAAAGGAGCACGGGGCGCGGGAGGTACTCGTAGATACGGGGAAGGAAGGGAAAGACGCAGGGAAGGTTTCCGATCGGCGGCATCGATGTTTAATAAATGTAGGACTGCGGTCGATTGAAACAAAAAAATTTTTTTATTTACATTATTACATTGATTATCACTTATTACATTGATTATCATTTATTACACTGATTTTTTCTCATTCTTTATTATATTTTTTTTCGCGATCGATAGCGTTTGAATGCGAAAAAAAATGTAATAAAGAATGGTGGCTCGAACATCGCTAGCAGCGCTTTCTGGAAAAAGAGAACGAAAAATTTTTTTGACCACTATTCACTTTTTCAGCAGAGAATAAAATGCATTAACACTAGTCACTGTAAGTGCGATATTTTATGCCTTATATTTTAGCATTGATGATGTTGATGATGAGGAACACGTTGGCGATTTTAATGCTTTTGATCAGGACATTCCCAATATTTCATTTTTTCCCTCGATGATGGATTTGGCGGACTTAGTGACAAAGAACAATACTCCTTGCGCTCGATCGATTTTCGACATATTCTTTTATTCGATCATGTCTTATCGCTCGTAATCGAAGTTTACGATTGAATGAAAAAAAGTTATATGTTGTTTATATACACCGTCAGATCGGTAACATGTCGCAACGCGTTAAGAGAAGCGCCGAGTTTCAGCTGCTAACTAAACATAACTCTTCTAAGTAAAATGAAAGTGGTACTCCAGTGAAAAGTATAAAATCACAGTACGTTCCACAGTTCTTAAATTTTCTTTCTTCGAAAAAATGTCGATAATGATTTTTTCTGGGAAGAAATCGATGGCATCTCGCGACACATTAAGAGAAGTGTTGATGCTGTTTATATAAACATACCAATGATGTGTGAAAAATATAAACTAGAACTTGCGATGCTGCCTTATCTACTTTTAAAGAAAGTGTAACCCAATAAGCAAAGGGAAACAAACAAATCACAAATGAAATATATAATGGGCTATAAGAGCTCAGTTCCACAGTTGGTATCCTGGAAGATGAATCGGTCAAAATCAATAAGAATAATAGAAAAAGTATGGCATCGTATGAACGTTGAGAACATAGTCGAGTATATTAGAAGTATGGATCCGGAACAGTTTACGAATATTAGAGACGAAGAAATGGAAGTAGATTTTGAAGGAATAATGGACGATTCCAAAGAAGTATTATCCAACGATACTGATTATGCTAGTTCGAACGAGCACGATACGGATCATGCAGAGAAATTTGTGCCCTCTCCAGAAATCCGTGAACGGTCATACTAAACACTGCATAATCCAATACTACTATACAACGATGCTTTAACTATGTGCATGATCCATTTGGCTGACACCGATGTTGTGGGAATGTATCTTATAAGGAAGCATGATATCGATTATATTGATGTGCTAGACGGTCGGTCTTGTACGAATTGCAAAATGCCAATGTACACTATATTTCCGTGCAGCAAGTGCCCATTCTGTACATATTGAAAAAAAAATATATTGTGAGCGAGACGTAGAAAATACTGTGAAAAGACTGTAATGTAGATGATGTGCTATATGTTCTCGGTAATCCACAAAAGAGAGACATAGGTGTACGAATATCGCTGGTGTAATTCCTATACGATCGAGAATTATTGTAGATATGCGAAACATGGAATAGTAGAAAGCCTGTTTCTGACTGGTCTTTACTCGCGCGACAGAAAGTGTACCTAGAGACAAATGTTACGAGGACGATGGGTATGAAAAGAGACATTGGTGAAACAGAAATGTCAATGTAATAAAGGACGATTATTATTGGGCGAAGAAAAGCGCAGATAAGAACCAGCTTTGGTGCATGTGTATTAAGATTACCGCGAATAGTGAAAAGTGCGTCGAACTGCTGATTATAGACAATATGTGGAGTTTCGTGATCTCGATAAGAATCTTGAGCTAAAACTGCTTTTTGATAGATGCGATGATCAATGCTTTGAATGTGAACAGTGCATTTTCACAAAAAAATATAATGACAAAGTGTTATAACATTATGACATTCTATATCGCAGTGCTGTAACGTATGTGAACGAATCATGTGTTCCGTAGAAAAGTGCGACGTGATCTAAAAACTGTAAAAAAAAGACAAGTGGAACGCGAACTGCTGGAGCAGTGCGGTCAGATCGCTACTCTGGTGGAGTCTTTCGCGTGGAAACGATGCGACGAGTACATCGAGCGGCTCGAAGAACTTTGATGTCGCTAAGCTTCGCGCCTCGCCGTTGGACACAGACAATCCGTCGTGAAGAGGATCGCGCGATGTGCAAAGACATAATTAGAGTGACGTTTCGTGCACGTTGATGGTGGGTACGCGAGTCGCAACGAAAGATCTCTCGTCTGGCGAGAGATTGACGTCGCGTTTGAAAGCCATATATTGACGGGCGCTATGATCAACGCGGATTACATTAAGTTGCGACGGTTTTTGGAAGACGCGAAAGAAATGGTGCTCGAGCATGTGCGAGACGCATAGAAAGACACGGTAGTGTAAAAGTGAACACTGCATTCAACAATGAGTTTGTGATGAACAACAAGCGTGACATTAAGAGTAAATAAATACAATAAATAAACACTAAGAATATTGGGATATATCGATACACCGATTTGCGCGAATAGTACGAGCAGCACGTCATCGAGCCTACATTGACATCACTCGAAGAGTTCCAGAAACGCAACAGTGAGTGGGCATTGTCATGTATATTGAATTTGACTATCAATGTGAACAAATTAAATCCCATACATGCTAGATATCATATCAAAGTGCCACGGGAAATAGCGACGAAATGAGCGGTAAGTGTGCGTATGATGGACAATGCGTGCTTCGCGTGGTCGGTGGTCATCGCTCTGTACTCAGCTGAAAAGTATACTGAGCGAAAGTCATCATATCCGCATTATACGACAGTGTTGAATCTCGCGGGTATCGAATTACCAATGACTTTAAAAGATATTTCCAGATTTGAACGTTTGAATGACGTGTTGATTAACGTATAGCATCGAAAATAAACAAATCCTTTCTCTACAATTCATTAGTGACAAGAAGGAGAAACATGTCAATGTGCTGTACATGCAAGATTCACGCGATGACAGTGTCGGGCAATTTACATGGATAAAAAATCTATTCCGTCTTGTGAGATCATAACTCACCAGAAAAGAGCACAAGAAATTTTTACGCGCTGTACACTGTACCCAAGAGTTTTTCAGCGATCGCGGCAGTTATGTCAGCAGGTCGTATATCGATGATGCGATGCTTGCATGCGTTGTAATCTGACACGAGATGCAGCAGCTCGTCGATCCATTTGTAATTGCCATTGAACATAAACATCTTCCACATGTCGTTCTTGAGCGTGCGATTGAAAACCGCTCGACTACTGATGCTTTCAATGTCGAATACGGAATAATGATTAACATCGTATTTTTTTAAGATTTTCTGCACATCAGCGTTGTAAAACTCCCCGTTTATAAATTTTTCGGACATCTTTCACTCTCTCAAACGATCTCAGCAATAGCGTTAGCCGTCTCGTTCCCAGCCTTGCTCTTGAGTAATACGGCTCACGCGTACTTGCTCAACACATCGATGACGGTGAGTATGTAATAGTGACCTCTGAGCCTGAGTACAGGCACATCTCAACGATATCCTGCCACAGATCATCGTATTTCCAGACTGCGTATTCGACGATCTGATGTCTCTCGGAGCTAATTTTTTCTCTCTTTTCATCACATTTCTTTTTGATTCGGTGTGTAATACAGGGTACAAGAAAATATTATATTTCTTCTCGTTGGTGTCACTCAACTCGTTTTATGGATGCGCGATTTAATTTATAATAAGACCAACTTCGCGAAGTTCCTCGATGATCGACAGCATCTCGTTGTTGTGAGCATTATTGTTTGCTCGATGCGAAGTGTCGAACAAGTGTCGTAGACGATCCACCAGCTTGGGATCATCTCAGTGTATACGTAATCGATCACGTTATCATTAAATGTCATTGCGTGAAATAGTATCTTTCTATATTTCTTCTGTTTCTTGGGTGTGATCGACATCAATGTAATTACGTGTTTATACTTGTATCTCCGGTTGCTCAATAATCGACGCTGCGAATGGTACTTGTGCGCGTTCATCATCAACAGATCTTGTACCTGTGCCTATCGTTTTCCATGTAGAAAACATAGAGAATTCTTTTGAAAACCAACTCGTAAAGATCGGGTGTACCGACATATCGTATGTTGTCGATAATTATGTTATCTGTGTCATCCACGTCGAAACATTTATTGCCAAACATCAGCCCATTCTTGTGTAGGTAAATGCCATACATGATCTATCCCACTCTCTTTATCTTGCGCTCCCCATAGAACAGCCTCGACGTACTTTTGATCTAGCGAGCCCAAGTTGGCTCATAACGCCTCTCGACCTTCTGACGTTTGCAATTGATTTTGAACCTTCATCGCTAGCGAATCTTCTTTCATTTCGAAAACGTTCTCCAATGACTCTATCGTCAGTACGATTTTGCCATGCAGGTTATCGGTTGTATACGATCGTGCGATCGATCATTGGATTTCTGCAGAATCGTGGAACGCTCGAACATCTCACTCGCTTCTTCTCCTTCCTCTTGTTCTTCTTCCTCTTTTCTCTCACGTTTAGGAGCAAACGTTGCATCTTCGTCACGCGACTCTCTTTGTCGCACGCTAGGGCTGTCGATGAAAAGTCGCAACAGCTCGATAAGAGGTTTAAAATTTAATGTCCAATGTGATGCTCTCCTCGATTCTATTAATCTTCAGAGCGTGGATCGATTTGCTCATCTTCTCGAGCTCCCTCGCGATTTTTTTACGCTCGCCCACATCTGCCATGTTCATCTCTGGCTAAGTATCGACAACTGGTTAAGTTACGATATCGCGAACTCGTTAAATCCTTTTCTGTATTATCCATTTGTGAGCGCACTGTCTTTGTCTATCACTGCGAATTCATATTTTTGTTGCCAACAGTCGCGGCATAACGTACAAAATTTGTCGTACGACATGTCGGTATTCACATGATTATTGTAAACGTGTTTCAAGTTAGTACCGTCTTATTTGAACAGAATCAGAAGGTTCGCGTTGTCGCGTATCAAATATTTAAGTATCCTCGCGTACGTGTCTGACAGAGATAGAAGTCGACGTTTGCGAGGCGATCCATTGAAAAGTATTCTTTCACTGCATCCTGCTTGTCGCATGCCACATCATCAAAGAGAAAAATAGAATTTGGACGTGCCTCGCTCGGAACGACGTCGCTGTTATTGGAGAATGTAAAGTAATCGATTTCGTTGATAAACGTAAACAAATTTTCAAGGTATCGATACTTTGCTTTTGCAATGATTTCGAATAGACGTACACGTTCTCGAAACGTACAAGTTTTCGAACAAACTTAGAGAAAACATTGGTTTTATCACAATTCGATAGGCCGCAAATGATCGCGCGTATAGCGCGATTTTGCACGCGGCAGTATTTCGCCGTTCTTGCGCTTCTCCGCGCCTCCCATCATTCGCGATTTCGCATCGCAATTCGTAACACGTATCGTCAGTGGTTGCAGCACGAATTTCATGCTCATACTACTATGCGTTTCGAACGACTATTTAAAGGCGCGCGAATCTACGAGTCGCGCAATAACAAAATGTATCTCGCGCTGTGTCATCCTTCCGATATTTGAGACTTGAGCGCCAAGCAGTTGTAATATATACCGAAGATCGTACTCTAACGCGTGTACAGCGACTACATCGAACACGTCTGGGACAAACTTTTGGAACAGAAAGCAGATTCGGAGGTTCGATGTTGCGACGAGCACTACAATCAGTAGTGGCAGTGGATGCACATCGACGGTCCTGCACCTAAGATAAAGGAACTATAATGAATATCAGCATCAGGCGGCAGTCTATTGAATCGAGCAAGAAACGCGCTTCCTTTCGAGTGACACATTCCAAGCTATTAGTTTTCCGGCGCGGACACTCGGTTTACAAAGCGATTAGCCAGAGGTGACATGGGCATAAATCCGCTGAACGCGGCGTTCCAAATAGTTCCAAAAACACGACATTGTATTCGCACAACAATAATCTCACCAATAGACACGCGGCAAGGTACTAGCCGAGAAGGCAGGAAACGCATTACTGCGAGCGATTCGACTCTGAGCGAAAGAGCCGCCGCTGTCGTCTGAGCAGCGATGAAAATTAAGACCAAAATCGATATGGGCATAAAACCCAAGAAGAAGAAATGAGAAAAAAAGCGATGGAAAAGCGGATACTTCCAACAGCGAAACGAGGTTGCGTTACCGTTTCTGATATTGAGTCCTTGTTCGGCGGAGTGGCCAGACGAAAGCGGTAAATAACAGTAAAGCCGCACGAAGTCAGCTCGAAGAGTTGCAACATCACGACCGCGCGATGGAACAGAACCACGGACTATCTCCGTATAAATATGGACACGGATTATATCTCGGCCCGTACAAACGCGGACAAGGCATAGCAAAGAAAAAAAAACGCCAAAGAGACGAATGTCATCTGGCGCAATTACCAATATGCAAATTGAACGAGCTCGCGAGACGTATGCGCGTATACTTTAGAGGCGTTTCGTGCGTAACACATTACTGATGAACGGCGCGGGCCGAAACGAAAGCAATATTGTGAATCTAGGAGATACGACGGGATCTGATACTCATTGAGTAGCATACGTGAAGAGAAACAACCGCGTTGTGTATTTTGACAGTTTCGGAAATCTTCGACCGCCCAAGGAACTAGTGCGATATTTTGGGAATGGTTTGCTACGATGATAGAGTACAATCGCACGTCCTACCAATGTGCGATCAGAGTTCTGCGAACAGATGTGTCTGCGGTTTCTACAAACCGTAGATGCGCGTGAATTTAAAAAGTTCGAAGAGAAGCTGTAAAATCTTAGTATTAGTCGAACGCTTTTTCGATCATGTCGCTGACGCTTACGTGTGTTGTGTTATTGAGCGAAATAAATAAGTTGTAATAACTAATAAAGTGCTGCGCGCTTTAGAGAGCTGACGATATCTGAGCATAGCTCTTCGCTCGTATGATCTGATACTGAGTTTCCGCTCTTGCAGAACACAACCAAGCATTCGTGGGTCATCAAGATGGCTACTTAGCCACGCTATATCATTTTCGCTATGCAAAAGGTCGAAAAAATGTCATGTCCGAGGATATAAATCGATTCGACGACTGTAAATTATCCAATGCGAAATTCTTCCTGAATTCGGAATGTTATCCGTATGATGAATTGAATCTGGATTTTGATAAAAACAGATATGCGATTCTGTACGACTTATACGCTCGTTTCTGCAAGGGCTATTTACTAGGCAGCTAAGGCTACGAGTATCTCGAACCGAGAAAACTTGCTTATGGACGATAAGCGAGAACGCATGTACATCGAGATCTTGGATGCAGTTTACAAAGACATGGAATCTTTATCTAATCTAGATGTTATTATATGATGCGGACAACATGTTAAGAATTGCGCGTTACAAAATGTATTGAAAATATATAACTAGTGATTGCCAATTGCAAAAAGAATTTTGTTATTGTGTGAATTTAAAAGAATTTTGTTAATAAAAATACATTGACGTATTTATTATGTATTTCTTTTCCCTTCGTAATATATGTATGCATGAACGTATATATAAACTCGTGATAAAGAAAATGTAGAAAGACGAGAGAAATGTAGATAAAACATGTCGCGACACGTTCAAAATTCTTGGAAAGAGGGAAATCTTCCCTCTTCGAGTCCTGAAGTATTACCATATATTGTACAATTTACGCGAATCAATCAATCTTCAGTCATCAATCAACGATGCCTGCTTATACGAACGGTTGAAAAAATATACTTGCTTGTACGAACGGTTGAAAAAATATAAATACTTCGCCAAAGAAAGTAGCGCATGACGTGAAGAAGAAATATAATATGTAAGTTTCATTCTATATACAAAAGAAACGTTTTTTTAACATTATTTATATACACAGTGTGGAACATCGTACGGTGCGTTTACTGAATAGGCGTCACGACCTGATGGGCTATAAATTTTTGGAAATTAGAATCAATGGTCCACCGAGTTACGTGGAGATCATCGCGGACCTGAACTGTTTCTCGAAACGTGAAAGAGTCACTACGAGCAGCGATAAAATATTTATAAGATGCTTCGAAACGAATACAAGGATAATTTTATAAGCATTGGATCTAACCGTCAAAGTTACACGCTGATGCTATGTTCGTATTCTTCATCCGTACGCATTACGATGATCGAAACGATGCTACGCCATATGTTTGACTTTAACGGATGTATCGATAAATGTTGGAATGATTAGCCCGATTCATCAATACGGTTGATGTCAAGTATACGTGAGACGTGAATATCATGTCTGAGAATGTTATACACGATAGCGGCATCTTCAATGGACGTCAGCTCGTCGATTGCAAGCTATTAGCTTTAATTTTTAATACGTACAAAAAATCAGTGTAATAAGATGTGAATAAAAAAAATTTTTGTTCACATTACTAGATATGTATTTTCTTTTATTCCCCATTTACCTTGATGCGCTAGTAAAAAACCGTATTGAAAAAATTGTATCATAAAAAAAAGGAACTTTTACTCTATTGATTCATTTCTTCCATTATTGATTCCTTTCTTTATTCACATTATGCGCTCCGATATCATCGCGTTCTATTTTTTTCTAATATGTGAGCCCTTGTTATCTATGCATTTTTTGTGACATCTAGAGTTCTATATTCTGCAAATATTTATGATCTTAAGTATTTCATATGCAAATATATCCATAGCCTTGCTATGGCAAAGGATGCTTTTCAGCGTCTTTACCGAATTTCATGTCCGCGAAGTATTCGTTTGTCGTTTCGAATTATAGTGAACTAGTGAAGAGTTTGCACTATGAGTGATTTTTATAATCGTGCAAGAATATTCTACGATTTAGGTGATAGAATATTTTTGCACGTTTATGTGATTAAATGAAAGTGAAAATGACAGTTATATTAGTGTGATTTTTTAGAAAAAAAACTTTTATTATTTCCGTCCTCTATATTGAGTTTGAATCGAGGCGCAAACGATGAGCAACTTGTCGAATGTATTAAAGATCCGTTACGAGTATCCCATTGAGAGAGTAAGTAGTTTTTCTTTTTTATTTGTATCAAATATTTTAGCGAATTTATGTTTCTAATGTTTAAGTTTATATTTCAAGTCATCTTATGGTTGATAACGAACCACAGGTCAGGCTCCAGTTATGGAACGAGGTGGAATCATCTCCTCGGTAAGTATAATAAATAGATTTATTTTCTAATTCATTTTTTCTAATTTACTTTTTATAATACTTTTTTAAATTCACTTTGTAATTTATTTTTTCAGAGTGTACCTCGTTACTACATTAAAATAAAAGGATTCATAAATATTGCCAATTGGCAAATGATATAAGCTAAGAGACAGCGGGAGTGGGAGGAATGTGTAGACATATAGGAGGAAGGTTATTTCTTCCTAGCTGAACTATTTGGTCTCCGGCCGTACGAGCCCGATCCGGAGCCCGAAGACTGAAATTGTAAGTTTAAAATCTTATTAATAAAATTTAAAGGATACATATAATACTTATATATTGTTATATATTTTTTATTTATATTATTTTTTCATCTTACAGAAGGTGGCAGCAGCGATCGCAACGACGGCAACCATCGCAATGACGGCGGCGATCGCAACGGCAGGACCCCAATGATACGTAACGTTTACGTAAACATCGGGATCTTCTCCGCGCCTTCTCCTTCCTTCCCCGCGCCCTCTCTAGGTTAGAACCGCCCTATAGCTACTTGGGAGTGCCAAATTCAGTTCATCAAGACCATTTTTTTGTTGGATCTGTCCAGAGACTTGTGCGAGAGGTGCCCGGATATCTACTTCTGAACGAAAATTCTCATCGCTTCCTTGATCGAACTTATCCTGCTCAACAGTAAGAAATCATTTTTATTTTTCCGACCATCTATATTTAGCTGTTTCCTTTCTCTCGTGCCCTTTAATTTTTTTCTTTTCCCCTATTTCCGTGTCATCCCAGCTTAATTTTCTTTTTTCCGGTATTTATTTGAGATGATAAAACGTTTTAAGTAATTCACATTTTTTTCTCTTCTTACATTATTTAACTGGTAAAGAACGCCTCAAATAATTCACATCTTTCTGTCTCGAGTTACTTAAGCGATAGAACGCTTCAATTCAGATCTTTGCTGTTTTGAATTATTTAAGCGGAAAAACACTTCAAGTAATTCACATCTTTTCATTCCTTAAATTACTTAAGCGATAAAACGCTTTAGATAATTTACATCTTTTCCCTCTTCTTAACCAACGTAAATTTTGGAAAACCTACTTCCTTTCTCTCTTTTAGAATTTTCATCACTTTCTATATATTTATATTCTCCTCTAACTGCCAACCATAATTCTATTAACAAGAAATTTTGAATAGATGATCTGGCGAAATAACCATCAAGCAAAACGCAGAAAATAGAAAAAGTTCGAAAAATTGAAGGAGACTAAAATCTCTATATTTATAAAAATTCAGACCGGGGAATTCCTCTCGCCTCAAGCCCATCGATAACTTAGGAGAGCATAACTTAAGCTTCAAATATCGAGATCGTAGATCCGCCGAAGTCCCCATTGCGGTTCATCACAGACACGATTAACAATCCATCCCCCTCTCCAGAATTCTTTCTCTATTGCAGCAATCTTAAAATCCCGAGTTTCCTCCTACTCTCCTACGTTCGTTGATTTCCAACCCTCAGAACCTCCTCTTTCTTACTCTCCAGTTCCTTCAGAAGCCAGTAGAAAAATAAACGAAATTTTCTCCTTCTTCGAACAGACTATCCAATTTATATATCCCATTTTCCTTAATTCACACACATATACACACACGCGTGCACGCGCACAGAGACAGAAGGAGGGAAAGGGAGGGAGGAAGGGAGGGAGGGAGAGAAGGAGAGAGAGAGAGAGAGAGAGAGAGAGAGAGAGAGAGAGAGAGAGTAGTTATAACATCTTAAATGTACATAAATGCGGAACCATATGTATAAATGTAAATATATATATATATACATATATTGTCATTTAAGCTAAATTAATTAAACGTATACATACATATACATACTAAAATAATTGACTTTCATTTCGGCATCTCTTCAATTCATTATGTCTTTCCAAAAAACGCGCGCGTGTGTGTGTGCGTGTGCGTGTGCGTGTGTGTGTGTGTGTGTGTGTGTGTGTGTGTGTACGCGCGCGCGCATGTAAGTTCCGATAATTAAATTCGAAAAAAGGAGATAATGCCTCTTCTT
>Ga0157364_1004491_pt1 | contig 13954 bp, 11 predicted proteins | sample AttsexASBM2_FD_111476 | JGI IMG/M metagenome (GOLD analysis project Ga0157364, IMG submission 111476) | Fungus gardens microbial communities from leaf cutter ant in Ribeirão Preto, State of São Paulo, Brazil - Atta sexdens ASBM2 | ecosystem: Host-associated > Fungi > Mycelium > Unclassified ... | reverse complement strand
TCTAAACTCCTCTCGATCCTTCTAGACTGTTCTAGACTCTGTCACATGACTTCCAGGTCACATACTCTTCCTCCATTGTAAACTAATAATATTATCTTATCTATGTCCAGCTAACCCTAATCTTAGCCAAAGTCTGTCCACACTCTCGTCTTATAACATCTATTGTCTTAAGAGTATCCAGTTTGGTACCTAAATGATCTGAGCAAAACTAGATAACAAGATTGAACTATAAGAAATATTGATAAGAAAGGCTAGACCTTTGAGATAATAATACTGAATTCAAAAATGGCCAAGATATTACAATTCAAAGCTTAAAGTATTAAGTTAAGAAAGAAATCTTATATTGGGATTAATACAAGAAAACTCAATGAAGTTTCTACTACAAACTAGTCCACTTTATATACTACAAACTGTAGTTTATGTACATACTACAACTAACCTACCCTAAAGTTTGTATACTTTCCATAAAACCAGTATATTATAACTATGTTGTATAATGTCATTGTTATAATATACTTCTAAACTTTATTTTTTTTAATATCTTCTATGGATTTTATATTCTTTTACAATATGTGACTATGTCACATGAGGTGATGTCATAGGTCTAGAAGGTTCTAGTACAATGACAGCAAAAGGTATAGCTACAGTATGTCTGCTTTATAGTTAGAGTATGATAGGCTTATGGACAATACATATAGCTTTAGAGTAGGACAACTAGTGTAGAGCATGGACTATGATGTATGATTATAAATAGTGTATGTTATAGTACAAGGTTCTTTATTGAGTTTTTCTTGTAAACTATAATATAAGAGTGATAAAGAAATACTGGTCTTATATAAGTTTATGACATGTAATCATGTAACTATATTGTGACATCACACTAATTCTAACTTTAAGTCCCAAATAAGAAAATAAACATAAAATAAAATAAAAATGAGAAAAAAAAACAAAATCTATTATCTTGAACCTTAATATAAGAGTTCCTTGTCATGAATGTCATAATTCAACTTTATAGAGATGAAAGTTCAAGAGTAAAATACTATCAGGTGGACTTCATTGTTTTCATCTATAACAAAAAAATATTGTAACAAAAGTGTAATTGGAAGTATTTGTCTCTATAATAAGTTAAGTATTGAATAGATGAGAATAGATGTAAAGATGAATACTTTCTTTAGTGAGTTCAAAACATTATAATAGGAATTGTTGAATTTCTATGAAGTATTCTTCTGGATTAGCAAAATGACAATATCAGAATAATTAAAAATAAATCAGTAGTAAAAACTAGCAAAACTTAAGAAAGATTGAATATTCTTGAATTTCTTCAATTCTGGCCAATTCTGGATAGTTCTAATTTTATCATCTAACATAGTAAGTTTGAAAGAAAAAAGAATATATCCCAGATACTCTAGTAACTTAGAATAAAACTTGCACTTTTCTACTTTGGTATAAAGATGTTATATATCAAAGTTTAACTCTGTCAATCACCTGTCTTTTGTAATAGTGCTATTTCTTGTTAAACTCTACAAATACTCAGTTTTTCACAATACTTATATATAGTCAGTGTCTTTTCACAGATTAATTAAACTTCTGCTTAGCTTAGAGCCAGACTCAGACACTGATTTCACTCAATTTAAGAACTGGTAGATACTCTGTAAATCACTAATCTAATAATTAACTATAGTCTCTGTCACTATTAATACTAAACTCTGGTGTTAGTACATTAGCTATAACATATGACAGACCTTAATTTTCCTACAAAAATGAATAGAAAGTTATCAGCCCATATATCTAGTCAATTAATAGATAGTGTTGGGTAAGCTAGTTATATTCAAAAACCAAAGAGTAGAAAAGATCAAGCAGAGTGATATAGAAATCCAGATTCATACATTTACTGAAAGAAAAGATTATAGGTATAGTAGCAGCTTCAGAAATAAAGCTGTTTAATAAAAATTAAACAAGTAGAGTTTAACCAATAGGATTGAAGAAGTTTTCAGATTGTGAGTACATAGAAGAGAGAGAATAAAAATTAGAAAGAGTGGATATATTGAGTCTAATAGAACTCATTACTGCACAAGTTTAATGTAGCCCTCAGTCTATAGGGTTACTCTTTACTTTTTTAAGGACTTCTCAAAAGTTATGATAGCAAGAGTAGTAGCAGCTACTTGAGCTTCGTAATTCTTGAGAGTAATTAGAACATACTTCTTAAAATAGAAGTCTAGCTTGTAGTCTCTAGCTCTATAATAGAAATAGAAGTTTGTTATGATCTTAAATCCTTAGAGTTGGATAAAAGAACAAAACTCTTGTATTAGAGTAAAATATAAGAAAACTCGATAAAGAGCTCTATACAAAGTAGGCTACCTTATATACCTATTCAGATGGTCTGTGCTAACTACTGTGCACCCTACCCTAAATGACCATATGTTAGGCATGAGGTCAACATATGGTGTTCATGCTATATAACATCACTTCTTCTAAAATCTTTTACTTCTTTCCCTTGTGTTCCGTGATCCTTGTTGTGACCACACTATCAGATGTGACTGATGTGATGGTGTGACAAATCATCACTCCAACCCTAATCCTAGAGTTCTAAAAATAGAAAATGTAAAATAATTTGAGAGAAAATAAAAATGAAAAGGAAAATAAAATGAAATTGAAGTCTATCATTTTCATTTCTGACAAAGTTGTTGTTGATTCTCTTCTTATGTTCATTATTAGTTAACTTACTGTTGTTGGCTAGCTTTGATGAGAGCTTCTCTTATAGAAAACTTGATTGTTTCTTAGAAGTAGAAAATGATGATTTTAGTGATTTTGAAAGTAACAATTTAGCAGATAGGGCTGTCAGAGAATATTGGGATTAATTCTGAAAGGCTGCAAAATTGGCAGTAGAGAAAGCTTTATCTTGCTTTTTAAAATGAGACTCAAGGATCTCTTTCTCTACTATTTGTGCAAAATTGCACTTGTAGTCATATTTTCAGAAGTAATAATCAATGATTATTACTAAAGTATACATACTTCAAAATGAGATCAGACTTCTTTATCTCTAAGTAGAGATAGGATCTTGAATTTAATTAGAGAGATCTTGGTAGTATTGGTGATTTAAAACACTATTTCCCCATTCAAGTTGGGAGATGTAGCATATGAAATTCATATTATAAGTAAAAATCTTATTGCTAGACTTCATGTAAAGGTTATCTAGTATGTTTTTAGCTTTATCTATTAGGTTAGAAATTTTGAAATACTAGTAGAGCTTGTTGATAAATCAGTTCCAATCTGAAAGTGTTAGAGTTTAAGATGGTAGACTTAGTTTCATTTTTATGTTTCTAATTTTCTTGATCAAGACTTGGTTAAGGAGTAGTAATATAATATCACAACTATCATAGGTCAGTCATATATGTCAAAAGTTATAGTCATATCATCATATAATATAGAGAAGAATATAAAAGATTTTAAAACAATGATGTTATAATAATATGATTACTATATATTAGCCTTATATAGAATACATAACCTTTAAGATAGGTTAGATATACTTGTACACAGACTACTAGCCTAATATATATAAGGTAGATACTTTGTATTAGAAACTCTATCAAGTTCTCTTGTGTTAACCTAATATAAGATTTCTCTTTTGCCTAACTCTTTAGCTTAAGTCATAACAGAAAGCTAATCTTAAAAAGATCTTCTGGTCTTTCTAGTTGAGACCTATCTTAAACCAGTCTTGGATGATATTTAAAAGATAAGTTATTGTAAAATTAATTTTTACAATGTTAGTGTCAAATTGTATAGAATTAATATAGAAGTATAAGTAGCATTGAAATAAGAAATTGTTAAGCTTATCTAGCTTAGTACCACTAAAGGTATCAGAGATTTAGACTTTTGTTTTGCATGAATTTGAGAAAAATCCAGAAGTTTGATTGTTCAGGTTGTTAACAATGTAACTAAATATATTTTCTAACTAATTGTTTGATTGTTGGCTTTACTAGTGTTTTGAGCAAAAGCTCAAGGAAAATTGTCAAGAATTATGAGGATGAGAAAATCCAGAAACATTCTTCTAGTTTATATCATTGTCCACAGTGACAATACTTTTTATTTTATTTTATTTAAAAAATCAACAATTTATTACACAAAGTGTGAGGATAAACTGTGGTAACTACTTCAAAACTACATTAAATAGGACTAAGAGAAAAAGAAAAAGAAAAGGTCTATAATACAAAACAATTAAGAAAGCAGAAAGACTATATGCTCATTTATGTTGAATTTCAAAAATAAGATGAACTGACTAATTGTGTCTCTTTTCAGATTCCAGTACTTGTTAAACCTTCTATAGTTATAGAGAATGTGACATCTTGATTTGATTAGATAAAATCTGCACAGATAACTGAACTCTTCTCTTAGAAAAAATCTGAGTCAGTATTCTTCTATAGGAGCATGATTAGTAATGACTCAAGTAGCTTAAGTATACAGCAAATTTGAAAAACCAAATTGTTTGATCCACAGACCTCCTTTCATATAGAAGTTTTATACCACTCTCTGATAGTATTATTACTTTTCTTCTTTTTGTTAAAATCCTATAGCATTTTGCAAGGATAAAGTAGAGTATGGTTGAATTTCTTCATTTCCTTATCCACTGATGCATGAAGATGCCAGTTTTCATTACTAAGACAATCCCAAAATTCAATGGAATTTTCTGGATATTTGTTGAAGAATACTCAAAGTTCTTTAGATATTACTATTGATTGAAGCTAATAAGGATGTGTGGACAAGTTAAAAATTTTTTGTACTACATGTAAGACATCTGTAATAACAATGATACAAAAAGAATCAGGTATTTAAACTGCCTAATCAATTTTACATCCAAATAACTTAGTCTCTGTCAAAGTAATATTTATAGCATGATAGAGCATCTTCTTTAAGGGGTTATTGAAGGAATGAACATGAGCAATAGATGTGGCAATATTATTCTTAATGCTAGTATCCAAGATAATAATGACTGTATTCAGTTCTATTGATGCATTAAAAACAAGTTTATTGAGTTTATGGCAATAATATTTTTTACTCTTATTAAAGTAGTGGTCTGCTTTATAAAACAAAAAATAACTAGAAAAGTAATCAATTAATCTAGATCTTAGGCAAAATTTGTTATTTAAAGAGTTGAAAAATGAAAAAATTTCATTGAGCTGAATGTTGGTATTGCTAATAAAACTCTTAATTTTTTTTGTTGTTTAGAAGTCATATTCTCCAAAAATAGATAATGTGGTTTAGAGAGTGGAGCATGCCTTCTTTTAAGAAGTGATTTGATAACATGATTATGTGGTGTAGAAGAGTAAATATTTGTAATTGATCACAACTACTCAATTTTCAAAGATGGAAATAGATAAGGATTAGACCAGCAATGGCCTTGATTCCTATGGTGGGCAAAGTGCAGAATATACCTAAGATCTATAATGCTGCTCATCATTGCAGTTTGTTGAGCTTGTTAAGTGAGTATAAAAGTGGTACTTTATTATAGTGCCAAAGTAGAAATCTATAAAGGACAATAGAGAAGATGCAAGTTCTATAAAGAAGGCATTTTTGATAAGGGAGAAGTCTACACATTGAGTTTCCAAGCATTTTCATACACTTGACTATAAATAAAACTTTATTAGCATAAAATTTGATATATTAATGAAACAAAAGCTTTCTGTCAAATATGAATCCAAAATAATGCTAAGAATTCTTGGAATAGAGAGTAGAGTCTCCAAGATAGCTGTGTTATGACTTAGATCCAAGGATTAGGATAAAAAACTGCTCTTGTATTGAGTAACACAAGAAAACTTGATAGAGTTCCTAAGTACAAGATGTCTACCTTATATACAAACTACTGATGGTCTGTGCTACACTCCTTTAGCCCTGCTCTAATGACTATGTGTTCACCTTGAGGTTAATATGTATTAACTATGCTATATGATATCATTGTTTCTAGAACCCTCTATGTTGTTCCATTGCATCACATGAGTCATAACTTATGTGACCACTGAGTCATGCCTATGTGACATATGACATCACATTTTGTCTTCTTTGCCTATGTTCAAGTAAAAAAAAAACTCAAAATAAAATAAAGGAAAATAAAAAAAAAAGGAAAATAGAATAAAACTAAGTCCATTGTTCACAACTCTGACACTAAGATTAAGGAAAGGCAGGTTGAATAATCTATGTGATCTGGAAAAATAAAAGATTTCAGTTTTTCCATGTTTGATTACAAGTCCAAACTGTTTAAAGAGTGAGGAAATAATATTGTAACTACAAAAAAATGAATTGGTTTTTTCAAAAGATTTTTCTTGTAATATATAAAGTATATTATATACAAAAGAGAGAAATGAGACTGGAATTTTAGATTTTTTGCTCATTTTTCAAAAATATGAAAAATGGGTGACAAATAAAGAGCTAATAAAATGAGGAATAAAGCAGAGCCTTGACTTACATCTATGTCTATATTAGAAAGAAAAGAAGAAAAATTGTTTTAGAGATATTGAGTTTTTCTACCAGCTAGATAATCAGAAAAGAAGAAAGAAATATGTAAATTGAACCTAGCTTTGTTCAGTATTAGAAGAATAAGTCAATGATTAAGTAATAGAAAGAATTAAGTGATATTAAACACCAAAGTACTTATTTGAATATTTTTAACCTATCCTGAGCAAATTAGATAAGTTAAGAAATTACATATATCAGTAGTAGATTGTTGTTTGAGTCCTCTAAGTTAATTAGAATGAATGAAATTTTTTAATCAGTTTTCCTAGTATGTTCAAAAGGATAATAGGACTAAATCCTTTTATGTCAGGAGTATAATATGAAGTATATATATAGTACCAGCCAGATGTCAAAGCTAAGCTTGACATTGTACACTTTTAGTGTAACTGGTTCAGTGGCTAGTCTGTTCCTAACATTTTAGGCTTTGGAATAATGATTAATGACAACATCTTGAAGTGAGATGGCCAATGGCCAAGGTTTATATAGATATTAGCAATGTTAACTATGATGTTTAAACACAAGTTATTATTGACAACATATTTGAGATGTTTCCATGAAACTCTGTCTGGTCCTGGTGTAGATGAATCACTATACTTTACAATAGCACTTTTGAACTCTTCTTTTGAAAAAGATATTCACTCCAATATTGGTTTTAAAGGGATTTCATCTAAAACTTCATAATTGATGAAGTGCTTGCCAAAGTGTTATGATCTTAGATCCTTGGAGTTGGATAAAAGAACAACTCTTGTATTAGAGAAACACAAGAGAGCTTGATAGAGAGCTCTTTTACAAAATAGTCTATCTTATACTTCTACCGATGGTCCATGCTAAGTACTGTACATCCTACCCTAAATGACCATGTGTAAGGTATGAGGTCAACATGTGATGTCCATGTTGTATGATGTCACTTTATTCCAGAACCTTCTACTTCTTTTTCTTTAGTCCTGTAATTAATGTTGTGATTACACCATCAGATATGACTAATGTGACAGCATGACTGATCACTTCTAACTCTAACCCCAGAGTTCTAAAATAGAAATATGGAAAATAAATCCAAAAGAAAATAAAAATGAGAAAGAAAATAAAAAGAAACTAAGTCCACTTTCTGCGATCTTGATATTACCTTCCCTTCAAGATTTCTCCTCTGGAGAAATATTCTGTTCTCCAATCCTTTTTACTCATTTTTTCATTTTCTTCCTCCATTCTTTCTTTGATCCTCCTCAAATGGTCATTCTCATCTATTTGCCTATCATTCTTCTACCACCTCCAATTCTTCTCTAACTTCTTCAAATATTCATCCTCAAATTTTCTATCATCCCATCTATATAATAGTTTTGCCATATATTTCCCCAGCAATTCCATTCTTCTATACTCTTCCTCCTCTCTTTTCTTTTCTACTTCCTCCTGACGTCTTATTTCTACTCCTACTCCTCCTTCATAGTCATCTACCAACTCTTTTGCATTTTTCAAGTCCTTCTCCTTTTCCCATGTATTATTCTCCAACATAAATCCCTTTCATTGCACTAGATACTTATCTACACCTCTTATTTTTCTTTTATTTAATATTTTTTCTATTTTCTACTCTTTGACTCCTTCTACCTCTATTAGTTTTCCTTCTTCTTTTTTCTGTCCCCCTACTTGCTCCTTGTATTATACTATCTGACTGACATTCACTACTGGATGGATCCTCATCGAGGTTAATAATCATAGTTTGATCACATTGGTGGATATCTCCTCCTCAATTATATATGGACTTACATATCAGTCCACTAATTTCTTTGCTGGTCTCTCTTTGAACACTAAGTCTTTGGTACTCAATATTACTCTATCCCCCTTCTTCCAATCCTTGGTCTCTTTTCTTCTCTGGTCTGCCTGTCTCTTCATATCTTCTTGTGCCTTCTTCAATGCTGCTCCTGCTTCCTCATATACTTTCTTCATCCTTTCCACAAACTCTGTTGCACTTTCTACCTTTCCTCTTTTTCTTATATCTCCCCCCATTCTCAATTCTCTTCCATAGTTTGTCATGAAAGGTGAAACCTTAGTTGCCGTATGAACCTTGTTGTTCACTGCAAACTCTGCTGATGCCAACTACTCTGGCCAATCCTTCTGCCTATGATTCATAAAGAACCTCAAGTACTGTTCCAACTCTTGGTTCATTCATTTTGTCTGCCCATCTATCTGTGGGTGGAATGCTGTCGACTGTTGTAACAATCACTAGACACAAAGTCCAATAGCTACACAAGCAAGTAAAGCTTTTAGTAGGCAATCAAGTGGGGAAAATCACAAGAGAACTTAACAAGAAGTCTCTGCTAAATTAGAGTCCTATATATACAAAGTACACATAGTCCGTGCTACTAATAATTACGCCTGCTCTTATGTCCATGCTACAACCTCATATCCGCCTCATTTCCTACTCAAGGCTACCATATTGTATACATATACCCTGACATCATCTTTCTAGATCCTTCTTTTATGTTTTAGGCTTATGACATCGCATCATGTGACCTGTCATGTGACTGTAGTGTCATGTGCCTCTTCATTGTCCAAAAGAAAATTAAAATTAAAAAAAAAGAAAATCAATATAAAATCAGAAAAATAAAATTGTTAGTATTCAAGTGTTCTATAACATCAACAGCCTTGTTTCTATTTCCAGCATCCTATTCAACTCCTTCATCAATTCTGCTGCAAACTGGGGCTCTCTATCTGACACTACACTCTCTGGCAACCCATACAACTTCCACACATTGTCTCTAAACAGTCTTGCCAAACCTTCCACCAATGTTCCCTCTGTTACTGCTACAAAATATGTCATTTTTGACAACCTATTGCAGACTACTATGATGGCATCTTTCCCAGCTACTACTGGTAACTTCATGATAAAGTCTACCATTAGGTGTGTCTATGGTTTCTCCGGCACCTCATTCAACTTCAACTTTTCTGCTAACTCTTCTGTCCTATTCTTTATTCTCTGACACAAATCGCACCCTTCCACATATTTTCCCACATCTCTCGTTACTCCTGGCCACCAATAATTCCTAGTGACCAGTTTTACTGTCTTCCACCTTCCACCATGTCCTACTGCTAGTACATTGTGATGCTACCAGATTATCTCTGCCCTTAACTTCTTGTCTTTTAGCACATACACCTTTCCTTTCTTCAACACCAAATCCTCTTCTATCTGCCACTCATTCCCTTGTAACTCCTTCACTTTCGCCTTCTTCATCTCCTCTACTACCCTAACTATATCTTCGTCCTTACTCCTAGCTTTTTTTATCTTTTCTAATATTTTTACTTCAGGTCCTTTTATTACTACCTCTTGTAAACTACAAATCCAATTGTTTTTAATAAATACTTGGTTCTCATTGTCTTTATCTATATCTACTTTACAGTCCAGTTTCATACTAAGTCTATCTGCCTTCCCCATTTTTATACCTGGAACATGCTTTAGTATGAAGTTGAATCTTGACAAATATAAAGCCTATTGAGTTTGTCTCTGATTCAACTTCTGTGCCTTCATAAAGTATTCTAAGTTCTTGTGATCTGTCCAAATCTCGAACTTGAAATGTGCACCTTCTAACAGATGCCTCTAGTTTTCCAATCCCCTTATTATCGCCAGCATCTCCTTGTTGTGTATCTCATAATTTCTCTCTGTCTCATTTAGAGATTTTGAGAGGAATGCTACTGATTTCCACAATTCATCTTTATACTCTATTGACAAAACTCCACCTGTTGCATAGTCTGATGCATCTACTTCTATCCTCATTTTCTTATCTAAGTCCAGTGCTGCTAACACCAGTTTCTGTGTAAACCTTTTCTTTAATTTCTTGAGTACTTTTTCCTGCTTCTCTGTCCACTCCCACTTCCTATTTTTCTTTACCGTATCATGCAATAGTCTCACAATAGATGCAAAGCCTTATATGAATCGACAATAGTAGTTTGTCAATCCTAAGAACTTTTGAACATTCTTGACACATTTTGGTGTCAGCTACTCCAATACTCCCCTCACCTTCTCTTTCTCCATCTTAATCCCTTCTGGTCCTATTATAACCTCTAAAAACCCTACCTCCCTAACCTTTCACTTATACTTCTCTGGTTTCACGTACAAGTCATTCTCCTCCATTCTTCTTATTACTTCTGCTACTATCTCATTATACCTCTCTTCCATTTCCGTTCCCACTATTACATCATCTATGAAAGCAGCCACCTTTCTTGTGTTGATCAAATCTCTCAGCAATTCATTCATCATTGTTTGAAACGTTGCTAGCGAATTGGTCAATCTAAAGAACATCACTGTTGGTTCAAAAGACCCCTCCAGTGTGGTAAACACTGCCTTCCACTCATCTCCCTCCTTTATCCTCATGTTATTGTATCCCCACCTAAGATCTATCTTGGTGAAGACCTTCTTTATCCCAATATTTTCCAACACATCTGATATTAGCAGAAGAGGATAATTATTTTTAATAGTCTACTCATGTAGATACCTATAGTCCTGGACCATCCTCTTCTTTCCATCCTTCTTACCCACAAAGAATACCAGTGCCATTTGTAGTGACTTTGACAGCTGAATATATCCCTTTCTCAGCTATTCTTTTATAAACTCTCTCACCTCCTCTCTTTCCTCCTTTAACAGCAGGTATACCTTCCCCTTTCTCAGCACAAATCCTTCTTTTACCTCTATTGCATGATCTCATACCTTTCTTGTTAGCATTCTCTCAGATTGTTTCTTTCCAAAGACTTTTATCCATTAGTGAAACTTTTCCAGCACCAACTTTCTTGCTTCTACCTCCGACCTTGCTACCTCCTCTTTTTTGTTCCAAATCTCCTACTCCTCTACTATCCTCTTAACTTCTACTATTCTTCCTTTCTTCTGCTTCTTTTTCTTATCTTTTTCCTCTTGTTTCTTCTCTGCTTCTTCCTTTGCTTCTTCCTCTTTCTGCTTTTTCCAACCTGACTTCCCCTAAACTGGCCTCCACTGCTTACCGCATTCTTCTGGGCATCTCATCATCTTCACTCCTCCTGTCCTCCAATCTATTTCTAGATTGTAGCATGCTAGCCATGGCATCCCCAAAATCACCATCCACTTCTGTTCTTATATTACATCAATTTCTGTTCTCTCCCTATGTCCCTGATAATATATATTAACCTCCACTGTATTTTCTATAGGTCTTTCCTTATTTAGCAACCCGTCCACATTCCTTACATTCATCAGCCTCTTCAACTTTTTCAGCTTGAACCCTTGCTTCTTTGCAAACTCTGAGCTCATAACCAACCCAGTTGCTCCACTATCTAACAATGCCTCTACCGTTATTCTCTCCTGCATATCTACTCTTTCCAACCAGATCTTCACAGTTACTTCTCTTAATGCTTTTCCTTCTATCTTTCTCACTTCCATTTTTCTCTCAATTCCCTCTGATTTTAATGTATCCATATTTATTTCAGTGTCTAATACATTAAATTTGTTATAAGAACTTAGTTGAGGGCTTCTAAGTTCTCCACCTCTTTTAAATGTCTAATTTGTTTGATATTGCCCTCAATTCTTCCTCTTCCATATTCTAGTCTCCTCTATCTACCACCCTTCTCCCTTGTTCTCTATTCCTACAGTGCCGGGCCATGTGCCCAAAACCCCTATAATCATAGCAATTTCTTCCATAATCTACTTCCATAGTGTAGGGATCCCTTCTTGGAGGAACCCCCCTGCCCCTACCCTCTTACTACCACCACATTAGTTCTCTCCACTTCTTCTATCACAGCAGGCCCTGTTGTTGCCTGCTGAGGAGGTGGTTGCCTCCTCTACTACACTAAGGATCATGGCAATATCTGTCTTTGCTCTTATTTAGGAGCTCCTCCTCCTTGTTCCTTCCTCCCCCTCAACCTTTCCTTTTTTCTTCTGCTTTCCCTCCAATTTATATTGAGGGCCGTTGCTCTCCTGTACCACTGCTCAATGGAGCTGGATTGATTCTCGGCCTCCATTAGCTTTCTCCTAATTGCTCTATTCATACCTCTTTTAAACTCCTCAATCAACGGTCGTCCCTCGTACCCACTACCTCTCGCTACTCTCTTAAAGTCTTGTACAAATTCTTCCATATTCTGCCCTCCTTGCTCCATCCTCTTCAACTCAGCTACCTTTACCGACTCTTCATCTCCTCCTCCAAACTCTTTCTTAATTTCTGTCAAAAATTCCCCTGCTGACTCATATTCAACTTCTCCTACTTCCAAGTCTTCCAGGATATTCTCCTTCCATACATCTACTGCTCCTTCCTGCACATATGATAAAATCCACTGAATCTGTTCTTCTACCAACTCCTCCCTCAACTTCATTTTGATATATAATTTGCATGCCGAGATGAATTCTGCAACTTTCGATGACATGCTATTGAAAATCTGGGATTTTGCCACCTTAGTGGCTCCTCCTTCTTCTGTTCCTCTTGCTACTGCTCCTCCAGCTAGTAGTGCTTGTATCTGTGCCTACATTACCACCAGTTGCTCTTGCTATTGCCTGATGATAGTTTGAAGATTGTGTCGACTCATATTGTAAGGGGGAGGAATCGATTAGAGAAAGTGGTGCTGATAGTAGTAGTGATGTATATAATAGAAGTACGGAACCTATGCTGGTCTCAGCTTCCGACTCGTACTCTGAGAACAAAGAAATCTTGGTAGGTGATAACAGGCACTCTTCTTGTCCTGTCTACATCATCTACTGACTACTTTGTCTACCGACTACTGCTTTAAGGCAAATGTAAACAATTTTGGTCTAAGAAGACCGTTCTACTCTAAGCATGATTTTAAGAACGCCTGCTATTTCTCTGTATAGATAGACCACAAAGGGGTCTATAGCACAAGGTTGATACAAGGAAAGATGTATAGAACATGTCCACAAAAGGTAATACATTTAATGTGCACTAGTAGGTTTTAATGCAAGCAAACAATCAGGATTCTCCCTCCTGATTGGTATACCCCTTATGTCTAAGACCCAGCAGTATCTTCTTGACTAAAAAGGCTGTGTTGTCCTTTCAGTCGAGAATGAGGAAAGAGTAAAAGTAAGAAGGGCTAGTATTAAGCAGTTCTGATGATGGGGATCAAGTTCTAATGTTATGATCTTAGATCCTTGGAGTTGGACAAAAGAACAACTCTTGTATTAGAGAAACACAAGAGAACTTGATAGAAAGCTTCTTTACAAAATAGTCTATCTTATACTTCTACCAATGGTCCATGCTAAGTACTGTGCACCCTACCCTAAATGACCATGTATAAGGCATGAGGTCAATATGTGGTGTCCATGTTGTATGACATCACTTTATTCCAGAACCTTCTACTTCTTTCTCTTTAGTTCTGTGATCAATGTTGTGATTACATGTCAGGCGCGGTTCACACTGGGGTGGAAGTCTGCAGAATGGACTTGGAGATGAGCAGACTTGTGGAACGACCTTGGCTTCAGCTTATGTGCTGC
>Ga0157364_1004490_pt1 | contig 13954 bp, 5 predicted proteins | sample AttsexASBM2_FD_111476 | JGI IMG/M metagenome (GOLD analysis project Ga0157364, IMG submission 111476) | Fungus gardens microbial communities from leaf cutter ant in Ribeirão Preto, State of São Paulo, Brazil - Atta sexdens ASBM2 | ecosystem: Host-associated > Fungi > Mycelium > Unclassified ... | reverse complement strand
GTGCGTATGCGTGGGTGTGTGTGTTACATGATGAAAATTAGTTCGTTAAGTAATATCATTACTGCATATACACGTTCCTTCCATTTCCACTCTCGCAATCAATAATAGATCAAAGTAAAAAAGGAGACTGAGATATCGTCTTATGAGATGAAAGCGTATTTCTCCGGTGAGTCGAGGCTTGCCAACTTTTTTCACGTGGATATCGTTTTATTGATTATCGCTGATAAGATATAGAGTACAGAAACTCGAGATGAATTTCGTGAAAAAGAAGCACGTTCGAATTGTACATTTTATGGTGTACATTTTGAAGAAATAAAAACTTTTACTCCTAAAGAAAATTCCGCATCTGAATGCGCATCTGAATGCGCAATACGTTTCTATGAAATTAATAATAAAATATTACTTATTTGATTGATTCAGAAACTTGTTAGTCAGAAAGTTGTGTTTTCGATTAAACTTTTCTTTTAGAGAATTAATTGAAATAAAACAGTATATAATAACGCAAACTTATACGAAATTAATAAGGTAGCGTCACTGAAAATGCCTTTTCAAAAATTTTATTTATTCATTCATATTATCGAATCTATTTACAATTCATATAAATTGATTTAAAATGCATAATAAATAATTGAGGAGAAAAAAAAAGGTATCAATTTTGCAAAAAAGCTAGGCTAGGAGATAACAGAAACATGACTATTTATTTTGCAGCTCTGAGTTTTAATGAAGTCCTCGTAAGTAAAACGATTTCTACTTTGTCCGCAAATGAGCTTTGTTTCTTCCGAAATAGAAGGCTTTGACCGACGTGAAGGATTGGGTTCTGGTCAACTTGTAACTCAAAAAGCTGCTATTGACTTTGAGCTCGTCACTGTAATGAGAAAGCACTTTGTGTGACCGCTTTGGAGCGCATATACATCTTATGAAAATGTATAGAAAGAGAGAGAGAGAGAGAGAGAGAGAGAGAAAGAGAGAGAGAAAGAGGGATGCTTTAGAGTTGGCAAGTCTTGTCCCGGGAGTTCTTTTATGAAGAAATAAAAAGGGTTAATTGTAATTAAAAAGGAAATTATTGATACACTCGGTCTAACGTTTATTGCATGTTAGTATATTATACTTGTATTATTCTTGTATATACGTATAGAATATCCTTTGTATAGACAATTTGAATACATAATACTGGCATCTGTTAACATAAAAGACCTGATCTAAAAAAGTTTTAAATATTTATCGTTCATGTAAATGAACAAAAAATAATATTTAATGAATATTATTTAATGAATTCAATAAATATTTGATAAACAATATTTTAATATATTCTTAAAAAGTAATATTTATATGTTTAGTATTCAGTTATTGACCGCGAATTAATTTAATCGTTTTAGGAAATTATATATCTTTACTCACAGAAAAAAGCATTTTCAATAAAATGTTTACTGTTGATTGAGAACTAAAAATATAAAAAAAAAGTTTTTATTTGAGTTTTAGAGATTTATAAATTTTTAAAGATTTTTGTGACGAAAGGTCGCATAAAAGATCAAAATTATAAATAATTTTAAAAAACTTGTTATTTTTATCTGTTATTATTTTGTTTTGTCACAATTTAATGAAAATCAAATTTTTTAAATTTCAACTACATTCTTTTGATAAATAGTAACTTTATTTATTGAACTTTTAACATAAATAAAAAGAATATTTTCTTTGAAAATATATAACACAATTAAAGAACCATTTTTTTAGAAAATCATAATAATTTTATTAATTTTAAACTTAGAAAAAAAAATTTTTTAGAACTTTTAAATTTATAAATATTATTAAGACGCATATTTAAAAAAAAAAGCTTATGATGTATATTTCCGTTTATAAAATATCGTGACAAAACCAAAAAATCAATGTTTTTAAAATTATTTAAAACTTTTTAATAAACTTTTAATAAAATTACTTTTTGCAATTTTTTTTACGCGTAATTTTTTCACATAATCTCTAAAAATTATATTTATAAAAAATTTTTTTTATATAATCTTTTTATATAATCTTTAATCTTCAATTAATGGTAATAAATATTTTACAGGAAGTGTTCTTTTTTACAAAGCTTTTATAATCTCTCAATAAATCTTAATTTATCTGACTTCATCAATATAACAATAATATAAATACTGTAATATTTATTTGTTTTGCCAGTATTAGCTTAATTAAGTGAGTCATATTAATTGTCGTAAATGAATTAATTTGTATGACTTTCTCGTGATTGATATCATCTTATCGTATATAGAAAGGACGTAATTCTCTTGGCTCATTTTCTGTAGTTAAGAGAAAATGTCCTGTGTACCACTCACATCCGTACAACAGCCAGGTCAACTCGCAGGAAAGTTTACACAAGATAAACACTCGCTCACAATTCGTACGTAAGCCCATCGCGGATTTGCTAGCTCGGGATTGCGGGTGCATCTTGCTGTCGCTAAATTTATCTTGTCTCGAAGTCAACCAAGACTTCAAAGGTTAATAGCACGTTGACCTGAATCTGTCGGAATCACGAAGTCGGAGATGAGAGACTGACAGAATATAGAGACGCAGTAAATCTGATTGAATCTCCATCCTTCATCGGTGCGAGCTAATTAAATTGCATAACGTAAACTCCAGCCTGCGGCTGATTGAATAAATGTTACAAGAATTCATGCTTGATTTTTAACATGACCTATTTAACTTGAATCCATAACCAAGGGAAGCTTTCTAGAACGGTTTAATCCTCTCGTGTGTGTATCTCCTTTCGCGTCGATTATTTATTATTTTGCAAATAGTGTTGCACAAAGTGTTCGGTCATAAAGAGTGACTGGCAAGCGAAGCCCGCAGAATTGCACGGAGAGAAACCTACAAAAATTGGAGAGTACCCGACAATTTATTTTTTATGTAACTGCCGTAAAAAATTGTATGCTAGTAAGCTGACACAAACACAAACAGTGTACTACATGAACTTGTTAACGGGCATTGTTAATAAATAACAACGGCTGGTTTTTCTTTTATATAATAAATCCGTGGAAACGTGGGATTTGTTATGTAACATGTTTTTTTTAACATTCCATTTTGATCTTTTGAGCTTAGTTTCAATGTATACTAAGCGTCATAAATGTTATGATATTAAATAATAAATTTTTCATATTTATGCGTCAAGTATTAAGTGTAAAGCTATTATGATTGATCGTAAAAAAAAGATGTCAGTTATTGAAATATCGCTAATATATTTTGATACACGTGACATTGCAATTTTCAAAACATTTTTGAAAGGTATTTTGATACTGTAAATATAATGGAGTGGATTGCTCGGATAATTTGGTGTATGCTTCCATTATTAAAATAATATTAAACATTACATGCATGTATTTCCGCGGTTTAGAGCAAAACAAATATCATGCGATGCGAATCCGACTATTTATTAGAGAAGTAAACTCTGCAATTAGTGAGTTGGTCTACACTGATCGCCTGTTGCGTTTCAGATATCTATATTTCAAAAGGAAATATTTAAAAATTTTGAGATTAATCTTTAATGTGATGTGAAATTATCAATTTTAAGCTTGAGATATTTACGCAAATGCTAGCTGTCAATTAATACTTGGCTATTAGCTTTGAATAATTACGATATGTCTATATATTTGCTGAAGATGTCTCTACAGAATACATTTAATTAAAGCACGTATGTATGACGCCTAATATCGTACAATAGCGTGTCTACAACACTGTACTTGGAAATGTGTAGAGGGAAATGAAAGCTTTCAGGTCATGATGCACGGAAGCATCATGTCATTATAATTGTAACAAAGAGAAAGATTTTAATGTTATTTTCATTCTCTTGAGGGATCACTGTAATTTCGTATACTGTATAATAATTTCTTTCATTGCACGCGCTTTCGTAGATATTTTTTATTAAAAAATTTATTTTATTCTATACGACTTTATCCATTGTTTAAAATTTAATTAAATTTATATATAATCATTCTGTATAATTTTCAAAGTTAAATGAAAAATGGTTTGTTCAGTTCATGATGTGAGAAAGAGAAATCATTTCGTTTGATAGAAATAATTGCGCAAAATTTAATTTACATCTTAATTCCGTAAATCATGAAAGCTTCCCGTTTTTTTTCTTTCATTCTAATTTATGAAAATATAATCAACCGATTTTGATTCTATAATGTAAAATTTTTTTAATTGACTGAAAAAATTTAACTGAAAAAATTACGTTTCTGATGATAACTACGTAAACTATCACTCATTATACAAGCCTAACTATTTATGAACAAAAACTGTAAAATGTTACACGATCATATTTGCGTCATAAAAAAGTAACGGTCCACGTCTATTTCCGGGTTAGTATAAAATGGCGGCGCAGGATAGAAAATTTTTACGATCATATAGATAATATTCTAATATTAAAATGGAAACTTTTTTTCGCGTACAACATGAATTTAGATTCATGTTCCATTAACTCGATGTTTCCAGCTGCTTTAATTTTTAATGCGTTTTATTTCGCTCGTCTCTCCGTGCAATTCACACAGATTCGCAAAATCGGTGAGAGGCAAAAAATAATCATGGCTCAAGCAATCGATGAAATACGCTCCAACGTGCTAACGCTGAATATTTTCTGGGGCACGTTAAAAGCGGCTTAATTCTGAGCTTAGTTTTCAAAACCATAAATACACGATTGCTTCAACATCTTATGCACTTCTTATATAATAATAAGCATAAAAAAGTTTAACTCTCAATTACTAAAGATTAAAGAGAAATGAATGTAACTGTCATTCATATTGACAGATTGGAATGATCTTTTATGTATTTTATTTCTTTTACTTAATTTCGTCAACGACTTAATTTACAAGTCAATTTTATTTTTTTCTCATGATAACTGGAAAGATAAATTATAAATGAGTTGAAGAGGTCAGTACTAAGAGAGAAGCACGCATCCTTTCGAAACACTTTATGAAATATCTGCGGTGAAGTTGATGTCGTTACGGTAGTTGCGAATTAATACTGCACAGTTTACGAGTTTTTCATTTAAACTACGCTAAAGCGCAGGAATCTTCCGATAAGTTTGTCCAGAAGTCTGTAAATAATTTAGGTGAGCGCTTTAAAAAATAAAATATCTTTGATCATCTCGCTTGAATGCATACAGATGCAAATCACATTCTCATGTTATCGCGACGCGAAAAATGATGATAATGTATCATTATATGTGCAAAAGTAACAGATACCGCATCTGAAGCGTTAGAAATTAAAACCATCAGAAAACAAGAGTGCCCCGAAGTTACTCGTCGCACGAAGAGGACACCGTCTTTGTTCCGGATTTCCGTCCGATTTATTTCCAATAAATTCCCTTTTCGTTCAACGACACTTCCAGCAGCTTGATTTGAAAGCAGATCACCGCCTCTCAATTGCTTCGAGTCGCTTAAAAATTCAACCCCACCTCAATTACCTCTTTAAATATATATGGCACTCTTAAAGCACAATACCGAAGACTTTTATGCACAGGAGTTTATAATGCCAGTCGCTTGAATCGTATATTAGTGATTACGCGTGAAAAGTCACTGCTATTGGTGCAACGAGGTAGGGCGCTGCTATTTTATGTCGTTTAATCATCGCCTCTTGTTTCACGGTATTAACTTGACCCACTTGTGTTATCGTTATAATATGTTGTGTTCACTTGCTGTCAAGTGCAGAGTTCATTTTGTTTTCATCGTTTTGTCACTCATTTTACGATTACGCTTATTTCCAAGGCAAAGATCAATATATGGCACTCTTATTGAAATCTGAAACAAGAATCAATTTATACCCCAGAGGATGAATTGGTGTCATTAAATCAGCTTTGAACATTGCACCTCCTCGCACTAATGGCAGGTTAAAACAAGTAACCGCCATTCCGAATTAAAGCTCCTGTTCACTCACGGTTACAATCCATTACTATCTCAGATAATGACGTCAAAAGCGAGAAAATAAATAATAAAAATTAATATTTTTGCAAAATATATTAATATAGAAATGTGATTTGTTAAAATAACGAAATAACTTACGATCAATAGAATCGAAAATATTTATAATATTATTTTATGAAATATAATAATATCAATGATGAGTGAACAGGAATTTTAAGACGATGTTCAGTGCATAATGCTTTTCATCATGATTATCGACTCATAAAAACGCTTACAATCTGAAATGCTTTCAAGTAGAGCCAGAGTAGCTCGTCGTATCGCGCAAAAATTCGTGTCAGTAAGAGAATGGATGATGTTACGTTGCAAAGAAGTACTGGCTCCCAAGAATTTTTTCGCGTAAAGAATTTTTTGTTACTTTTGCGATACGACAGCACGATTTATGCTATTAAACTGGCGATACGAAAATTCGGACGAAAGTGTAAAAATATTTCTCCAAAAATATTTTTCATGGAGAACAAGGAACGTGGAAATAATCAGCATTGTTAATATAATTGACATTGGTTTGCGAATGAAGAGAACACGAGTTTTTTTTCAGTAAAAAATTTAGCAAATGTTTTTTCCTTCTAAAGTTTATGTTTTTTAAATTCAACATATTTTATTTTTAATCGGAAAATATATTAATGATATTTGATATCTAATGATATTTGAATAAAACATTATTCAGTTTATTTGGATGTTTTTTAATATATGCTTTAATTGAAGAAAGTTTTAATATAGAAATTAGATAAATGGAACAGATTCTCGAATTAACAGATGCTGATTAAAATTAATAATTCTCAAATTTAATAATTTTATAATAAATAATTGTTTGTTATATACTTTTTAAGAGTTTTACGACAACTATTAATTGCAGCGAAAATCGCAGAATTATCGCGTCATGCCATTTATTCGAAATCCGTAATCAATTCCTACTTGATTTTAAAAAATGTACAAGTATATCTGCAAAGCAAGATTAATAGTTTGTTATCGATTTTATGAAAATCACCATTTCGTCCGAGTTGATTTTCGATCGCCTCCAAATTTGATTAGCGTGTTCGAATATACGATGAACTTTGACGTGTAAGTATTTTCGTAGCCCGAACATCAGTCCCTGAATTTTTGTGAAAATGACATGACCGCGAGATGTGAGATCGATGCCCATATTTACCAGTAAAAATTTGAGAAGCGTTTTTAACGCCGTTAATATACGCTAGCACCTATCCCTAATTGCGAGATTTAAATTCTTTCTCACCCTAAGCCAATCGACATAGATAAATGATGTACGCGTAGCAACGTAGAGTGCAAAATTTAGAAACGTGCTCTTATCCCAGTTGTTCAAGAGAAATAGAACGTAAATAAGAAAGGGGCAGTGCGATGAAGGTGCTACATTATGAGGATATTTATTCTGTTAAATCGCGTTTCTTTTCCCTGAATAAAAAGCGACATTTTCATATTATAATCATCATCACGTCGTTGTGCTGGTTGTCCCAGAAGTACCGCGCTTACCATGTTTCAAAATTTCATTACTTTTTACTTTACAAAAGACATTAGAAATTAATGTCAAAACAGAAATGAATTTAGCAAACTTTAAATTGTAATTTATTTCGATGAGATTAAAAATAAATAACTTTTTAGCTCAATAGAAATTTATTTCAATCTCTCTTGATGTAAATTAATATATTTCTTTTGGAATTAAATATTAAAAAGAAAACCAAAATTATAAATGATCTTTAAATTATAAATATTTTATTGTGAAACCAATTTTATTTTAAATAAAATTTAATATGCCTTTCCATTTAGAACTGATTGAAGAAATTCGATATCATTTAAAGATTTATTTAAAGTTATTTAGTTTGTGTGAAGAAAAATTGTAAAAATTTTTTTTCTCTTTAATCTGTTAACTCTGATTAATAATTTAATCTGTTAACTCTGATTAATAATTTACAAAGAGATTTACGAGCAAGAGGAATCGCGGGACTTCTGATGCATCCTGTAGTTCACTCTCGTTTCTGCAATTTTGTTCACGACACGGCACCCTCATTCGCTCGCCCCCGTCGGCCTTTCAACTTTTCTTATCACGTAGATCCCACGTGCATTAAAACGTCACGCTTCTCGAGAGGTCGCGCTCGACTGCAATTATCATCGCCGTCGATCGCGCTTTCTCTCCCGTTCTGATAACGTGATCAGAAACGACTGAAATTTCCAGCATCTGCACTGGTCGAGCCATCACGTGGACTCCTTAGACAGCGGCGGAGCTTTAGGCTGGCCGAGAACCTCGAGGCCGCGCGTCAACAGTGCCATCGACGTGGCCGGCTTCCTATCGCAGGTAAGTAATCGTGTCGGGAAAAATCCACATAGAGAGATCGATGGATTATGTGAGGTGGACAGCCGCGTCCTCGAACCGACCCGATCGATCGACTGGCGCGATTTCGCCGCGACCTTCTCCAGAGGTGGAGCGGACGCAAAGTCCGTCGCGTAGCTGCCGCGTAATCGTGCCGACCCATGAGGCCAGTTTCCGATTATAGCAATCGGGAAGATTGAAATCGGAAATCAGTGGAACCGGTGGGCGAGTTCCGAGGATAACATTTAACTTTAACTACATGCTACAAATTGTTACAACGATTCTCTGTAATAATCTGTAACTTTCCTTGCATTTATATCTTGATTGACACTTGGGTGATCGAGAATAGAATGATTGAGAAATAAATTATCGAAATTTAAATATGTGCAGCGTCCTGGAACTCAAGCTGGTTCATATTTCTAACATGACACTGACGATACAATATATGTGGTACATATCATATAGATGCATATCATATGCATATATCAGATGCATATTAGAATTATTGTTAAGATATATATGTATTTTTTACAACAACATGAAAAAAATTATGAAAAAATTATAAATTATATGTATATATTTGAAAGTAATACAAAAAAAATCTGGCAGCGATTAAAACTTGGGTAAAAAATTATTTTAATTAGAAGTAGATACGTTTTTAAAAAATAATGAAAATAAAAGAGAAAATTGTAATTTAAATTATAAAATTGTTAAATATAAATTTTAATTTTACTTTGAATTATTTGATATGCATATAATGTTTATTTTTATATAGAAAATATAAATTTCCAATTCCAGTTATTTTTTGCAGAGACATTATACCTGATGCATCCTTAAGAATAAAATATACTAAAACAATATATTATAATAACGAAATATATAAACTTATAATTTTTATAATTCATTTTCAGTCAGATATCTAATATTTCAATTTAATCTAAATGGCAAAAGAAATAAATGAATTTCTAAGAATTATGAGATAACGTGAACTAGTTAAATTTTTAGTAAAATAACGTTGAATTTTAATAACATCATTAGAGTAGAATTGTCGAATAATACGTCATCGCGTTTCTTGTCTTTGTAGATAGAAATGAAGATCACGTTATATTAGCTTTTTGCATAATAAATAAGTGGCTGCGTTTTTCGTTTCGAAAGTCTATTTCAATTATATAATACATGAGAGAACAACAGTAGAAAGAACAAGTAATTATTAAACTTGACGAGACAAAGATAAAGCAAAAATTTATTAATTTCATTTCATGTTTTTTTTTTTTTACAAAAACAAATATCGCGTGATTGTCGCGATTGATTATTTTACCACAACAACAGCTCGCGGACTATTAATCATGATCACTGCGACAAATTGCCTTCCAAAAATTGAAATCATTTTCCGCGTACCGGAACTATCACCCGTTAACATTACCTTCCCTTTGCACGATTGTTACACGATTGTTATAGTTTCAGATTGCGCGTTTCGGCATATATTGTTAACTTAACGCAACCAAGTCGAAGGGAATAACCATATCCCTCAGTGCGACAGTTATTTAAATAAATAATGAACACGAAAGAGTTCGTGCGAAAGAGATACCTCAAACGTCAAAGTTCAAGGTAGTCTGTGGCGAAGTGTAGCATCAGATGATCGATATGTTCGTGGATTACTTGTAAGGAAATGGACAAATTCATTTTCGCCGCATGAACGATGTGTGTATTACATTTCCAAATCGCGATTCTCTCATTCTAAGTCGGCACTGGATGTCTATCTATTATTTGTCGTATACACTTTGTATATTATATATATATTTATATATAAATACATAATAAATTTATTTGTATATTCATACACATTATATTGGGACACTTTGCCGTCACAATTGGCACAATACTACTAACGACAATTGGCTCGCAATTGGCACAGTACTAGCACAGTAATATCGTTAATAATATAAGATTCTTTGCTTGATGTTCTTCAAGGTCGATATTGCACACGCGATTTGCTGCATTCAGCGTATTCTTTGCAACAGCACGCGGAATTGACAGACTAAATTGTCCGGATAATCAATCGTTGCCAATTTCTGACAAATTACGAATTTACAAGACAAATGTATAAATTAATACCTCGGTGCTCTTCTTGCATTATATATATCGGTGTTATTTCATTTCTGCGAAACGCCCACGAGAGTTCACGGGTTGATCAGCCCGAATTCGCTTCGTTGCGTTCGTGACACAAAATCGATCATCTCGCAAAAAAATACATATCCGGTACTGCGTCGCTATTCGCAGTTTTTTAATCCGTATTTCGAAGATCGAAGTTAATCTTGTGCATGAAGGAAGACAAGCACAGCACACATTTACAATAAAAATAATTCTGTAAACATCAACTAAAAGTAACATCAATGTTATAATTTCACACTCAACAATATGACTGTTATATAATACACACATTATACTTATTACACTTATATTGTTAAGTATGAAATTATCCCTTGCAGCAACGTTATTACAATATTGCTGAAATGATCTGTACTGTGTGTATGGGATTGATATTATATTACTTTTAGTTGTATTACGTTTACTGATAAACATATTTCTCTCAAAGAAACGTTACACCTTTCAATTTTATAAACGTTATACTCTTCTCCCTTTTTTACTTATACGTCACTATCTTATGCTACCACATTACACTCGTATTACACTAAATGGCGCACAACGTGAAAAAGAATCCATGAGAAGTTCAATTCTGTTAAAAAAAAAGGAAATTGTTAAAAGCATCATCCCAATCACTCTGAGCACGTCCGACGACTTGTGATTTCAGGAATTTCTGCGACGCCACGGGTCCACGTCCAAATTGTGTCGTAAGGTTCGCAGTGCAGATAATTTACCTCTTGCGTCAACAAATCCTCGAAGGAACTCCAAGGACGACAGTACCGAAGGCGACCGAGAGTCTTTTTTGAAGCCAAATCAGGACGACAAGTCCGAGGATCAGGACTCAAGGAGGCAGAGTAGTCTTGAGAGTGCAACGAAGGACAATACGGAAACATCGCTATTGGATCCTAGTCATCAGCAGCCTTCTTCAAGGTAGATTAAATTTAAGGGTCACTCTCATACACCGATTTTCAATTCTTGTTCCTTTGACCCGATATTTTAGCCACGCTAAAAGCGTTGCGCCTCGGCATAAAATATTCGTGTGGACTGTTATGGAGAGAGAACTAAAATTAATTTTCTCAAATTTCAACGTATTATGTTTGTCAGTTACTTCAGCGTTCGATATTATTCAATTTCTGCTATTATCAGAAGAGATTCCGCGCTCATAGCAATTAAGCGAATATTCGAAACAATATTTGACGTTCTAATTCCAATGCAATATTCATGTGTTCAAACCAGACTGAAATAACTCACTTACAGCGATAGAATTATATATGCCTTTACGTATATTATGCCCTTACGCGTATTACACGCAGTTAAATATGATTTAACATTATCTTGAAAGCAAAAAAACTCTCTAAGAAATTTGCATTTGCCATTTGCAGCATGAAGACGATATCCTTATAAATCAACAACTTGGACGGACACGCTTCTTTATCCTGTTTCGTCAATAGTAATCTGTTATGTGGTATATGATTATATGATTAGATGAAATCATAGAAGAATGATAAACGATTGTTAAAGACTTATACGTCCGTTCGGGGAATAAATTCATATTGACCGTAGAACTGCATTGTGATTTTAGACGAAGGGTCCTCTGTCCACTCTCCTCATTATCTTATCATTTATTATCAAATGTTTTTGCTCACAAATCTCAAAACGATTTTACGAGCACTTGAATAATACAATAGAGATCACCGAAACGGCGCTCTTCTATCATGGGATGCATGTACAAATATTCCTCGACGTGCTTCCGTGAGCATATTACATTTCAATTACTGCATCAAAAGCATGGTCATCCTATAATATTTTTTTTTGTAGATATTCACTTACACTCGTGTAAACAAAAATTATGACAGTAATTTTGCGGCAATTTCGTGGAAAAATATTATTTATATAAATGCTGAATAATAATAACTTTCATTCGTGATGTAAATTCGCGCGTTTTATTTTCACAGCTTTCCACAAGATCTCTAGAAGTCTGGAAATTATGAGTAAATTTTGTAAATTGAGCGAATCTCAGTTTCAGTGACAGAAGGGAAAATCAGCTGCGAACTTCCGTAATCTGTCATTCAAATTAAGATTGCAAGTTGTACGAAGCATCTCGTAAAGTCCTCATAACTGATGGATGTACACTCTAAAAGTATTTGATCACCTCAATTTTTGTATGTATATCTTTTTTGGTATATATATCTTTTTTATATACTTGAATTCTGTTATAATTCTATCGTATTCTTATATTGTATGTAGAATTAAAAATTTTTAACTATTAAACATTATTAAGTCTAATATCTAGAAAATAGAAAAAAATGGAAATTCATTCTTCTTCATTTAATTAAGAACAGCAGAGTGGATAAATATTTTTGAACAGTAGTGTTTTATTTAATGTATACAAATTTGCGAATTTTATAAAACACTCGACTGCATGCATCGCAATTGCTTTCTATACCAATTTTATGTTGTGTATGCTCTTGCAACAATTATGAATTATTAAATTACGAATTTACGCATATTTCCACATATTTCTGCAATCGTGATATTTTCGGTGATGTTGATAATTTCATGGAACACCATCATTTCTTTGTTAAGAATACAACTCGTGTTCGTTTAATATAAATATAGTTTAATGCTCGTGTTCACTGACATTTATATCAAATTAAACGTTGTATTCGTGTGCACATATAATTTCAGAATGTTAAATTTCTTGTTGTTTGAAATCGACACGATTTATAAAATGTTTACAGTTAACCAGTTTAAACCTATAAAGATACAATTATTAATAATGGTATCAATCGAATGTATAAATTTTAACTATTTCAAGTGAAATATTACGTTTTTGCAAATTGATATTATTGTACATCTGAATTAGCATTGAGATAAATTGTTATATTTTCTCATTGAAATTGATATCTGCTCAATTTCCATCTCATAATTCTAGACTTTTAAAGAAAAAAAAAAAAATCTTGTGAAGAGCCATTAAAAAAATGTGAATAAAATCATCACATCACACATTTGAGGTATCTGATAAATAAAATATAATTGGAAAATAAAAAATATCAGAAAAGAACATTCTCAAATGGAGAAATATATTTAAGGATATTTCGGCTGATATTAGCTAAATATTAGTAAAAAATTCAATCAAAAAATCATAGCAGTTAAAAAATTTTGTTATAAATAAGCCAGAAACCAGGTGCAAAAAACAAAACAAAGTATTTAACTCTTAATAGCTTTTACAACGCAATTATCATATTTTGCTACAATTTTAATAAAATAACTTTTAAATGAATAAGTGGATCCGAATGAAATTTTACATGAACATTTATTAGAGTTTTATTAGTGTACATAAATAATTTGAATTGAAAGGCAGATAAAAAAAATTAAATGACTTTTAAACTACAATAAAAGAATTATGTTCAAATTTTACACAGAAATTCAGTGATACTAGAATAATCTGAAATTTTTATATTTTTGATAATGCTTCGACACAAATATCTTTAATGAAAAACGAAACAAAGTTTTAATC
>Ga0157364_1004489_pt1 | contig 13956 bp, 12 predicted proteins | sample AttsexASBM2_FD_111476 | JGI IMG/M metagenome (GOLD analysis project Ga0157364, IMG submission 111476) | Fungus gardens microbial communities from leaf cutter ant in Ribeirão Preto, State of São Paulo, Brazil - Atta sexdens ASBM2 | ecosystem: Host-associated > Fungi > Mycelium > Unclassified ... | reverse complement strand
TGACATTTTCAATCGAGAATAACTTTATGATGCAGACACAAATCGACTAATGTTTCTATGGGATTATGTTGACAGATGCCCAAGTTTATTGTATGACGTCTATGATCTATTTATTTCGACCACTTACCGCTAAAGCCATCTATAGGAAAACGGCGGAAGCAAAGTTGTACACCTAATATAATCTAAACCATAGACTATAAGTTTATTAAATACTAGACTATTAAATCATAGACTATATAATTCACATTGTATAATAGAATTATTATTATAAATTCTGTACAAAATGTTTGCAGCATCGCTTTTATTATTAATATAATTTTGTCTTAAAAATGACACAAAATATCGAATTTCTTACTAACACCGTACGTATATTGACTCAGTTCATAGAATACATGTTCAACACATTGGTTAAACTCAAATAAGAAAAGCACAGTTGTTGGTTTTACGTACAAATATGTGCCATTTAATGTTAACTTCATTACTAACGTTATTCGTATACAATATTTTAACAAGTTCTACATTTAGACCTTGAATTAATGATGATGACCTTCCATGTAGCATGAGGTGAACATGCGGTTGTCTTGATTATCGCCAATCATAATTTCCATAAGATATAGATCCCATAACGATCCCAATATCCAGGTACTTGTACGCTGTCAATGCCTATTTCCTCATCAAGATACGAAGCATGTAGGTTTCGAAGATGTACTAGATGATGTTTGAGAAAATGCGCTGTAGAAAAAAAGAAAACATGTAAATAGATCCTACAAAAGTATATTACATAATACGTATAATATTTTATAAAATTAAATAAACTTACTATCTTTTTGCACGACTCATCCTGTTGAATTGGAACGTAATATTTTGTTCATGGCAGAGATATTTTATTTTCTCGGAGAACTTATAATTAGCAATAGCTGTCTGAATTCTGTTGAAGCTCTCTGAACGACTGATGTAGTAACGTTGCCCGGAGTTTTTCTTTTAAACAGTGTTACCTTCCACATTTTTTTTTTTACGCATCCTAAAATGGAAGGGAGATTTTTTATGTACATTATACTTTGAAGAACAGTTGCGACGTGGTAGAAAGATACCAATTTAACACATATTATAAGAATGTACTCTAACGATATCAAATATTTTTTATCTAAAGAATCAAGTGTCAACGACAACAAAGTTTGTCTACTCCTATTCTCTTTTCAAAATTAAATTTTAGACAGTGTATTCATTCTGAAATTTTACTTCAGAAATATGCAGGTTAATTTTTCACTGTAACTTTCTAGCATAGACTAGTTAAAATAACAATATCAAAAATGCATTTTAATGATATCAGACCTTTTTTTATCTTAGGGAATCGAAAATAAAATCTCTGTTCTCATTCTCTTTTCAAAATAATTTTTTTTGGACTACCTTTACGATTGCGATAAAAAAATCGCCCATTCGGAAACTCGTTGAAACTTGTTGAAACATGTTAAAACGTGCAGCAAACCAAATGATGATCTTTCTATACTATATGAAACGGAAAGTTTTTTTCTCTGAGAACTCATTTTATTAATCGAGCAACAGTTCAGAGTGACAATATGGATCAAACGGAGCATGATCTCATAGCGCAAGCCGCTCAATTGAATATGCGAGAAGAGTTTCTTGTATGTAAACAGCGTTGCGATTATTTCATCGAATTGCTGGAGAAACAGAGTTGAATTAATCGTCCACGATTATCGATTAGAGTTAAACAATCGTCGATCGCTCGTGTCACGCGACTTGAGAATTTGAAAGACACGATACGTTGACGTTTCGTGCAAGTGGGTACCGGGTATAGCGCAGGACTTCGACGGCGCGAAATTGATATGATGGTCGAAAACCGATACATTGACCGGTACTGTAATAAACTCTAAATATATCGAACCTCGCCAATTCCTCGAAAATGTGAGAAAAATAGTGCTTGAGCATATGCAAAATGTTATTCAGAAACATGATAATATTAAAATAAATTTATTTAATGGTGAATTTGTGTCGGATGATAAAAAAATGATGCAAATAAAAGTGTGAGCATCAGAAATTATGAACTCTTCCGTTCATCTGATTTACACGTCACACATCATCGAGCCTATCCTGTCATCGCTGGAAGAATTCCAGGAGCGCGATTATTATATGTGGATGCTGTCGCGTTGGTATATTGAATTTAAGTAAACATAAACAAGCAATCTCTGCATGCAGGTCACATCGAATTAAAAGAGCTGTAGTTAATGTGCAATCCCTAGGCAACGCGTGCTTCGCGTGGTGGAGATTGCTTCTCTACACTCAGCTAAAAAACATATGGAGGGAGAGTTATCATATCCGCATTACACAATTGTAGTGAATATTCAAAATATTGTTTTCTCAATGACGTATTGTGTTCCCAATGCTGAATCAAATTTAAAAATTTGAAAATCTCAACGATATCTCCGTCAATATGTATTGCATCGAGAACCAGAAAGAAATATCGACCTTTCTATTATGATTCACCGATATGAAGAGGAACAAGCTATCTATATGTCAATCTATTGTGCAGGCTCCGCAAGATGGTAACATGAAGCGTTGATCTGTCCCGTTTTGCAAGCTCGTAAATTAACAAAAATCAGCACAAGAAATACCTACTTTTGCGATCGATAAGTATATATTTAATTAAAAATTATGAAAAAATTTTTTTTGTAATAAAAAAATGTTTTTTATAAAAATAATAGGTTTTTTTCAGATGCTTATTTTAGATCTAGCGCAAAACTGGAGATCCACACAGCAAACTGTGGAAAACTTAACAATTGTGCGATCAGGCTGCCCAGTAAGGACAACAAGTGATTAAGTTTCAGCAATTATTGCAGAAAGGAGCGCGCCTTTGTATATGTCGATCTGGAATACACTCTGGAAAGGATGGAAAAGAAAGATATGAAACCATTAAGCTACACGTACAACATCATCAAATTTTTAGTATAGTGAACTGTATTCATTGCTCGTACGATGACTCGCTGTCGAAATGATCGGTTTCGTCGCGATAATGATTGCACAACATGGTTCGCCGAGGAACTAAAAAATTTAGCATATAATGTCAAAACTCTCTTATCCGCTAATGTTTCCATAACAAATTTTATTCAAGACGATTGGATAAAATTTAACAGCGCTATGCACTGTCATGTATGTGAAAAGTCGTTCGCAAACCGACACACGGGTACGCGATCATTGCCATCTCACTGGGCGAAATCCCGCGCATTCAGATTGCAACTTAAAATATAAAGATTCGCATTGCATTTCCATAATTTTTCATAATTTCGAGATATGATGCATATTTCATCGTCAAAGAAATAGCCACCGACTTACGAAGGATGTGTAGATTTATTACCGATAACGAAAGAAAAATACATTTCGTTTACTAAATATGTCGGCACCAAGGATGAAAATGATAAAAAAACTTATATAAAATTACGTTTTATTAATTCGTTTAAATTTTTCGCTTCAAGTTTAGAAAAATTGGCATCGTATTTCGATAATACAGATAATGCAATGTAAATTTTTTAATTCATCCTCAGAAAATTTTGATTTATTAACGCGATAAGGTATATTTTTATACAAGTATGTTGACTGCGTAGAAAAATTGGAAAAAGCTGACTTACCATCACGCGAATTTTTTTATAGCTCGTTGATGTGGTACCGTATCAGAAACGATTATGCGCACGCCATGAATATACAGCGATTCTCCATTCGAATATTCCCTCGGCGAATATAGCGATTTGTACTTAAAAACAGATGTATTGTTGTTGGTCGAGATCTTTGAAAATTTTCGGGATAAGTGCATCACAAGTTATAAACCCATGTATTATTATACACTACCGGGTTTTACATGGGACGCGATGGGAACATACGTCAATTTCGAACTACTCACAGACATCGACATATATAATAATGTTTATCGAGCGCGGTATATGCGAGAGTCTGAGTCAATGTTCCAACAGATATGCAAGAACCAACAATAAGTCATGAAGTCATATGATCCATTGAAACCGTCGACGTATCTGATGTACTATGACGTCAACAATCTGTGTGGCTAGGCAATATGTTAACCACTATTATACGCTGATTTTCGCTGGGTCGATGACGTAGACAATATTGACGTCATGAATGTTACGTTAGATTCACTGACAGTTACGTTTTCGAGGTTGAATGGAGTATCCGCATCTTCATGATGCGCATTCCGATCTACCATTTTGTTCAACGCGCGAGAAATCACCCGACAAGCCAGAGGAAAAGCTCCTCGCGATATTGTATGATAAAAAGCGTCACATTATCGCAATCTGTAACAATGTATTTGTCACGGTCTCCGCATTACAAAGATCCAACGTATACTGCAATTCGCGCAATCTCCTGGTTTCGTGAGTACATCGAACTCAAATTTTAAAACTTTAGCAAAGAATGAATTCGAGAAAAATTAATTAATTTATTCAAATTAATGAACAACGCGGTTTTCGGCAAGACCATGGAGAATGTGCGTAACTACATCGATGTAAAATTACATTAACAAAAATGGGAAGATAGATACGATATAGAAGCAATGATCGCGAAATCAAACTTTCAACTTAGTAGAAGCGTTTTTTCCGAGAACCTGATCGCGATAGAAATGTGGAAATTCAAGATGAAGTTCGACAAACTGTAATATGTAGGTATGTGTCCTCGATATATCTAAAATGTGTTTGTACGAATTTCATCTCGAGTATATATGTTACAGCTCTTTTATGAAAAATATAAAATTATGTATCCGACACGGACAGCCTTATTTATCACATCGAATATGACGATGTCTACGCTGTTATGAAATACAATATCAATAGATTCGATACGAGCGATTACGCGATCGACAATGCTTACGCTAGTAAATAAAAAAGTTCCCGGTTTAATGAAAGATGAAAACAATGGTGCGATTATGATCGAATTCGTGCTTAGAGCGAAAATGTACGATGGCAAAAAAGATACTAAGAAGGCAAAGGGCGTTAAGAGCAACGTAGCGAGATCCATAATGTTCAATGATTATACGCGGTATCTCAATGACACAACTGAAATGACTTGCAGGGAGTCGAGCATAAGATCGAAGTTGCACGAAGAATACACCATATCCGAAACGAAAATCGCTCTGAGTCCATATAATGATAAGCGGTACATTGTTTCAGATTCTACCGACACGCTGCCATAGGGACATTATAAAATATTATTATAAATATTCATTCTTTTTTTTTTCGTATTTATGTATTCTTTCTTTATTAATAAAAACACACTTGTATATGATGTATAATATGTTTAATATGTATATTATGTATAATATAATATGTATAATATGTATGATATGTATGTACATTTATACATATGTATGTACATATGTATATATGTATGTATGTATGTATGTATGTATATATGTACGATGTATGTATACGTATATGTGTATGTACGTGTTACGTATGCATAATATGTGTAATATGTGTAATGTGTATAACATGTATAATGCGTTAATATTTAACATATATTTATATTGGGAAAAAAATAATTATATAATTTGTAATAAGTTTTATAATACATCCTATACATTATATAATACATTATATAATACTATCCTTGTGTATCCAAGAGTGTGAATTATCAAATCTTAGCCATTTCGTAAATTTTGTTTGCTTTTTTACGTAACATCTTTTTGACTAGATATACCTCAGGATTAGCGATGCGATACAACTCGTACTCGTAGAATCCTCCAGCGAGTTTTCCCACGCAATCTTCCAGATATCGGGATTCTGTACTTTGATGATTCTAAATATTGGGTTCGAAAAGTTCGTGCCGATTTTTGGTAGGTGCCGACAGGTCTGAATATATCAGAACGATTAAAAACAAATGACATGCGTACATATCGTAAAAGACGGTACTTCAGGCATACTTGAAAAAAAATTTGGTTGCGATATGTTAATTTTTGTCAATTTTATAGGCCTTTGAATATAGAAGAAAACAAAGTGCATTTTAGGTATTTAATGCTTTTCTTTTACTGGAAAGGTAAAAATGCCATAAGTGGCAAACATGATATGTGCTGTTTATAACGAAGATGCTGTAGCTGAAAGAACTGTGTGGAAGTGGTTTGCTAGGTTTAAAGCTAGTGATTTTAACCTTAAAGATCAAGAACGCCCGGGTAGGCTCTCTACCACAGATGAAGATCAGATTAAAACACTGATCGAGAATAACCCACGCTATACGACACGTAAATTAGAAATGTTGAATACATCAAAATCCACCATCCACGAACATTTTGTGAAGCTTGGCTACATAAATTTTTGTTTTGATGTATGGATTTCCCACGATTTAACGGAGAAAAATCTGATGGATCGCATTTCCATTTGCGACTCGCTCTATAAACGCAACGAGGAGACACCATTTTTGAAGCAAGTAGTGACAGGGGATGAAAAATGGATCATTTACAAGAATTTTGAGCGAAAAAGATCTTGGGGAAAGCGGAATGAATCACCTTTAGTCACTCTAAAAGCCGGTCTTCATCCAAAGAAGGTCATGCTCTGTGTCTGGTGAGATTGGAAAGGGATCCTGTATTATGAGCTTTTACCAAACAACGAGATGATAAATTCAGAGAAGTATTGTTCCTAATTAGACGAATTGAAGACAGCAATTGAACAAAAACGTCCAGAAATAGCGAATCGGAAGAGCGTGTTTCATCAGGACAATGCGCTCATGTGTCTTTGATAACTCGACAAAAGTTGTTGGAGCTCGGTTGGGATGTTCTATCCACCATATTCACCAGATCTCGCGCTCTCTTTCCATTTATTTCGATCATTACAAAATTCCCTTAATGGAAAAAGCTTCAACTCTTTGGTCGAGATAAAAAATCACTTAGAAAAGTTTTTCGCGGAAAAACCTGAGAGATTCTGGAAGGACGGAATTTTCAAGTTGTCTGAAAGATGGAGAAAGGTTGCAGAACAGAATGGCACCTATATAATTTAATAAATGTATACTAAAATTTAAATCTTCTGCGTTTCAATTTTCTTTCAAAATCGGCACGAACTTTCCGGACAACCCAATACTTCTGTGGTCCAATTTGGCGTGTAACCTTTCTCAAAGATTGTCTTTAATTTGCTCACATGTATTTAATCAATCACTTTGAATCGTGTGAGTGCGATAGTCTTTACACTATTGTATCCCGTACTTAAAAGTTTGTCAGCAATCGTGGGAGTTACATCAATGGGCCGCATACCGATAGTTCGCGCGTTGTATTTAGATGTGGAAGCAAGTCAATCCATTTATAATTTCCATTGTATATAAATTGTTTCCACATATCGTTTTTCAATGTACGATTTATCATAATCGTTCAACAACGAGATGCCTTCATTATGGAATATGTTTAATAATGATTTATGTTGTGTTTTTTCAAAAGTTTTTGCACGTTCGCGTTGTAAAATTCTTTTCCCATATCGGTTTACAAATTTTTCGGACATCTTCCATCATCTCGAATTATCTTTGCGATCGCTATAGCCATCTCATTTCTATTTTTGATTTTCAGTGGTACGGCCCATGTATGTTTACTCAATACATTGATAATGGTGAGAATGTAGTAATAATGTTTGTTGAATCTTGTAAAGGCGCATCTCGACCAAATCAGCCTACCACAGGTCATCGTATCCGCAAACTACGTGGAAAATTTTTTCTCGCGGAGTATGCAGTTTTTTCACTTTTCGAAACTTTTCTTCTTAGACATGTTATGTTATGTTATGATTATTGCTATATAATGCGCAAAATATCATAAAGTTCTTACGAAAACGTTGTTCATCACTATTTCGATGTCAATTAAAATGACTGTGTATCCCGTTTCAATTTATAAAAAGCCAGCTTTACGAAGTTCCTCGATAGACAATATTTCGTTGTGACCTGTCTGATGCAAGACCTCAAGCAATCGGAGATGATCCACTAGCTCATTAAGATCGTCCCAATGAACATAATCGATTTTATTGTCATTTACCACGGTCGTGATGCGTAGTATTATATCTTTTCTGACTCTGACCTGACTTGTTGTTTAGATTCCTGGCGCATGGTATACCGACCTGTATTTTATCTGGTACCAAGGGTGTTATTATATTCTTATATTGTATCCTTTGTTACTCAATATTGGATTATCCGCATTATAGCTGCGTCTATGAGCATTCGTTGCCAACAGTATAATTTTGTATGCTTTATCATCCTTTGTGTCATCGGGAATTCTTTTGAAAGTTAATTCGTACAAACCGTGTATATCTTTGTATTTTTCTCCACCTACGATCACAAAGTCATTCGTGTCTACATCGAACTGTTTATTACTGAGCATCATGCTGTTCTCGCTGAGGTATACACCATAAACGTGATTGATTTCCTTTTCTCTGTCATTACCGAGAAGCATGTATTTTTGTCCAAATGCCCTCAATTGATTATGCAATTTTTCACGAACTTATCACGTTTACAAAGAGTGAAACTAACGTTTCAAGCAGTTCATTGGGCGTTTCATAAACGTCTTCGACTGAGGGAACGTGCGAATATACTTTTCGTACGATAATTCGCGTGGTTCAGACGACGCATATTTGGAATTCGACGCAACGTTCGATCTTTTATGCGTTGCTTTTTAGACGACAATGTTAATTGAAGCCATGAATTATCCATCCAGAAGTTATCATCATCTTTATCATCACTATCATCTTTATCATCATGAACATCTTCATTATCTTCAAGTTTTCTTTTCTTAAAATTTTTATCCTTTACAACGTTGACTTTTTTCTTAATTGGTTGAGATTCATTGGCGGTGTTCTCGACAATCTGTTTTAAAGGTTCGACGATAGGCATAAAGTGTTTCTCCAATGCTATATCTTTATCTATTTTGCCGGTTTTTAAAATGCGATACTTTTTATGAATCAAATCATTCGCTTTCGCAATTTGTTTTGCTATTCTCTCGCGATCCTTGAGTTCTTTACTGTTATCCATGTTACACTCGAAAAAAAATGTTGTATAATTGATGTATTGACAACGATTAATCACGTTAAAATATCGCATTTCGCATACTCATTAAATCTTTTTCTGTATCGTTCATTCATAAGCGTACTGTCTTTGTTGCTCACTACAAATATACCATACTTTTGTTGCCAACAGCAACGACACAGTTCGCAGAAATTCTTGTAAGACATGTCGGTGTTTACATGATCATTGTATATAATACATGTTTCAGATTGACCATCCTGTTTGAAAAGGATCAACAGATTTGCATTATCGCATATAAGATGCTTCGATATCTTTGCATACGTCTGACACAGATAGAAGCAGTCGATGTATCGACCCATCGCAGAGTACTCTCTGATTGCGTCTTGCTTGTCGCATGCCACGTCATCGAAGACAAAAATGGAATTTGGAAGTGCCTCGTTCGGTAGTACTACATCATTATTATTGGAGAACGTAAACTAATCAATCAGTGCTAATAAATTCTCCAAGTATCGATATTTTGGCTTGCAACGACTTCGAGTACACATATACGTTCTTGAAACGTATGCCATATGGACTTTCCAGCAAACTTATGAACACATTTGTTTTGCCGCAGGCAAAACGATTCGATTTCGATGGACCACAGATGGTTCTGCGTATAAAAATCGGCAGCATGTTTCCATGCTTGCGTATTTCTTTTTCAGTCTGTACTTTATTGTTGACATTAGTCACTTTGATCGTCTGTGATTGTCGCACGAACTTCATATCTTCTTCCTTCATGACATTGATAACATTGAGAAAAACGACATCGAGAATGAATGTATTTATAATAACACGCAAAGCAAAACTGCTCAATATTCAAAATGCTTCTTATCGTGTTGGACAACTATGATGTATCATAGAGTTTAACTGCTAAAGAGTTGGAATATATATCGAAATTATTTTGTTACGAGAATTTAAGAATTACATAGACCAACTGTGGGACCGATTACGCGAGCATATAAAGATGATTCAAAAGTCCAGCAACATCGTAAACTTGAAATTGTAATTTGCCTTGCCATCTATCGCATATTAATTGTCCAGCGCCGTTTATAAGAAATTGTGGCAAATGTATAACAACAACAACAAAAAGCTGCAATCTTCTTAAATCTTCTTAAATCTAATAAATGTACTTCCTATTGAGTTGCATATCCCCGGATCTCAATTTTATAGTCCAGGTACACATTTACAAAAGCGATTGATTAAAGATGATAATCCGTTAGACGCGGCGTGTCGTGAACACGACATAGCTTATTCGCGGAACAAAGATCTCACGAAACGACATGTAACAGCCATAATACTCGCTGAGGAAGCGCGGAAAACGGATTACCGCGAAAGATTCAATTCTTGGAGAGAGTGCTGCTGCCACAGCTGTTTGGGTGGCTAGCTTTTGGAAAGCTAAAACGAAAATTGAGCTTGAAAATAAAGAAGAAAAAAAAGAAATGAAAAACTGAATATTATCGGTGGCAAAACGCGATGGTATCTTATCTATTCTATCGCTGTTGAAAATTCTTCCTATTTTTCGTTGGTCAGCATGGCAGAAGTCACAAAAACTATAAACGATAATAAAGCCGCGCAACGTCAGTTGGAAGGAACTGAAATGTCATAATCGCATCATGAAAGGTCATGGAGTTTACTTCGCTCCGTACAAGCGTGGACGAGGAGTCACAACGGAAAAAATAAAAAAAATTTTTTTTAAATATTAAACAGTTGCCAAAAATCCCAAAGAGTGGCAACCAACATACAACTGCAACATCTGACAAAATGTATACGTATTCCATATTTTAGATATTTTTATGCGTACTACCCTCAACAGGGGGAGTGTATCGAGAGCGATATCATAAATTGTGAAACGAAAGTGATATCGTAAATTTGGATAATGCTGATGGATCAGGTATTCACTGGCGAAGCGGAGAGATGCTGTTTACTTTGATAGTTTTGGCAATCTTCGATCATCGAAGGAATTGCAATATTTGTAACACAAATCGAGTATAATCGCATGCCTTATCAACGATCCAAGTAATTGTGGACTGTATCTATAGTTTTTACAGACGGTTGATCAATTTAAGAATTGACATTGCACTCTTTCAACTCAATATTCATTCAAACATGTCACTGAGACAGAGAGATTTACACTCACCAGTAAGAGTAGCGTTCTCGCAGCCTGCTACTTTCCGGCCGTAGATTTGAGCGGTGGCGATTGCGAGCTTGGTCTGACGGACTTTGAAACCTACCATATTTAACATAAATTCATTGAATAATAAGTTTTATTTTGGCGAAGAAATCATTCGAAGGACATCATCCAAAGGACCGTACGAAATACATGACATAAATAAGTATCTAAGACGTGCAATTCTACAACTTCATCCTAATGATGTTACGAGAGATAAAACGCTTCGCAAAGAGGATGAATAGATATCATTGATTATTCAATGCCATTAACAATACAATAAAGAGTGAGCTCAAATGCACTTGTCAAGTAAATTTTATCAAACATCACAATATTAGATCTCTATTTTTGGGATTTTTATCGAATCGTGTGTTGGAACCACAACAGTGGCACGAATCGGACAAATATGGATAAATATCATCAACGTAAACATCATTCGCATGCAACGTAATGGGTGCATACAGCAATGACACGCGTGTTGACGCGACACACGAGTTTTCGCCGTTACTAGATAAGATATCGGAAAGACCGACACAGATCATTTACCTTCCGATCATCGTACGGAGCTTTACGGATCTGACGATTCGTATTGTGGATCAAGACGGACGATTGCTCGATTTTCGCGGAGAGGAGATCATCATTAGATTGCACATGAAATACGACAATGATAATGTGAAATGCTTGTTCTGAGCAGGCAAAATAGATAGGGAACATAATTTTTGCCAGACGACAGTGATCAAATATTCGATTGTCCACGACGAGATAAGGATACCACCCATATATAGCAGGATTTATATACGTTACCATATGAAAGCATTCTCTACGTCGAAAGTAGATTGACTTCAAAGGAAAAAAAATGTGCAAAAGCAGCCAAATCTTGGATGTATTGTAATTGTATGGCATTCATAATGAAATTCGATATGAACTCAACGATATGGAGATTGCAGCAGAAACGATTTAAAATAACTAGTCTTATGAAGGATAACGCAACGTTATCTAATGAAATCGAATATAGTTTGCATAATGCTGGATTTATCGATATCGTGAAAAGCCTAATGACAGACGATGGATACTTTAATTTTTGTATACCTCAGTATGTTGTTGGACTTTTGCAAAGATTGCAGACATGTGGTAATTAACGTTCGTCACGAATTGATTTTGAATTGAACACGCAATGATAACAATTACATAGCAGGGAGATCCAGCGACAGAGCCGACGCTTGAATTATTCAAAGTACGATGGCGAATACTTCACGTTGCGTTGAACGAAGTTAATAAACTATCCATGCTGCGTGCTTTAGAGAGCGGATGATATCTGAGTATGAGTTTCCGTTCCTGAGAACTGTATGAGTACTCTTTATTGCCGAGTACAATGAAACATTCTTAGGCCAAGAAAAGACTGCGACTTAGTTGGAAAAATCATGATACGTTATCTTTCTACAGACTACAAACTGATAAAAAAAATATCATGCATGTAAAACTTCGACATTTGTAAATTAACCAATGTAACTTTATCTAAACTGTGAATTTTATCCGTACGATAATCTGAATCTAAACTTTGACAAACGCAGAGCCACTATTTTATATGATACGTATTTACGTTTCTGTACGTCTTACTATCCCATGAAAAAAATGAACCATCATTTCAAACTCTGTTTTGAAAGGTTTTACTCTAGTAATCATTGACTGTTCACAACGAAACGAATCCGTCAAGAATGGCACCGTGAATGTATGATTAAAATTTGAATTCAAAAAGAATGTACCCGCGAATACAACTGCCTATTGTCTCATACACGACCGCGTGATCGAATATAGCCCAATGTCAAATGTAATACGCAAGATTACGTAAATTATCATCACCAAAAAATATTCTGCTCTCCTTTTTAATACATGAGATAAAATTCAAGATCTTTTGTAATCAAGCACAGTCCCAAAAAGTCGTTCACCACGATTATACCAATATTTGTGGATCTGCAAGAATTTATCGTTGGAAAGAAATTTGTCGTGAAAAAAGTGGCGGTATTGAGAAAAGGAGCTATTCTCTCTCATTATATTTTTATGTGTCCCATACCATGGAACTTCTTGACAAAGTTTGAAAAGTACTGCATTTCCTGGCTGAGTTTTCTGGCTTATCATCATGGATTGCCATGATGTAACGCCTGATTATAATGGCTGTAATTGGTGCGGAAGAGAATGACGACAATAAGGTTCTTGTATATGTTAAAGGACGTAAAAAATGCAATAACTCGATAGCAACGACTCGATTGAGATTCTGGATGCTGATTATGAAGATATATGGTAGATTCTTTACATAATATATATTAATAAAACTATACGATGTGGAAAACATGTTAAGAGTTGTGCGTTACAGAAAGTATTTAAAACATGCAACTGGTGGTTGCCAGAAAAAAATATTATATATCAAGTTTAAAAAATTAAATATCAGATTTTTTTTAATGCATTTTGATTTCTTTCCCTTATCCCTATAATTAAGAATCTATCAATAATGATTGTTGTTCAGTAGTATGTATACAGTTTAATAAGTGTTCGATAGTTACTCAATAACAGTTTTAATAATTAGGATTCTATAATTAGGAATTTTGGTATTTTTTGTGCATGTGCATGTGCGTGTGCGTGTGCGTGGTCGTGTGCGTGGGCGTGGCATGCGCGTGGACACGTGTGTGTGTGTGTGTGTGTGTGTGTGTGTGTGTGTGTGTGTGTGTGTGTGTGTGTGTGTGTGTGTGTGC
>Ga0157364_1004488_pt1 | contig 13961 bp, 9 predicted proteins | sample AttsexASBM2_FD_111476 | JGI IMG/M metagenome (GOLD analysis project Ga0157364, IMG submission 111476) | Fungus gardens microbial communities from leaf cutter ant in Ribeirão Preto, State of São Paulo, Brazil - Atta sexdens ASBM2 | ecosystem: Host-associated > Fungi > Mycelium > Unclassified ... | reverse complement strand
CTCTCTCTCTCTCTCTCTCTCTCTCTCTCTCTCTCTCTCTCTCTCTCTCTCTCTCTTCGCGCGCATGTTGAGGCCGTCCTATCGGCCCTCTTTCCTTATTATTACTCGCTTCTCTCTCTCTCTCTCTCTCTCTCTCTCTCTCTCTCTCTCTCTCTCACATAAATATCTATATTCGCTATCAGTAATGCTACCGCTTAAGCCTAACTTAAATAGAACTCGCGAACTCGCCATCTTTTACTCTCTTAGGAGTTCATTACGTTGTCGCGTGCGGCGTGTATCGCGAGTGTGATACTGTCAATTAGTCTTAACAGCTATACGCGCGACTTCTTGTACGCGGATTACATATCGCAAGTCGCTAAAAGTCTTGCTTAAAGGTTAACGCGATTATCGAATTACTCGAATTACACATGTGTAATCGCTATAGTCTTATTCTTATTTAACGCGGTGGAGAGCGGAGAAATATTGTCTTCCATTATTTGAAGAAAAATATATATATATATGTATATGTATGTGTATATACGTGTTTACCATATGTATATATGTACCTATACATTTTTATATATAGTTATGTACGTGTCCCTCGTATTGTTGCTCGTGTATGTCGTACGTATGTAATATCGGGAGAGTCTACCCGCTCGCGCAAAGTGAATTGTGTATATTGACCTGTTGCCTCTGGAAAGGCGAAAAGACGCGAGGCTCCGCCAAGAATGACGAGCAGAAGCATCAACGACGATGCGACGAAGAGAGACTGAAAGGGTCCGTCGTCGTTCTGTTATGAAGCTGTCGTCGTTGCCAATTGCCGCTTGGATCCCGAAAAAAGGAATGCGAATCATAGGGAAAGCTCGGAGAGCTCGTTTCTTGGGAGTTACGCACTTGGCCATTTGAAGTGGATGGGTCTCCCTTCGATTCGTTCATTTGGCACTTGGCGTTGCGGACGCGGATCCTAGTCTTCCTAGTATTAGTTTTTCGCTATACGATTCGAATTGTGCTGAGAGTCTAAACGCGACCTTTTATTTTATAAAAACCAGTAAGGTTTTTATAAAAAAAAATGCCAGTAATCGGGAAAATGGCATTTTCTTCCGCGACATAACGATGAAAGCGCATACTTTGGTTCGCCGCATCGCGTTCGTCCTTCCGCTGATCTCTGACGGAGACAACTCGATCGGGGGTGTCAGCGAATATACACACATATACTATACGTGATAAAATATTATGAGAAAATAAAGAGGGACGCATAACGGAAAGTAAGAAATACGGAAATAAGAAAGGAAACGATTTAATGTTCTCTCCCTTGGTGGAGTAGAGTCGTTCACGGCGTCCGCCGCTTCTCGATTTTCTTCCTTTTATTGCTTCATGGCCGAGAGAACGGTCGTTGCGGGAACACTCAGGAGGCTCGAGGTTGCCGCGAACGCTGTGAAACGAGTGCCGCTAATGGATCGCGTTAATTAATCGATGATTAACGTAATGGGCGTGGCGACGTGGATGAAACGCGGTTCCGCACGCGCTTTTGACTCTAATGCGTACGCGTTAATCTAAATAGGAACCAAAGTGTGCTGAAACGCAATGACTTGTGATTGTGAAAAGTGATGTAAGCCGCGCAAAAACGAAAGACGAGGGACTCGAAAGAACTAACGTACATATAATGAGATACTTAATCTCGTCTCTTCATAAATAAATTAAGTAACGTATAATGAAAATTAAAACGCAAAATTCATTCGATTTCCACTTGGGAAAGTAACATATGATTACACGGATGACTCGGTCCTCCTTCTTCGCGTTTCTGACTCGCTGGATCTCCGTACATCGGAGATGGTTGATCCTCTTGTGTGTGGGGCAATCTTTGCTCTCATCCTTACTCATTCTTCGCTCGAGCGCGAATCGATTGAAATTTTAATCTTCTTCACTGGAGCCTTTCGCTTTATCTGCTTCCCACGATGCCATTCCATGATGAAAATATCGAAGAATCCATTTCTCTCCCAGCATCGTTTCTCGAAGATAAGAGAACGATGGATAAAACGACGAAGCATTAACGGAAGTCATTCCTTCGTCGAATATCGAGTGTTATTACTTGCAGCGCGAGCGGTGGGCCATTTCCAGAGACACTAAATCCCCGAATAAAAATCGAAAGGCGGGTTCGCGCCACGATTAACCTCAGAGAACGAATATTATATCGTATCGTACACGGGGAAGATGATCTCTTCCCCGAGAAGGATCCGTCGGTCGTCGGATCCAAGAGATCAGAGAGCGGGAGCGCGTGCGGTATGATATACGTAATACGTATCCCCTCTTTAAACGTACATCCCCATCCCATACATGGATCCCCAATCGACGCCCTGGAAGCTTGACATGTCGACGTTGGTGAGCGAGTAGCCCTGATAGGGATTGCCGGGCGCCGCGGCGGCGGCCGCGGCCGCAGCGGGCGAGGACGCCGCCGCCGCGGCAGCGGCAGCGGCCGCGGCGGCACCTGGTGCTGGTGCCGGTGCCGTCGGGGCGGTGGGTGCCGCCGCAGCAGCCGCCGCGGCGACCGCTGCGGCTGGTATCGGATAGGGCGCGTACCGATATGCCGAGAGAGGATAGCCACTGGTGGCGAACAGTTTACCGTATCCCGCGACCGCGTTCTGCACCTGCGCGGCCGCCGCCGCGGCGGCAGCCGCCTGCACCTGCGCCGCTTGTGCCTGCGCGGCTACCAGCTGCGAGGCCGCCGCCGCGACCGGCAGCGGCGGTTGCGGCGCGAGCCGCACACCTAAAGCACCGAGCACTACCCGTTTACCGAGCGCTAGCGCACCCGGTTGCACTGCCTCCTTCGGCTGCGCCTTCTTACATTCGACCTTCTTGTTCTTGATCGTATGGAAGTGTATCTCGCACACACGATCCACCACATCCTCGTTCTCGAAGGTGACAAAACCGAAGCCGCGATGACGTTTCGTTTGTTGATCCATCAGCATCACTGTCTCCTCCACCTTCCCAAATTGATTGAAGTAGGCCTTGACCTCGTCGCTGCTGGTGTCCTGACTGACACCACCCACGAAGATCTTCTTAGTGCGATTGGCCTGTTTCGCGCGATTTTTCGGCGTCGCGTGCTTCGGATCAATCTTCTTGCCATCCAGGGTGTGGATGGGACACTTGAGGACTTTGTCGACGCTACCGGGCTCGGCGAATGTGATGAAGCCGAAACCGCGGCTACGCTGTAACCGAACAAGCCGAGAACCGGCACGATGCACATGGACCGTCTATTGCGTGTCTCCCTCTTTTGTTGCGACTCTTTTGTTTTTCGCTCTCGCAATCGAACGCTCCGACATCCGACTTATTTTTCCCGATTTGATCGAGGGATACCGTTTTTATTCGCACTTCGTTCAATTATCGCAAAGACCACTAAATGTTTAGGACGAGTTTTCATGACCATGAAAACTTTTGGGACACGCGTTGGGACAAAGCTGATTATAATTTGTCGATTATACTGCGAGTAAAATAAGTACCACACGATTTTCATAAAATTACTGTTCACTTCTAACCTGCTAAAATGGTCACCAAAACTGATTCAAAATTCGTCTTCTCCCTAACATTGCGGGTTCGATTCGGAATATAAGAATGCTCTGTGATTCCGAAATTATCCTAATCTTTAATAAATCCTGCTTTCGGTGATCTCGTAGCTTTTGTTATAAACGGTTAACTAGTGCTACCAAAACTACCATTTGCATGCAAGACTGTCCAAGCCAATGTTTAAGACAAACATTCTAATGTTACGTGAAACAAAGACTGCGATAAGACTCAAATCCATTACGAACGTTAAGGAGCTACTAATATATATATATATATATATATATATATATATATATATATATATATATATAAAATATGTATAAACATTACGTCTGTCCCACCCATTCTCGTTCGCGAAATATCCGATATTGCACCCGCATTCGACATTTACCGCCTGCAAATCCGACAAAAGAAGAAAAAAAACGACAACTGTGCCTCTCCCACCTTTTTTTAATATATAATGCGATTAATGCGATTAATAATATACCTAATACAATCTACTTCTCTTGATACTTTATCAGCAATTAATTACACCGATTAGTACAACTTCTCATCTACTACGGTCTACTACGGTATATAGTTTCGTGCAAAAGTGGAAGGAGAGATTGCTTGGTGCATCGAATCCTGTCGAGGTAAACTCCTTTCTCTCGCGGCATTTTCGCGGCCGACCCCCCGCGAAGCACGAGGATCGGGGTCGAGCCGAAAACCGTTACCGGCAAATCAACAGGCGCGGCATGAACGCGATTTGGAAACGCGTGGGCAATATACGAGGCTGTTCTCATCGTAAATTGAATAATAAAAATTTAATCATATCCATTATCAACAAAACATTCAATCAATAAAAACTATTTCTGAAAATAGATTTCTAATCATATAAATTGTACGTACACGATGCATTAGGAGATAGAGGAGTATTGAATAAATTTAGAAATTTAAGTTAAATTAGGGAAAGAGATTAGAAAAACTAATTTCTCATACAAGTTTAAATTAAAAGATACTATTGCACGCATTCTCTTAATTAATGCGGCTTTGAAATATTATCAGAACGTGAAAACGCGAGAAATGAACAACTTTCGTTATTAGCTTGACAGCTGGTGAATTAAATACACGCACGCGCGCGCGAGAACAACCTCGTACAATAAATAACCGTAATTGATCGCGAATAAGCCGAGAGTTATGCTCAGATAGATAGACCGACCTGCGTCATCGGATCCTTCATGATGAGGACATCGGTGACAGTGCCGAACATGTTAAAATATTCCCGCAGCTTTTCGCTGCTCGTCTGCCAGGAAAGGCCGCCCACGAAAAGCTTGCCCGGCGCCGGATCGCCGCCGTTCGGCGTACTCCTGCCGGAGCTGCCTGAATGGCTACCGTTTATCGGCACCAACGTATTGTGGAAGTCGTGCTCGATCGCGCCGTTTGTTGCCTCCATGCCGGCGCTGTGAACAAAAATAAATCGATCATAAGTCCATTTGCAGTCAAGCAAAAATCCACGTGGCGTTCCGGCTCGTGTTAGTACTAAAAGCTATTAAATATTATGATTTTATACAAATTTTTTTAAAACATATAGTACCAATTCCTTTTATTTCTTACAATAAAGCAAATTGTATATTATACGTATATACGCGTATACATATATATACATGTCTGTGTGTATGTGTGTGTGTGTATATAATATTATATATATATATATATAATATTATTATTATTATTATATTATAATAATATTATTATTATTTATGTACAAATTATACATATATATTAAACATGAAAAGATAAATAATGTTATATTAACAGCATTAGCCAACAGCAATTTAATTGAAAATAATATTGTTTATTCAATAACAATATTAATGAAACAAATAATATTTTATTAAAACAAGAACATAACAAGAATATAACTTATTTTATTATTAATAGATACTGTTAAAGAATTAACATGATTATTTTTAAGTTAAACTACTGTTGACTTATATAATATTGTTAATATATCATTTTTTTCTATATATATAATTTTTCCTATATATATTTTTTCATTCTTGTGATATATAAAGATGACCATTTTTAACTACAAAGAGTTTGTGTTAAAGTAATTTAATACTAATATATTCATGCGCAAATTAAATTATACATCGTGTTAAATACAGACGGATTTCTATTTATTACATTCTGCAGCCATTCCTTGGGAAAAGCATTCGTGCAGATGGCGATAAACATCTTACAAATATCGATGATTTTATTAAAAGCTCGTGCTCATATATTTCTTATTTCAGATAATACCGCTCATGTGTCTCTGCGCTACCATGCTGGTCGTCGTGCCCTCCATTGCCTACCATAGGTTCTTCGTTACTATGATTGACGTTCAGTAAGTAGTGGATTCTATGCTCTTCCGGACATTAAAGTAAAGCAAACACTCTGTCTCGCGCGACAAGTGTAAAAATAATATATCATTTCGCAAAACGATCGCGTCAGCAAACCCTGGAACTTGAACGGAAAATATAGCGCGGCCCGTCTATTCCTGTAAGCAATCTACATTCTATGTATAACGCCAATGTGTTAAGGTCACTGTGTCTGCCGAGAGCTAACGACCTTGGTATTGCCACGTTTTATGTCTACTTACGAGGAACTTTTACTTATGCTGTGCAATTGTCAAGTGTCCGTAATAAAAAAAAATATAAATATTTTTATCACCAGGAGTTAAGTAAAAACGGGAAATAACGTTCCTCGTCTATTGTTCTTTCGCATTTGCAATTTTTACGCATTCGTCAGGATTTATGTAAATCACAAAAACTGCACGTGAGAATAAATATTTGTATCTTTCCAAGTATAAACGGATAATATTATCGTCTTTTAGGCCGACCAAGTATCAAAGATTCGAAATTCCATCGGAACCGAAATTTTTCGACCTGCGGAATCCTCGTAGTTTGAAGGTGAGTTCGAAAAATAAATACATTTTTATTTCTGACATTATAAAAAACATTTAATAGTGATATTTTGATATTTTCATAAAATTTATTTTTCATGAAATAAGTTTTTAGATAGTATTCTCGTTTCATCCAAGCTGTGTGTAGAATAATCGATAATCTCATGAGAAAAGAAAAACAATGTATCCGTCCATGCCCTGTCTCTCGCAATATCCATAAATCTCCGACCGTTCGCTGTTGCCACCGAACGCGCTTACATTTAATATCTAGAGACACGGATAAGCGCCAATATTTAATCAATTATTATGCCTGATACAAAACATTCAGCTAAAGTAATTAATTAAAAGCAACGTACACGTAATCTGTAGAATTACGTCACTTATGATGTTTGTTATTATAAAACGATTAATTTTGACAATGATATTATTATCATCTTTAACCTTGATTAATTATTTTTACAATTATATTAATTAATTGCGTATCGCGTTATAGGTATCTATATTCGCTTATATTCGGCATCGTTAAATAATTTGTGTTATGACTGTGTCACGAATATACTGTGTTCATCGCGTTTAAAAATCTGTTACATTGTTTTATTCCGAGAGTCTTCGTCTTCTTAATTAATAGATTACAAGATCGTTTCACGTAACATAATTTAATTCTTGATCAAATGCAAAATAAAAGTGCAACGCAGTCGGGTATTGCAGTATCTTTGATAGAATTATTTTGTCTTTTGCTTATTCACATAATAATGACAATTGTCTTATCATGAATTTTGCCGTCGCAAAGCAATTAAGACTACTACAGTTTTAAGATATTTACAAATGTAAGCTAAATCTGAAAATACAAATCTGAAAATAATTTTGATGAACTATCGAAATTATTATTATAGCTCAGATTGGTAAAATGTTAAAATTATATGTAGCATTTTGTAGCTCCTCATGTTTGAGATTCCTATGCAATTATTTCGATGGAATAAAATTATTTTCAAATTTACATCTAACTAAATTTTTAAAAACTGGAACAAAATTGTCCTTTCCATATATAGTTGCAGATTCTGCGCGCGCTTTACACACATCCGATACATCCCTTCTTTTCTTTCAGTTAGAAAGATATCTCGTATATCATGAGTAACAAACCAATATCCCATCTACGAGTAGTACTAGCGTAGACTCGCCCATCCTGCGTCTCGCATGTGACTTGAGAGATATGTACGAAACTAAGAGAAACTATGGTCGTTCCGTCGTGTATATCTAACCGGAGATATACCGTGCCGTCGCGATGCCTTTTCCCTCAGGATTCCAGCGTCGTAACGCGTCGTACATTCACCGCCAGCACCGACGGCGTTGCGGCCGTACAACGAGGGTGCGCGCGGGGAAAAAGAGAACGGCGAGTGGACGGGACAGCGGGGTGCGCTGTGTAACAGCGGGGTGGACGGTCGGAGGAGAGCCATGGGGGTTGCGCGTTAGCCCGGTTTGGATATATTGCCGCGAGCGGCATGGTCGACATGCGCGCGACGAAGAGGATGTAGGGCGGCGAGGTGGGTAAGCATATTGGATGGAGTAGGATGGAGTGTGGAGCGAGGGTGGAGCGGAAGGTCTGGACGAGCGAGAGAAGAGAGGAGAAAGAGCTAGGAGGGCGAAACGAGTGAGTCGTTTGGGGTTGGGAGTGGCGGCGGCGGCGGCGGCGGCGGCAACAGCGGCGGTGGGACGAAGTGGGGGCGCAAGAGAGAGTAGGTAGTTGCCTGTCGTGGGGCACAACGCCGACGAGAACGCGCAGCCGGTGGATCAATACACCCCTCCGCGTTCTTCTCGCCGTGCGGCTCGCACCATCGCACGGCTCTCGGCGCCGCTCGCTCGGTCATGTCGTCTCCCGCGATCTCCCTCCTCCGAGGAAGCCGTGATCGGCTTCGCCGAGGAAAATGTCTTATGACGTTTCTTCTCTTTGTGCTCTCTTCGTCTCTTGTCGTTGAAGTTTTCTTCAACGGAACGTCATGATTATTAAATTCTTCTTTTTTTTTTTACGCTTTTTGCCCTTACCGCTATGTTCGTTCTCACATTGAGATAGTACATCTCATTTCCAAGGAAGACGTTTATTGCCGTCGATATTGGAAAATTCTCTAGACAATTTTTTATCGGAGAGTAAAAGTTGCGGGTTAAAAAAGGATGTCTAGAGCGCGATATATCGTTTGTGTTTTCCTTGCGATTTACTGCATCAAGAAAGGATAGTCTTTTCCTCTTCAATATTCGAAACATCTCTTGAAATCAGAATTTTTCCAATAAGGCGATATCTTCAGATTGTTTTCTATTTAATCTAAAGAGAAAATCGATCAATATCCGCCCTCCGAACGTACGCACGCATCGACTTCACGGAGGCAGGACTTTGGCAAGACAGGACTTTAGACATAAAGCTGTGAGAAAAAAACTCCGCAAGTAATTATCATAATTAGATTAACGTATATCGTTTTTCATCAATAAATGTGATTTATGTTAAGTCTTTAAATTTTTTTGATTTTCTAATTATTTCGAAACAATGCTTAACTGTTTGTGTTCGTGTCTTCACACTGTTTGTTCACGCGAATTTAAAATTGTGTGCAAAATAATTCCGCGCGTTGCAGATTTAATTTTCTCGTCGTGATGCGTCGTACATTTTGCGGTTATCGAACTATCGCCGCCAAATCGAAATATGACCGTGTAAACTGAGATTTTAAAAAATCGTTTGATGTGGTTCGAGTGGACGATTGCACAATCGGTCAGCGTGACGCGACTTATCGACTATTTAATTGAAACCATATTGTCATCGAATAAAAGGTATTCATCAGTAGATATATGGTTTTCGCAGCAATGTAAATAGCGATCCATAATCATTCAATGGTGCGATCATAAACGTGCATTATAAAAATTCATGAATGTCCATAACGCAACAAGCCAAGCAACCTCTTTTCCCGATGACCTCGATCGTCTTACGTTACGACAGCGAGGACGAAACGTAAGGTGAAAAAGTGAGTGAAAGAAAAAGAAAAAATGAAGGGAAACAAAAAAGAGAAGTGTAGCGAAAGGGAGAGGAAGAGAAGTAATGGTAGAAAGAGAAGGGATGAGACGGAGAGAGAAAGAGAGAGGGAGGGGGGGGAGAGAGAGTTGGATGGCTGATGGGTGGCGAGACCAGTGTAGTGAGATCGTGTGTACTTTCAGTATTTTCAGTATCGCTAGACATCCCTAGTACCAAGCAGCAGTCTCCACGTCCGCCCCCAGCAACGTTGAGGGGTCGTACTCGGTCCCCCTCTCGCGCCAGTGCTACTCTTCCGCGCCCTGTGAGTCCCCCCTGTATCCCTCCCTGTCATGTATATCTACAGAGACACACACACACGCGCAAACGCTTTCTCTCTCTCCCGCGCATGCGTGCGTATATACACGAGACCGGAGGATCATATCGAAGACGAAGAGGGTGAGTTTTCCTCGCAGTGGGAGAGGCTCAGAGAAGGTAGAAGAGCCCCAGTCCTAGTGGGGAAGAGACGGGTGATTGGAGAGAGGGTGCGGAGGCGCCGCCGCCGCCACCGAGCGACGCAGTGCCGTCGGGACGCTCGACCGAATGATACGGCTTTCGCAAAGGGGTATTTTTCGCCGGCCGCCATATCTCGTTCGGCAATCCGTTTGACTGCCGCACCGAGAAGCAGTCGGGAAGAGAAAGAGAAAACGATAAAGAAAGAGAGAGGAAGAGAGAAAGAGAGAGAGAGAGAGAGAGAGAGAGAGAAAGAGAAAGAGGGAACACCAAGAAGAGCAGTACTAACTCCGAGAAAGGGGAAGGAAGACATCGAAGAGAAATCAGCCCACCGGCCGGGAATATTGTCCTGTCACAGCAGTACGCCTTTAAAGAGTTACTGGTGTGATGGGACATTGTCCTCGTCCTGGTGGTCCACTTCCAACTACGTCATCATCATCATCATCACTTGTCGAGATATACAGGATGTGGAAAGTGTATCATCGATTAAAAGTCGAATTGGTGTCGCGCGTTTTCGCTAGACGATTTTCGCGATCAAGGGGAACAATAGAGGGTGAAAAAGCTAGTGGGGACGATACGAACGAAGAAATTTATGAATGTTTGCATGATGACGTATGGACCTCTATGAACGAAAACAAAGAGGAAACGCCCGAACGCGACTGTTGTGTTACATTGACCACTGGGTTTTTTAATTCTCGTAAACTATTACATTGTCCTCGATATTCCTCAGCGTGGACACTTCATGGTATAGCGATGATATTTCCAGTCGATAAGGCAGCTACCGAGAGGCGCGGCTGCTTGTCACACTGGTCGATTCAAAGAGTCGTTCTTTCTTCAACCATCAATAGTTCTTTTTCTGCCCCTTTGTTAAAATGCAGAAATACAGAATTATTTTTAAGATAGTGAAAATCGTTTTAATCGGTTTGTTGAGCAAGAAGACTGTTTGAATCGCTAAGGATCATGAAGTCACGACAAATGACAGAGGCATTCCGTTATCGGGACGCATCTACGTTGTGCCTATAGTCCGCAAAATGGCCGGAGCGCGTCCGTGGATATTCCTGCGCGTTATCGTCGCGCAGTGACCTCTCGTTGAGAAATAATATCGCGTGTTGCTCGTATTAATCCGGAAAACGCGGATCTACTGCAGGCCGGTCGCCGCCCGGATGAGCTCCGGAAATTCTCTCGTTCGTCATCGATCGCACGAACACGACGGGTAATCCAATCGAAAGTCGGAACTGGAAGAAGGTCGTAGGTTGTAACATAGTTTCGGTGGAGGTCGGATGTGTCTACTCGTCACTCGTGTGAGATCGATACTTGAATAGGCAGAGGATTCGCGAAGGGCAAGTTTTGCTCTAGTAAATTCGCATGAAATCATAAGGAATTGATTAAAATATTGTCTAAAGAATGCAATGAAATTCGGAAATTTATTAACAGAATTATATTTGCGGTGTTGTATAATATTTCGATATTTTTCGTGATGCATGCTTCGATATTTCGTTGCCAAGTAATCAAAGATTAAAAGGCGGCAGCCACGTTCTCTCTCTTTCTCTCTCTCGTTATTTTTCTATTAATTCCGCGTCTGCAATAGCCACGACCATTTACTGAGTAATAAATCGGCCCTGTTTCCGTTTACAACCAGCACACGGAATTGGAGCGACATTGCGAAGGGGTGGCGGACAACGGGGTCGATGAAAAGGTTAACGCTGGGTTGAAGTCGATCGTAAGCCTTCTGTCACTACTTTCTTTTCCTTTTTTTGTTTTTTTTTATCCCGTCTCTTTTTATTTATCTCTTTATATAACTTCAACATGGAAGAAGTGATCTTTGCTACACAATAAACATAGTCCCTGACTTAGTTTCCCGTTCTATTTCAAAATTTTCACAATAATTACTTAGCATTATAGAAAAAAATAATCTCATCACTCTCTTACCCTTTCGCGACTTCATACTTCAACTTCAACATAGAAGAAGTGATTTTCGTTAAACACAGTCCTCGATTTAATTTTTATTCATTCCAAAAGTCATAGTACGTTCTCAAAGCGATTAGACCATAGTACTATAAAAACGAAAAGAAACAAATTTGAGGATTTTATTAGACATTGTAAACAATTAATTTTGGTACAGGTGAAACTGAAATAGCAAAGCGGACTATTTTCCCACTTGGTGTTATATTACAGTGATTTTTTCATTCTAATAATGCCGTGGGAAAGGAATCAAAATAGTTTCGTTGTCGAGTTAGAAACATTTAATTTCGTCCATATTACCTTTTGATGGTCTAGTTTTTCTCGACTGAATTGAGTAATATTGGATCAATTTACATTTCCATCAACGCGTATTTAGATCCAGTTGAAAAGATTTGTTCTTCAATTAGATAATACGAAAATATTGTTCTATGTATTCGATCAAATGAGCCTTCAGAGAAAGAACATTTTGTAATCTGTTCGATGAGACTTCATGAGATAAAAAGAGAAATTGCTTGCAAGCTTGAATAACCATGCAAATTGCTTAAGCTTTTCTCATGAAAGTTCAACGAAGAAGAAATATTCTTCCATGATCATCGATCTTGCTTCGTATAATCCATAGTATCGCTGTAATCTTTGTACAATATTCTTACATTGCAATAATTCAAAAGTTGCATTATCGGATACATCTGCAACACTCTTTTATTCAGTAGTACCTTCAAAGTGCATCGTGTATCTCAACAGCCACAATTATATGTGAGAAAAAGTTCGAACGAAGAGTTAAGGAGGAATCGAGTCGGAGATAAGCTCTAAAGTGAGCAATTTCAAAACTAGTGTATACTTGGTACAATCTCAAACATCAAGCGAAAAAAATATTGAGAAGATGAAGATGCATTTTTTAATAAATGAATACCTGCCAGACGCACAATTCCTTTTGGGATTTGATTAACTGTCGTATTAGCCGGGCGAGGCATGCCAGAAGGTCGGAAAAACAGCAACCCTATCAACATTACTGTTCCACGTCGCTACATTGATAAAACTACTGAGGTTGGATTTCGCACGGTAGTGGTGATGCGATGGTCGTGTGTTCGTCGTAGGGGATACAAGTGTGGGGGATATGGATGGAGGACCGGTGGACATTGGGGTGGGTTTGTCGTGCAATCCTCCCGGTCCCCGCGCAGGTATCTCAGGGCACCGCCGCCAGGCGGCAGCACTACCTTCATCCATGGATCACTAGTATCTCTACAAACATTGCTCTTTATGCGAAGCGATGTTTGCAGAGGTGCCAATGATACACGAATAACTTTAGTTTAGACATGAGGTGGCTCAGTGCTCGATCCGCAAACTAGCAATCCATGGATCTAGGTTCGAGCCCATCCGTGCCTCACATACGAATTTTTCCTGCGTTTAAGCAATGCTCCATATATAATTTAGAAATCTAATCGTGTCTTGAATTAAGGAGCATCATTATTCTACTGACTATGCAATCTCCTGATTAAAGAAATTAAATTTGATTAAGCATACGTAAAGACTTTAACTAGTTGACAAATTTCTGTGACGTGATCTGGCCGTATTGCCTCTTTACCTTGTGAAGGCAGCGTGAAGACGGCCATTACACCATTGAATCGAAAGAAATAAGACTAACCATCATCGTCATCCTATTTTATTCATTTTTGTCGACCAGTTTGACACACGATGGCATAGTCTACAAATCATGTCTTTGGAGAGCAATACATCGGGAGAAGAGAAAGAAGATCGATGCAGAGAGAAAGCTCGGGATGTCATCGGGACGTGGAGGAATATGGTGGAAAAGGAAAGGGAGAGAAGGGGAAAGATCTCGCCATATTTAAATCCTCGTGAGAGTCTTTAGATAGAGAATTCTATAAGTGTGTAGAATCTAGAGTATACACTATATCTGGCACTCGCAGAGATGTGTAGTTTCTTAGTGTATTATTACTATTATTATTATTATTAGATATTCCGCTATAAGATTTGGTCTGTACGATCTTGAATAAATTATACCGATCGGAATTTCTGTTG
>Ga0157364_1004487_pt1 | contig 13964 bp, 8 predicted proteins | sample AttsexASBM2_FD_111476 | JGI IMG/M metagenome (GOLD analysis project Ga0157364, IMG submission 111476) | Fungus gardens microbial communities from leaf cutter ant in Ribeirão Preto, State of São Paulo, Brazil - Atta sexdens ASBM2 | ecosystem: Host-associated > Fungi > Mycelium > Unclassified ... | reverse complement strand
TATATATATATATATATATATATATATATATATATATATATATATATAATACATATATTTATATATATATATTTATATATATATTTTTTTCGCGTTCTGCTTTTCTCAACATCCTACAACAACATTATTTCGTCAATTAATTTCTGAATTACTTGACACTACATATAACACAATTTTATGATTTGTCTCAGACTTTTCTATTCTTCATAATTACCAAATTTAGAAATACTGTTATTATTATCTCTACAATATTTTCATTTACTCGCTATCAATACGGCATCGTTTTGTTAACGAAGAGGGCAGACCCTATTCCAGCATAGTTAGAGTAATCTTGTGCCGCCAGCTTCGCGCATATCGGACTGCATCTAGCGTTCTGTTTTTAGAACCCGCGTCAAGCACCAAGCCTCAGTTTCCATCTGTAAACGACGTTGGGCTACGCGTTACAAAAGGCATAGGCTTTACGTTGTTATGCCCGGCTCAAGCGTTTCCGGTCGCCACGTATAGGTAGGTTGCTGTATTGGTTGATCTGCCACTATTGTCGTGGAGAGAAGAGAATCCGACGGAGAATATCTGAGGGCTTCTTCTCCCTGAGGATGGTTACTCTGTCCCAGTATCGATTTATTTGCGTATAAAATGAGATTTGCGGTTTATCTCCATTTTTATTTTGTTTGCGACAAAAATTTTAATGACTTCTTAACTATAATAGTAACGCAATTTAATATGTATTATAATTTAATATTAATTAATATTATCAATTTGATGTATCATTTCCAAAATTTATTCATCAAATTTCGAACTTAATTCTATGTATTTTAATAATACAATGTATGTATCATACAATGCATCGAGGCTTTGCATTTGATTAGAAGTTTGATTTGTAGAACCGGTCGGCTTCGCAAAGCCCAAATTCTCCACTATCGATAAGAGCCGTACATTCGAGATCGCGGAAGTTCAAGGCGTGACACTGCAATGTCCCGCCCAGGCGTATCCCGTCCCAGTCTTCAAGTAAGTTTGCGGACGTAAAGTACACGGGGATCGATTTCCTATACAGTCGAACGACTCGGTATTCGCTCGTTTGTATTTTTGGTTACGTAGAACCATTGTCGAGCTCGAAACCAAAATTAACGGCGTTGGACGTGAAATCGACGAATCCGTATGCGATATTGGGCTCCATCGTGACTCTCTTGTGCCCCGTTCAAGGGTTTCCCGTGCCAGCATTCAGGTAAATTGCTCTTTAACTTGATATTCGTCAGGGCTATCTTCGTCGTCTGTCTTGGAGTCTTTGATTTCGTCGGTGGAGGGTGAAGTCATCAAGGACACGTCATAGCAGGTGATTATCTTCCCCAGTGTTTCACGACGGTTGCTGAGCACTGGATAGTCAATATTAGCGTGTTCAATTATTATGGAGTTACCTTGTCCCGGTGTAGGGTTTATTAAACATAAAGAAGAATAAAATAAAATCGTATACTACAAAAATATCGTTAGGAATTATTAGTTTGGCAAAAGAAATAATTTCATCGGTTCATAATTGTCTATTTTATTGTTAAATATTGCAATATTACGCTTTAATCGAACGAATAAATATGTTGAATAATTTTGATTTTGTATAATAATCAAACGTAATGATTACTAAAGATTTGAATCTGGTCCTTTTTTTAGAACCAATTGCCAGCACGAAACCAAAATTTCCAATGACAGAAAATTCTCGCACTTATACAACATACACGGTACAACGTGAGCAACCTCTAACTTTACCATGCCCAGCTCAAGCATTTCCAGTACCGAATTACAGGTATAGCGAATATATAAAGATTGTCTGAATAATTATATTAGTTGATGCACACGATTACAGAAAGTGATACAGAAAATGATTGAATAAACACGAGGGAAAGTGGATATTGAAGGGCAGGAATCGATTTTTCCTTTCGGCTTGATCGTATCCTTGTTATTTAAATTACAGATCTCGCTTAATTTCTCTCTGTCCTCGGAATTTCTTCGGTGCAGAAATTAATAATCATCGTTTTCTTTATATTCAAGACTAATCAATATTTCAAATACACGTAGAGAATTATGAATATATCAATATTTGAAATATAAAGCTCTTTTGCGTTTTGTATATTTTGAATAAATTTTTCAAGAGAATAAAAATATTTACTTCCTTGTGTGAGTTATAATTAAAAGATTTTTTATACAAAATCAAACAAGTGTAAAAAATTAAATTTTCGGGAATAAAAAAAATTTTATTTTCATATCGTTCCTACAAATATGGTCATTTTTCTCCAGATATGTGTAAGTATAAGAACAAAGTTTTAAGTTTTGATTAATGTTTTGAGAATTCATTAAGAAAAATAATAAATCACTGAATTCTCTTGCGGAAATTTTATATTTATTATATATCTATTTATTCTATAATATTTTACATTTATCTTTTTTTATAACATTAATAAAGATGATAAATTGATAAACATGAAGAAGGAAATATTATACGAAGTATATAATAAAACAATTTTTTAATTTCTTATTTACTAAATAAGAAATTAATTCTTATTTTACATACTGTTTTTAACAAAAATATTCTTGTTAGATGTTAAATTCTTATATTTCCTGTTTTTTGTTTAATTTTTGTCAGAACAAAATTGTTGACAATGTAATAGAGAAAAATTTGGCACCATAATCCAAATAAAGAAAAATGGACTTATTTGATTTTTGTGAAAAATCCTTCAATTATATAATAATTTTCATATAGTGTTTAAAATATAAATACATTTTTTAGAAGGAACATTTTATGCTCTTCTTGTATAAAATACAATTTGATTTTTGATCTTGCTTCTTCTACGGGATACCCAGTTCCAGCGTTCAAAACGTGTCATATAATATGGACACGTACGACGATCTAATGTTTCCTCAATATAGAACCCATAACCAGCGCGAAACCAAAATTTACGAATGCCGACATAAAAGTGGTAAGGCCGATGCCGAGCTCCAGCGCGGTGTCAATGACTTGCCCCGCTCAAGGGTTCCCTGTTCCAATTACACGGTTAGTACTAGTCTTCGTGCCTAACAAGCCTTATTTTTCCTCGTGTACCTCTTAGAACCGACATCAAGCGCGAAACCCAAATTGCCAAGTGTGCGTAAAGTCGAATTCATGGAATCTAGGGCACTTGGTGCAGCGAACCTAATGTGCCCCGTGCAAGGTTACCCTGTTCCAATTTCAAGGTGAGATGCGAATATATTCTCAGTCCACATTCTTCACAATCGTTAAAATAATTGACACTTTGTACGTTCAACATTGAATTTTTTTTTACGACTTACAATAATTTTCAATCACAGAAGAGTTCTCCCGATTTCTTAATTGATAATTCTCTTGTTCGTGATGTTGCCACGTAAAAATGATCGTTTTCGTCACGTTGTCTCTCGTAGAACCAGTCGGGTTTAAATCGCCAATTTTCTCCACCGATGACACTCTTAGAGCCTATCCTAGACGCATGGGTACGGATGTGGTGCTTGCCTGCAATGCTCAGGGATTTCCCATCCCAATCGCCAGGTAATCTCGCATAAGAGGTGCTTACGCGATTCAATTTTCGTCGATTTCAGAGCCGATAGGTGCTAGATCGCCTAGATTAACGTCGGACGATTTAAGTCGTACGATTGGAAGACACGAAGGACAACCCATTAGTATTTTTTGTGCTGCCCAGGGAAGTCCTGTGCCGACAACTAGGTAACAACTTTAGATTCATGGTTGACAAAAATTGACTTTGTAAAAAAAAGTTTTGTATCGACGCGGATGAGATTGGGAAGAAATAAAATCAATTTATATCAATTAATCAAAATCAAGCTTCGTTTTTGCGGGGAAACCCTGTTCCTGCCCAAGGTATAGGGATGTAAAAAGATTTTCTAAATCAATAAAAACATTCTTTAGAACCCGTCGGAAGCAAAGTACCCGCCTTCGCAGGCGACGCAAAGTTATCTCTGCTGATACGAAAAGCGAACATGGACGTTAGTTTGTCTTGTAATGCTCAGGGTCATCCTCCTCCAGTATCTAGGTATGAGATTATTACATTATCAATTAATACAAGGAAGTGTCACAGGGAGAGAGGAAACCAGAGAATATTGATTAAAGCAATAATATTTTTATTCTTAGAGAAAAGCTACTAAATTCGATTTCATAAAAGAGCTGTTTTATTAAAAGACGAATTTAATAACGCGTAATGCATAATAGGCAATGTTGGCAAGGGAAAGCCCTGTCCCTGCTTCAAATGTACGAGCGAAAATTGAGCTCGTAGTAATGGCAAGTCGATATTCTTTAGAGCCCGTCGGAAGTAAGGCGCCTGCCTTTGCCGGCGAAGCAAAGATATCTTTATTGGCGCGGAAAGCAAATGCAGAAGTCAGTCTTCCGTGCAATGCCCAAGGCCATCCTCCTCCAGTGTCTAGGTACGACATTTAATAAGGATTCAAGTAACATCGATCTTTAAAAGTAATAGTAACTTCATTCTATAGGCAATATTCATTTGTCTGTAAAAATCGTTTTATGAATATCAGAATTCAGAAATGATTTTAAATACATTTAAAATATATACATGCAATTTATATGTGATATATTAAAACATCTTTTTTTTAGTAATCTTATGTTATTTACAATATTATATTTATTTGTTACAACGATTGATTTTTCTTTCATATCTTTCATGGAACAATCGTTACGAAAAGTCGATGAGGGGGAACTCTGTCCGAGGGTTCAGTCATGTAAAGCATACACATTTTTCGTGATATCTTTTATTTTCTCATTTAGAGCCAATGGGGAGCAAAGCGCCCGCATTTATAGGAGACGTAAAAACATTTTCTTTTGTTCGTAACCACGGATTGGAAGTGAACATGCTATGTAACGCGCAGGGGCATCCTATTCCTGTAACCAGGTACCTAATAATTGCATTGTCATTAACCATTTATTCAAGCTACATGATACATGCCTCCGTAATTCAATGTCTTCGTAAAATTATTAATATTCGTAATTGATGGGAATATAATGATTCTCAGTGTGGTTATTCAGATTTCCTAACTTCTGAAATATGTTAGAATTTGATCAATTATGTGATGATTGCTTCATACCTCTCGATGTAATTAGAACCAGTCGCCACGAAGAAACCGAAGTTCTCGAGCGAATCAAAGCTGGCTTGGTACGACCGCGTTCGAGAAGATAATCTGACTTTGTTGTGTTCCGCTCAGGGGTTCCCAGTTCCCACGTATAGGTACATGTGCAAATATTCTAAAGCTTCAAATAGAGCGACGATTGTCGCAGCATGCGAGAAGAATCTTATTTCATTCTCTATCATACAATTAGAACCAGTCGCTACAAAGAAGCCGAAATTTTCGAGCGATGCAAAGTTTACTGGATACGAACGTGTTCGAGGAGACGATCTGACTCTGCTGTGTCCCGCGCAGGGGTTCCCAGTTCCCTCGTATAGGTACATGCACGTCAGCTGTTTAAAGCTGTAAACAGAACTGTAAATAGAGAATTATTGCAGCATGCAAAGAGAATTTCATTTTTCGATATTTAATTAGAACCGATCGCTACGAAGAAGCCGAAATTCTCAAGCGACGCAAAGAAGGCCTGGTACGATCGCGTTCGTGGAAATGATTTGACCCTGTTTTGTCCCGCGCAGGGGTTCCCAGTTCCAACGTATAGGTACATGCATGCAAGTATCTAAACCGTAGATAGAACAATTGGTCATTTGCGCGATATACGAGAAAAGATTTATTTTCCTATCATGTAATTAGAACCGGTCGCTACGAAGAAGCCGAAATTTTCGAACGATGCGAAGCTAGCTTGGTACCATCGTGTTCAAGGAGACGATCTAACTCTGTTTTGTCCCGCGCAGGGGTTCCCAGTACCAACGTATAGGTACATGCACACCAGTACTAAAGCCGTAGATTGAGAAATAAGTGATTCTCATAGCATGATCGTGTCTGTCTATAAATTGTCAGAGCCAGTGGGAAGCAAAGCGCCGACGTTGACAGGCACTTTGAAAGGAGGTTGGATGAATAGCAAAGCTGCTTCCAGCATTGTACAGTTTTGTCCTGCTCAGGGCTATCCAGTACCTTCGTTTAGGTAAATTCGCATCTGTGTTTCTTTTTAAAAATCTATTTTTTTATTTTAATTTCTAGTCATTTTATTTTCTATCAAATACATTGTCTAAATGTGTTTGCGTTTGTATTAGTCTTTCAATTGTTGTCCTATCGATTGTTCTAAAAATAATACGAGTCATCACATAGCTTAGAATTTCATTGATTTATATTATTCTATTAGTCGCAGAAGGGTTCCCTGTCCCTTTAGAGATAAAAGACGATTCTGTTATTGTTCATCGCATGTTTCTTTATATATTAGAACCCGTGGGCAGCAAGGCACCTGCATTTACGGGCGATGTGAAAGGTGTGTGGATGGAAAAAAGCAGAGCATCCAATGTCGTATTACCGTGTCCAGCACAGGGATATCCCGTGCCTTCCTTTAGGTATAGCTTCTACATATACATACTTTACAAAAAGAATAACAAATTTTTTTATTTTAAAACTGAAAATCAATTATATGAATCAAAAACAAGTTATTGCTTCTCATTTCACATTTTATCTCTATGCGCTCGCGCCGTTTTCTACTCCGATTTTCCGCTCCGTTTCTTGCTAACGAAGGGGTCTCCTGTTCCATCAGAAAGGTTATATAAAAACATGACAAGCGTCGAGTAAAAATATCAACTTGCTGAGCAATCGTTGCATAAATGATTAGAGCCAGTCGGAAGCAAAGCGCCAGCGATAACCGGCATCGTGAAGGGTGTGTTGCTAGAGATCGGAGCACGATCTGCTGTCGTATTATTTTGCCCGGCGCAAGGCTATCCTGTACCCTCTTTCAGGTAATGGCAAAGAGCATAATTAGATCCGATATTAATTAAATTAGGTTAAACTTTAATTTAATCTCTACAAAATTTATCTACGTCAACTTAAATTAAAAATTGTTTATTTTTATTATATTTGGATTTGTATTCAATTCGTTTTCAATTTATTGTTTATGAATTATGATACAATAAATTCAGGTATTAATCTTCTTTGAATTCAAATAAAACACTAACTAACAAGCTCGAATGTGTGAAATTAATTAACATGGAAATAAGCATGTATGATTAATTTTATAAAGTCCAAGTTTATCATGCACGTTTGTAATCGTCAGAGCCGATTGGAACTAAAACCCCGGCTCTCAGCGAGTTAAGAGCTGGATGGTTGAAGAAAAGAACGCACTCCAATGCTGTGTTGTCGTGCCCGGCGCAGGGATATCCTGTTCCCTCCTTTAGGTAATGACATAGCACAGGAAAAATGTAATTAGATCCGATACGTCTTGTAAGACTTATATTTCAATTTAAAATAAATCGATTACTTATTGCTTTTTATTACTCTCGGATTTTTTTGGTTTCGATTTATTATTTTTGACAATACAATGATCGATTTGTTACTTCAATCCGAAATAAAAGATTAATCTTGAGCTTGAGTAATATGTATATGGAAAGAATGGTTTTGTGCTGAAGTATTAAAAAATTTAGCTAAATTCGGATCTAAAAATAATTTATTGGATTATCAAAATTATTATGTAAGACATTCAAGTTTATTGTTAGAATGTCAAAATTTTTTGCGACATTGCTTAAATTTCCTACATAATTATTTTGATGGTTTAACAAAATTATATATTTTCAGATTTATATCTAACTAAATTTTTAGATACTTTTTAGAGCAAAATCGTTCTTTCCATATACAATTAATTATATAAGATCCAAATTGGTTGATTGCATGAACTTTGTAATCGTCAGAGCCGATCGGAACTAAAGCCCCGGCTCTCACGAACGAGATAAGAGGGGGATGGCTGAAGAAGAGAGCGAGTTCAAGCGCAGTATTACCATGTCCGGCGCAGGGATATCCTGTACCCTCTTTTAGGTAAAGTTACCGCAGTTAATAAAAACTGTTGCGTGTCACTTTTTCTGATTTCTCGATGGCTTTTGTTCGCTAGAACCGGTCGGCAGCAAAGCGCCGGCGTTGACAGGCGATTTGAAAGGTGGATGGAAGGAAAGAAGGGCGGGCTACACGGTCATATTGTTCTGCCCAGCTCAGGGCCACCCTGTGCCCAATTTTAGGTAAACTTCTTTAACGCAGGAAAACACGTGTAATTTTGAAAAATGCGGAAAATTTTTTTCTTGAAAAAGAAACTTTCAAAATATTTTTTTTTTAATGTATAAGTCATTTTCTTTATCTCCGGTTTTGTTTGAAACATTTTCGTTTTCTGAATCGTTAGAACCGATTGGAAGTAAAGCACCGACGCTGGTTGGCGAAATGAAACGCGGGTGGAAAGAGACAATTGTGAGATCCAGCGTAGTACTGATGTGCCCTGGTCAGGGTCACCCTGTGCCCAGTTTTAGGTAACAACATTGTCGCGCGATTCCTTTTTTAAGAGATTAAGGCTCGATTGCACCAACGTTACTTTTACTTTAAATAAAGGCTTAAAACTTTCTTTCTCTCTCTTTTTAAAATCGAAAGAGAGAAAGAGAGAGAGGGGAGGAGGGAGAGAGAGAGAAAGAGAGAGGGGGAGGGGGGAGCGAGCGAGCGAGCGAGAGAGAGAGAGAGAGAGAGAGAGAGAGAGAGAGAGAGAGAAAGTTCTAATAAGTCTCGCTTAAAATTATAATAACGTGTAATTGGTGTAATTGAGCCTAAAATGTATTGTACGTACGTCGATAGAACCAGTCGGCACTAAGGCACCTTCGATTTTGGGAGAGAAGGGCAGTTTGATGGAAAGGCATATCGATATACACATCGTGATTCTCTGTCAAGGGCAAGCTTATCCTGTGCCAGCGTTCAGGTAAATCATATGGGCGAATTATATCGACTGAAATAATTCTTTTCTTAATCACGTCAGTAACGATATCTATTTTGCTGAAAATAAATTTTAGGATAATTTCTTTATTTTTCTACACTGAGAAAAATGTTTTGATATGTATATGTATAACCATTTATTATGATGATATATGACTAACAAAAACTTTCATTTTTTCATTAAAAAATTGTTGTTCTCATCAAAATTTGATTAGAATAATATAATTTTTAAATGAAAAAATAAAAAAATTTTTGTTAGTTACATATCAATAAAATAAACGGTTATACATATTAAACATTTCTTTCAGTATAATATATTGGTACATCAAAGGTCTTTAATTTATTTGTGTAAAGAACCGGTAGGCAGTAAGGCGCCTTCCGTCACGGGTGACGCGAAACGATGGCTACGAACTAAATTGATGGTCGGATTTGCGATGCAGTGCCAAGCGCAGGGTCACCCAGTACCGGCGTTCAGGTACTTACAGCGTGATTGTGCCTTTTATTGATTTGTACATCATTAATGGGAGTTCGTGGTGTAGTCAGAATGGTGGAATAATAATCGTGGCTCACTTTATTTTTTTTGAAAAAATATTTTCACATCTTAGAAATGCAAATTTTTACGAGATAACTTTTAATTCGGAAATCGATCTATGCGATTCTTATATTATCAGAGCCAATGGGAGCGAAGGGGCCGAAATTCTCGAGTGACGATCGCGTCAACTCATTTATACGTGCTGCAGGAAATGCATCGAGTTTACACTGTCCTGCGCAGGGGTTCCCCGTACCGTCGTTCAGGTAATTAAGAGAATGAAAAATTATCGGAGGATATTCAGATGATTTTCTCGCTTCGCTCCAGAGCCCGTGGGATCGAAGGCGCCTGCCTTTCAGAGCGACGCGAAAAGCAGCACTTATGTAAGAAATGCGAAATCGTCACTCGCGCTAACTTGCGCCGCTCAAGCGTCGCCACCTCCAACTCACAGGTAATGATGTTAACGAACTGGACATAGAGATCGCGTAATTTGGATTTTGATAAAAATGGTTGCTAAAGTAGAAGTATTATAATGCACAATTTGTTGTTTTTGAATTATGGTTAATAATTTACATTCCTCTTATATCTTATTAATGCAAATTTGTAAATTTGTAAATCTTTTTATCATTGAAAGTAATAATTACAAAACAATTTTTTTAATTACTTTTATATTCTATTATTGTATATCTACCTTTTCATTTGTATTTTTAATATCTTCGCCTTCTTTTTTTTTGGATAAGTATTTTAAATTTAATTTTAGTAAATTATTTAATAAGAAATTACGGCGGTGGCGCATTTTGTCCTGACGTTTTATCAGATGTCATTTTAAATTAAATAACAAATTTCGTTTCCACGCTAGAGCCAGCAGGTCATGTATCTCCAAAATTTCCGAAATCTGCAAAAAGTGATTCATTCGAGGTGGCGAATGGTGCTATGATAAGTTTATTATGCGATGCACAAGCATTTCCTGCTCCCGGATTTAGGTCAGTCATCAATATATTTAGTTAATTTTGTCTATATATATATTCTATGCGGTTCTTATTTTTAATTGAATTTTAGTAAACTTATAATATGCAATATTGTACGGCGATAGCTCGTTTTGTCCAGCATAGATATATCATTTTAAGAAAAGTAATAAAGTATTGTTTCTATGTTAGAGCCAGCAGGTCATGTATCTCCAAAATTCCCGAAATCAGCAAAAATTGATTCATTCGAGGTGGCGAAATAAGTTTATGTGCCATAATAAGTTTATTGTGCGATGCACAGGCATTTCCTGCTCCCGCGTTTAGGTTAATCCATCAATATATTCACTTAGTTTACACACACACACACACACACACACACACACACACACACACACACACACGCACACATGCACACGCGCACACGCGCACACGCGCACACACGCACGCACACACACACACATCTGTATTATGTGGCATCTTCTTATTCTTATTTAAAAAAGAAAGTACAAGTATTGCTTGGCGGTGGCGCGTTTTAAAAACACAGACGTATTATTCTAAGAGAAATAATAAACTTTATTTACGTGTTAGAACCGGCAGGTCGAGTGTCTCCAAAATTTCCGAAAATGGCAAAGATCAATTCCTTTGAAATAGCGAGTGAAGCTGAAATCAGTTTATTGTGCGATGCTCAGGCATTTCCTGCTCCCACATTTAGGTCAGTCTATATGTACATATTTATAAATATATCGGCATTTTTGAAATATATTTTACGTAACATTCATTTACTCAGTTTAATTTTAACAAATTGATAAATAAATGTTATATGGCGGTAACGCGTTCTGTCGTAACGAAAAAGTTATGAAAAATAAAATTTATGTGCATTAGAGCCAGCAGGTCGTGTAGCCCCAAAATTCCCGAAAACGGCAAAATCCAATTCCTTCGAAGTGACGAATGATGTCGAAATTAGTTTATTGTGTGATGCACAGGCATTCCCTGCTCCCGCATTTAGGTCAGTCCATTGACATATTTAATTAAATATATTTTCGTAAAGCTTGTTCTTGCTTATTCGATACAGTTCTCGTAACATTATCGTTCTGTAGAACCTGTAAACGGTGCTAAGCCTCGAGTCGCTTCCACATCTAAATATGATGTTCTCGCGAATGTCGTTGGAGTGGCTGTAACAATGTTGTGCCCTGCGCAGGGACACCCTCTTCCAGCTTATAGGTATTTACAATTATTTATTGTAATCTGTAGCAAAGCCTTTTCTCCGTTTCATCAATTTTATTCGCGATTAAAAATATATCTTCGATATAGCTCTTTTCTTGGCAAAGGATAGCTTTGCTCACTTTAAGCCTTAAGCGATTTATATCAATCAGCATACTTTGACTTGTTTTATCGCTTTATCGTTTACGTATCTAGAGTCAGTAACTGGCGCAGCACCGAAAGTGCCACCAACAGCTAAAATAACTGTCCTCTCAATCGCGTCGCGAATTGCCATGGTAATGCTGTGTCAGGCTCAAGCGAATCCACTTCCTGTCTTCAGGTACGCCAACGTAAACGCAATACAAATATTGGCTCTTGATAAGAATTTCCTTATCCGAGATGGAAATTAAATGAAAATACAGTGAAGAGATTAAGTGAAGATACAGTTCTAAATGGAATGTACACATGTAAAAAGAAGTATTTGATTCCAGATTCTTCAAGAAAAGATTTTCTAAGAAAACTAAAAATGTTTAATCTTTAACATTGATTAAATATTGATTTTAAACATTAATTGACTTTTTACAAGTCAGGAAATAGAAACATTTATTTTTACTAAAATAAGAAACGCATCCTGCCGATCATGTATTAATATTAGATTGAAGCGTATATATATATATATATATATATATATATATATGTTTATGTGAAGATATCGATTGATTTCGTGGTAGGTGAACCTTCCGCCCTTTTCGTTTTTAGAACCGGTTGGAAGTAGTCCGCCTCGATTGCCACCTAGATCTAAATTTGATGAAATGATGAAAAACAAGGGTCATGCAGTGACGTTGCTTTGCGAGGCTCAAGCCAGCCCGTCGCCTTTATTCAGGTGAGCCTGTTCGAACAATTTAACAAAAATCGTCACTGAATTATCATAATTTATACATATAAAATTATTTAAATTTTTTCAAATTTATTAATAATTGTATGAAATTTTAATAAAATTGATTAAAAAAATATGTTTAAAATATGACGTTGTAAGTGCAGTTCTTGAGAATGTGAAATGCAGTTATCAATCGTTATCTTCACATTTTACCGTCCGCAAACCCGCATTCTGCGTGCCGTGCGTCAACAATACATTTGATAACGACGACGACGATGATGACGAATAATGATGATGATGATGATTATGGTGGCGTCGCGTTCCCCAGTTTCCCCAATGTTTGCGCAATTGCAGAACCGCGAGGCAGTGTACGTCCGAATGTACGAGACAAGGATGTGAACGGATTAAGAAGGGACATCCTAATCGGACAGACGGTTGGCCTACCTTGTCCTGTTCAGGGTTTCCCAGCACCTGCATTCAGGTACAGGCATTTACAAGTCGATTGACAAATTGCAATGCGAATGAGAATCGTATATCAGACAATTTCGAAATAACAATTTCGTTTGTATATCTCATTTTTAATTGCGATACAATTGCGGGAAGGTCCAATTGAAGAAATGAGATATGTCTTCTGCTTGTTCGTGTTCTTGCACTCCGATTTCCTGCTTACAGAACCAACCGGCAATGTTGCGCCACGCATTGCCGGTGAACGTTACGAAGGTGGCAAGTTGATAGATGTATCAAAGGCGGGTATGGCGGCTTTGGAATGCGCCACTCAGGGTTTTCCTGTCCCATTTACAAGGTACATTGGCAAAAATCGCTGCAATATCTTCCTTCCTGTATTTTCTTTACGATACTATTTCAGAGGGCACAAATAAAATCGCGCCACGATCATCAGGCAAGAAATTCGGATTCGAAGTTATTCTGGCTGTTGAAGGTCAGGATATTGCAATGAGTCATTCGCTTCAGGGATACCCTGTGCCTCTCACAAGGTAGACTTTGGACGTCTTCTTCCACGCGGGCGAATTTGTATAATCTGTTTTTTTCTCTATTCTTCATCGTCGTCGTCAATGAAGCAAATCACGTTCTATAGATTATTGAAATAAAATATGCTCATGTGAGATGCTCTCGATGAGCTATAGGAAATTACAGATAGGCATAGTGCACTATTTAATCAATTTAAGGAATCAACAATTTTGTAAATTCGGAATATCCGTTAAACACAAAATGACAGTAATGTTACATCAATATTATATATAGTTTCCCACTTAAAATAAAATATAATATAATAATATGTAACATAACACATGTGCATTATATTATTGAGTAGGAAATTATAACATTGTTATTCTTATATTTTATCGTGTTTAACGGATAAATATCCAAACTAACAGCGAGTTTACGTCAAACTTTTACCGTGTGACGCTTGAATTTATGTGTGTGTGTGTGTGTGTGTGTGTGTGTGTGTGTGTGTGTGTGTGTGTGTGTGTGTGTG
>Ga0157364_1004486_pt1 | contig 13965 bp, 19 predicted proteins | sample AttsexASBM2_FD_111476 | JGI IMG/M metagenome (GOLD analysis project Ga0157364, IMG submission 111476) | Fungus gardens microbial communities from leaf cutter ant in Ribeirão Preto, State of São Paulo, Brazil - Atta sexdens ASBM2 | ecosystem: Host-associated > Fungi > Mycelium > Unclassified ... | reverse complement strand
CTGTTTTAGTTACTCCTTTTGTTATTTTATGTATTTAAGGCTAGTGACCCCTTTGTAGTAGCTAGCCTGATAATCGACTAAAAGTTGACACTAAATCTCCGGTGTCAATGGTGACATGCTTTACTCCTTTCCTTATAACTCCTTACAAGGCCAATTTCTGAAATTGCGACCACGCGGCTTGTAGGAGGCACAACACATAAGTTGAGGCCAAGGTCGTTCTGGCAAGTCCACATCACCAAGCTCATTGCAGGAGTTTCTAAACTCTGTGCATGTCTGAGCCAACTCCATGGACTTTCATCCTCAAGTGCAAGCCGCACCTAACACTATCCTTCAAAGGAAATCCTTAATGTTCTTGATGTCTGATACCAAAAGCTCCATGACTCCATGTAATGAGATAGCACAGAATACACTGTTTTATTCCTCTGAGTCCAGTGCTTGATCAATGTCATAGTTCAAATTAATATTGAACATACTATTGCTATGTGATGGATTTAAGGCTATGTTCTCACTTGAGACACATTATTACAACATGTTGTTAGTTGTGTCAGTCACCTTACTGACTTGATCCTTCTAATCCTCCTGGGACACATATTCTATCTTGATGCTGCCAATGGAACTGACAGGCTTATCTTCATCTATCCTATCACTATCTTTTTTAATATGTATATGATAATCTTTAGAGCATTCACTTGAAGAGATTGAAGGTGACCTAGGTTTATACATGCTAAGTGACAGAGAGCAACCTTTTTCTGCCTTGAAACTATCACCAATGTTGAATATGTTATCAACTGAGTTGATGACCATATTGATGTCAGGGTTTAGAGTCAAATTGTTAAAAATAGTAGCCATAGAAGTTATAGAATGAGTTATACTTGCTAATTTTCTTATAAGTACTACTATTTAAGATGGTAGTAAGAAAGAAAGAAGCAATTCAACAAGCTACTCATTAAGACTCTTTATTATACTATGAATGTAATAATTATAAAAGCTAAATTATTTGCCATTAGATATAATATTAATTAATTTGAATAAAATTAACAAAATCATTATTATTACAGATTTTATTTATATTACAAAGAAAATTTTCAATTATTAATTTCTAATAAACTTAGAAAATTCTTTATTAAAAATTGTAACAATTCAATTAAATTTGAGAATGTTTTAGTTATTGTAAATAGTTTTTTTATAAAGTTATTGATAAGAAAACTAAAAAATTCTATTCTAAACTTTGTTATTTTTATAAGTCTTAAAAAAAAGTTAAGAGTAAAAATAATCTAGTTATACTATAATATATTAATAATAAAACATAAAGAAATTATAAATATATTTAATAATAGATTTTATAATAAATTATTTAAAATAATATATTTTGTAATAATAACAAAGAGAATATTAGTAAAAAAATTAGTAAGGCTGTTTAAAAATAATATATAAAATTTATATAAATTACTAGAAAGTATAATTTTAAATAAGAAATTTCAGTTTGTAATAAAGTTAACTAAGAAATTGAATAGAATATTAGAAATTGAGATGAAGTTGTTAATAATCTTTTATTTATAAATAAATAAATAAAATTAATTAATTAATTAAAAGTTGTATTATATTTGATTCTAGTTATTTGTTTCAAAATAATAAATAATACTTACTTTCTTATTTATATTTTTTAACTTCTTTTAGTATAAATCATTTCTTTCTATTTTTCTTCAAATATTCTTACTAATTTCTTACTAACTTATAAACTTTTATTTCTAATATCTAAAAATTACTAAGATTTAAAATAACTTGCTTAATAGTTCTATTCCAAATAATTACCTTAGATAGTATATCTAGTATATAAATTAGTAATTTATACTATATTAGCTTTATCTTGAAAATTAACCAAAACTAATATTCTTTTCTAATATTAGTAATAATATAATTTGTTACTTTTTAATATTCTAAACTTTTAAATTTCTTAAGTTCTCTTCTAAAAATATATGATCAATATTATTAGAGTTGAAAATAGTAGACTTTATTTATTTTTAATTTCTTTCTTACTTTTATTTTATTTTGGAAGCTAAAGTTAGGATTTGGCATGATTCAGTGTTATATATCAGTCACTGTTATACAATTTTTTTTAAAATCAACAATTTATTACACAGGGTGTGTAGGCAGACTATGGTAGTTACTTTTGTAACTACATATAAAGGGCTAAAACTACATGAGAAAGAAAGAAAGAAAAAGGAAAAGAAAGAAAAGGAAAATAATAAAACAAAAGAAAAAAAAGAAAGAGAAAATATAATAAATAAAAAGAAGAAAATTATCCTAGCAAATCACAAAATGAAAATGTATTTGGGTTAAACACCAAAAACATAACAAAATAACTATATGAGTCTCTTCTTGAATTCCAATAGCCATTGAATCTAACACATTCATAAAGGATATATCATCTTAATTTGATTAGATAATGACCACATGAACACCTAAATTCTTCTCTCAGAAAGAACCTAAGCCTGTATTTGCCAATAGGAGCATGATTTATAATAGCTCTCGTTATGCAAGCACATAACAAATTTGAATGGCCAATCAGTTTGAGCCACAATCTACCTTTTGCATAAGTTGGTTCAATGATTTTGTTGTCATCGTCTAAAAGGTCTAAGTGATTCTCTTTAAGATTAGAAGCTTGAAACATCATCTTCCAAGCTTTGATGATGTCATCACTTTTGTTTTTCTTGCAAAAATCCCATGAATTCTTGCATGGAAATAGTAGTGTAAGATTAAAGGACTTGGTCTTTTTGTTGACTTCACCATGAAGATACCACTTAAGATAGCTTGGACATTTCCAGAATTCAATAGAGTTGTTATTGCATCTATTAAAGAAGTCACAGAGGTCTGAAAGATTTTTTGAGCTGCATGAATGGAATCAGTGATAACAACAATTTTTGAAATATTGTCGAAGTGAATTGACTGGTTAATGCCACATCTAATGGCAAATAACTCAGCTTCAGTACTTGTGACATTGACAGCATGGTGGATGGTCTTTGTTAAGGGTTTATCAACCATATGAATGTGCACGATGGAAGTGGCAATATTATTCTTAATGTTAGCATCCAAGACTATTAGAGCAACCAAAGGAAATGAAGAAGACTCTAAAGTTAGTTTGTCAAGTTCTTGAGCTCGAAATTTAATGTCTTTTTTTTTTGTCACATACATTAAAAGAAAAACAATCTAAGAAAATTCTGAATTAAGAGGAGAAAAAGAAGGAAAACATTTGTGAGATCTATTAGCCATGTCAATTAAATGACTAAAGAATGTTGTCAATTAGTGAGCGAATCCAATGCAGTAGATTTGAAGTTGGAAAACAGGTTAAAATTTAATTCAATAAGTGAACATAGGAAATGATTATGAGGAAGCTTGTATACTCAAAGTTGAGATCTACCACCTAATTTTTGAAGGTGGAGTTTGATTGGGATAAGACTTGCTATAGCTTCTACACCACATGAAGGAAAGGTTTTGAAGGTACCTAATATCCATATCACAGTATGTCTTTGCATTTTGTTTAAAGTCTTCATGTGGTAAGCTGTTGGAGTGCACAATTTATAGAGAAGACATTTTTGAAGAGGATTAATACTGTGACTTGAGTTACTAAGCAATTTCATATATTTGACTGTAGATATAGCCTTGTTTGTATAAAAGTCAACATGTTGGTGAAATGTTAACTTCCTGTTGAAGATAAACCCCAGGTATTTCCAAGTATTACTAGAAAGAAGAATGTTTCCCCCTAAAGAAGAGAGGTTAAGAGAAGGTGGGTTGAAAACTCCATGGGATCTGTTGAAATGAAAAATTTCAGTCTTGGAATATTTGACTACAAGACCGAATTTTTCAAGAAGGTTAGTGAGAACATTGTAGCTATAATAAAGATGACTATTTGAAATGTCAATTGAATTGCTCTGAGAGATAAAAAGACTGTCATCTACAAAAGAAATGAATGAAGTAGGAATTTTTAGGTTTTTTAATCAATTTTCTAAAATATAAATGAATGGTGAAAAATAGAAAGCAGATAAAATAGGAGAGAGTGCAGAGCCCTAACCTACTCCAACATTGATATTAAATATAAAGGAAGAAAAATTATTCTATAAGTAGTTCATTTTCCTATTTACTAGGTAATCAGTGAAGAAAGAACTAATATGTTGATCAAAGCCTGCTTTCTTTATGATGAGAGAAAGGAGTTGATGATTGAGCAATGGAAAAAATTGGGTGATATCAAATACAAGAGTGCTAGTGGTTAAGTTTTTGACCTAACCAGTTCAAATAGTGTGCATAAGAGCAACACCAGCATCAATCATTGATTTGAACTTGAGGCCATCTAGTTGACTCAGGTGGATAAAATTGTTAGACACAGTATTGAATTGTAGTCTCTCTTCTATGATCTTTTCAATAAGTTTACCCATTGTATTAAGAAGAACAATAGGTCTGAATGATTTAGAAGAATCATATGACTTTTTGTTAGGCTTAGGTATAACAATCATAGTAGAAGTCTTGAAATGCAATGGCTAATATCCTAAGTTGATGCAGGCATTAGCAATCTGGATAATAGTATCAAGACATTCATTGTCTTCACAAATAATCTTGAAGTGATTCCACGTAAGCTTGTCTAGGCCTAGAGCGGAAGAATTATTACAACTTGATAATGTGAATTTGAACTCTTCTCTTGAAAATTCCGGCCAAGATATAATGGGTTTGTTATTTATTTCATCAAGAATAGTTGTATCCACTTGACAATTGTTAGCCATATTGAAAGTGGAGTGAAGAGCACACCACAAGTCGTTGATATCCAAACATTGCTGATTATTATGTTTGATCGTTTTGATCGCTGGTAATTTCTTCTTGTTGACCCAATTCATGAGTTTCCATGATCCTTGTCTTTTGTTCATGATTTCTTGAATTTTATTATCAAAAAAAGATCGTTTTGTAGCTTTAACTTTATTCTTGAAGTCTTTCCAATTTTCCCTACTTCTTAATGATTGATACGTGTTCAAGGCATTGTTATATTCCTCATTTCACTAGCTTTTGGATTATTTGGTAATTTTGATTCATTTTGAATTTGCTTTCCAAGTGCGATCAATTCTTGAAGCAAGAGATATAATTATTTCTTCTAATTTGAGAGAATTGGCTAAGTCGTCATTATTGATAATTTTGATAGCACATGCAGCTTCTTCAATGAATCTAGATTCCTCTTCACTATTTTTTATGATGGAAAATTTGAATGAATCAATGTTTTCTTCAGTGATACCAATTGTGACAGTTAGCAGAGCATGATCCAAGGAGAGTTATGAGTCAGAAAGAATGGAATAACTATTGAGTTCTCTCAAACTGCTTCAAATGAACATAAGATCAATGATAGAGTTGGAACCACAATCAGAGTCTGAATACTTAGTAGGAACATTGTTAGTAGAACATGAAAGTTCTAAGTTAAAAGAGTCTACTACAATTAAAAGATCATCACAAAGGTAAAAATGATGAGGAAAAGCTGAATCCCAAAAACTATCCCTAATATTGAAATCACCAGCCATAATTAATAAATTCGACAAGTTTATCTCAGTATTCTTGAGATACTTTAAGGCGGTATGGGAAGAGTCTGAATAGACATTCATGATCTAAAAGATAGAGTTATTGTTGAAGAAGAAAGCAAGAATAATGTCCCTGTGATTAATAATGTCCTTTCTAAACAAAAAATGAAGAGACAAAAGTCTAATGTTAATATAAATGATGACTCTTGGAGACTCATTGAAAGAGGACAGTTCTCTGACAAAAGTAAGCCAGTTGGAATGGTTAGGAATTCCTAATAGAGGGACACCTTTGGGATTGGTAGAGTTTGGGATAAATCTGATAGTTGTTTACAATGGTTCTTAGATGAATAAAATGTTGAAATAAAATCATTTTCTTACATTGCTCAGGTTAAAGCAGATCGATTCTCTCCTAGCTTTCTGGAGATAAGCATATTCCTTGAAGTACCACTCCCTGTTAAAATAGTGTTTCTAGAATAAGCATTTGACTGAGTCAGCAGTATGTAGTCCCTTGTAATTGAGATACTTGAATGAGTAAGGATACAGCTCACCCTTTTTTGTTTCAAGTCTAGATGGGTTGATCTTAGAGTTAGCTTTGCAACACCAAGCAAACTCCTAATGATTATCAGTGAGGTGAAGGTCATTGTACTTAGTGCATTTTGACTCCTGAATTCTACAAACTCCAGCTAAGTAACCTTATTTCCAACAATTCTTGTACTAAAAGATACCAGAGTTCATATTGGTACCCCTCACCATAATGACAATGTTTCCGATGTTAAATTGCCTATTGATTATTTTCTTGGCATTGTTGCCATTTTGGTTATCCTAGATATCAATTCAGACAATTGCCATATCTGATTTAGATGATATTTTGATGATTCTTGGCCTTGAAGCAAGGACAATCTCATTGAAGATGTGAGTGTTCTTGAGAATGCATTTAATATCCTCAGTGGTGATGCAAGTATTCAATTTGTCTATGTAATATGAAATGCTAACAATCTTGAGGTAAGACTTAGACTATGGCAGTCTTAGGGAGGCTATTTCATTGTTATTGTTTTTAAGGAATTGCTTAACATATTTTTCAATTTTCTGTAGATCGGAATTTGAAGTGATGTTGTTGGTGACAATATTGACATCTTTGTTATCTGAACTGATATAATCAGCATAAATATTAGACTTTATATTTTTAAGAATGTGATTGATATTGATGATATAAGAAGCTGAATCTTTGGTGAACCTTATTTCCAACTCATTGGGTATTGGAATAATGATTTGTTTATGCAAAGAACCTTTAGTGGTCATGTTGATCCTTAGTTTTGGTTTGGTGTTGTCCCCATTAATAACTTTTTGAATAGTGTCAATTTTCTTGTTTAAAAGCTTAGAGAATGTTTCTTTGATCTTTAAAGTGTTCATGGCAATGCTTGAGGTATTGTTCTTGTTGACCAAGTTGGAAAAAGCCTGAGTATAAGATTTCTTCAGAGTAGAATTATCACTTTTCTTGAAATATTTTGAGATTTATTTAACCTCCTTTGATAATTTTGCTGGAATTTGGGGAGGTATATGTGAGACAAAAGTTGGTTTGGTTATATCCTTATTGTTGCTAGGAAGAGTGGTTTTCCTAGTTTGAGGGCTGAACTTTGCTTTGACTTTGTTCCTAAATTGTTGTAGCAACTACTTATCATAAAGACAAATGATTACACAAGCAGTAAATCTCTTAGAGTAGATATTAAGTGGAAATTTCACAAGAGAACTCGACAAGGAGTCTCTGCTAAATTAGAGTCCTATATATACAAAGTACACATAGTCCATATTACAATCTCATATCTATCTTATTTCCTATTTAAGACCACCATGTTGTATACATGTGCCCTAATGTTATCTTCCAGATTCTTTCTCGTCCCCCCAAATTCTCTTACTCATCTGCTTATCTCTTTCATTTCATTCTAAACTTTCTTCTAATTTCTTCATATTCATCAAATTTCTTATTATCCCACCTATATAACAACTTTGCTGTATGTTTCCCTGGCAACTCTCCTCTTTTAAACTCTTTAGCTTCTAGATTCAACTTCATCTCTTTCTCTTTCTTCATCCTTATTCTCCATATCTCTTCTTTAAATCTTCCTTTCTCAAACTTTTCTATCTTCTCCATTGTATTCTTCAAATTCTCTAATCTCTCCCATATATTTTCCTCTGCTGTATATCCTTTCCATTTTACCAAATACTTTGTCTTTCCTCTCCTCTCTTGTTTATACAAAATCTTCTCCACTTCATATTCCTTTTCACCAGCTACCTCAACAGAAGGCAGTGGTATCTTCTTCTATTCTTCTACTTGCTCTCTATACTTCACTATCCTTCTTACATTAACCACTGGATGTATTCTTAATAGCACCAGTAATTCCAACTCTACTGCATTTTCTGACACAATTTTTTTGACTACATATGGCCTAATGAACTTTTCTGTCAACTTCTTTGTTGCCCTTTTCATCAACTCTATCAAGAAATCTTTTGTACTAATCTATTGTAGCAACCACTCACTAAAATGGCACTTGTAGTTTGCTTACTTCAGCAAAGCTCTCAATAGGCTATCTAGTAGTAGGAATTACAAGAGAACTCGACAAGGAGCTCTTGTTGCATTGCTTCTCTATTTATATAAATACAATGTGGTTTGTGCTACAACAATATCTATCTGCCCTTATATCCATGTATTGTCCTCATGTCCTATTACTCATCCACTATACTTTTACCTCAAGGCCACTATGCCATGTCCATATGCCCTAATATCATACTCTTTAATCTCCGTCACCATATATGCACCATGTGTATACCATGAAAAACCCTTGTCTCTTGACATTATTCCTAACCCTAACTCTGATCTAGACTCCTCTTAATCCTTCTAAACCTTAAGTTCTTCCAGACCATTCTAAACTCTGTCATATGACTTCCAGGTCACATGCTCTTTCTCCGTTGTAGACTAATAATAATACTATTTATCTATGTCTGGCTAACCCTAACCCTAGCCAAAGTCTATCCACACTTTTATCTTATAACATAATCAGTATCTTATTTCCTACCCTATATTCCTCCACCTCTTTCCTGCTTCTATCTGCCTATCTCTTTATCTCCTCCTGTGATTTTACTAGTGCCATTCTAGTCTCCTCATGCCTCTCCTTCATTTCTCTCACAAACTCTTCTACCTTCTCATTCTTTCCTTTTTTCCTTATATCAAAGTCCATCCTTGGTTCTCTCCCATAGTTGATTTGAAATGGTAATGACTTTGTAGCCATATGTACCTTGTTATTAAATACAAACTCTGCTGTTGCCAACCATTCTGCCCAATTGTTTTGCCTATGATTAATATACATTCTTAAGTACTGTTCCAGCTCTTGGTTTGTTCTCTCTGTTTGTCCATCTGTCTCTAGGTGATAAGCTATAGATAGCTTTGTTTCTATTCCCAACATTTTATTCAACTCCCTCATCAACCCTGTCACAAACTGTGGCCCTCTATCCAATATTACACTCTCTGGCAACCCATGCAACTTTTACATGTTATCTCTAAACAACCTTGCTAGTCCCTCTGCCATCGTCTTTTCTGTCGTTGCCACAAAGTGGGATATTTTTGAAAACCTATTACATACTACCAAGATTAAATCATGACCTTTTGACACTAGTAACTTTGTAATCAAGTTCACTAATATGTGCTGCTATGGTTTTTCTGGTACCTCGTTAGGTTTTAATTTTCCTGCTGGCCTCTCTGCTCTATTCTTCATTCTCTGATACTAATCACACCCCTTCACATATCACTTTACTTCTTTTGTCACCTTTGGCTACCAGTAATTTCTAGTGACCAGTTCTACCATCTTCTACTGTCCTCCATGTCCTGCTATTGGTATATCATGATATAGCCAAATAATCTCCACTTGCAATTTCTCATCTTTCGGAACATACACTCTTCCTTCCTTCAACACTAGTCCCTTCTCTATTTGCCACTACTCATCTCTTAACATCTTAACTCCTGCTTTCTTCATTTCTTCTACCGCTTTTATTACTTCTTCATCCTTATTTCTTGCTTCCTTAATCTTTCTTATTAGTTCCTGCTCCAATCCTTCTACCAACTGCTCCATTGCTCTAACCTCTAACCACTCTTCCTTTAACATTATTTGATTTTCATTATCTTTTTCTACTCCCTCTGCTCAATCTATCCTTTTACTCAAACTGTCTGCTCTTCCCATACTTTTGCCAGCTATATGCTTTAAGGCAAAATCAAATCTTGACAAATATAATGACCATCTTGCCTGTCTTCAATTCAACTTCTGAGCCTTCATAAAGTACTCCAAGTTTTTATGATCTGTCCAAATTTCAAACCAATCCTTAGCTTCTTCTAAGAAGTGCCTCTATACTTCTAAGCACCGAATTATTGCTAACATCTCCTTGTTATGAATTTCATAATTTCTTTCCACTTCATTCAACAATTTGGAAATATAGACAACTGGTCTCCACTTCTCATCTTCATACTTCATTAACAACACTCCTCCTGTTGCAAAATCTGATGCATCTGCCTCTACTCTTATTTCCTTATCCAAGTCTGGCATGACCAAGACTGGCTCCATCATAAACCTCTTCTTTAACTCCTCAAACAACTTTTTCTGTCTTTCTCCCCAATTCCATTTTGTCTCTTTTCTCATCATCTCATGTAAGAGCTTTGCTATCCTAGCAAAATCTTTTACAAACCATCTGTAATAGTTTGTTAGCCTCAAAAACTTCTGCATATCTTTTATGCTTCTTGGTACCAGCCACTCTATTACTCCCTGCACCTTTTCCTTCTCCATTCTCACTCTATCTTCTCCTATTATTACTCCTAAGAATCCCACCTCTCTGACTTTCTATACATATTTCTCCAGTTTCACAAACAGATCATTTTCCTCTAGCCTTCTCAATACTTCTTCCACTATCTCATCATGTCCTTCCTCTGTCTCCATTGTTACTATCATATCATCAATAAATACTGCTACCTTTTCCTCTACTACTAGATCTCTAAGCAAATTATTCATCATTGCTTGGAATGTTGCTGGTAAATTAGTCAATCCAAAGAACATTACCATGGGTTCAAATGACCCCTTAAGCATTGAAAATGCTGCCTTCCACTCATCCCCTTCCTTTATCCTCACATTATTATAACCCCATTGCAAATCCATTTTTGTAAACATCTTCTTTTTTCCAATACTATCTATCAAATCTGAAATTAGTAGCAATAAGTAATTATTCTTGATCATCCAACTGTTCAGATATTGATAATCCTGCACCATCCTTTTCTTCCCATTTTTCTTTGGCACAAAGAATACCAGTGACATTTGTGGTGATTTTGATGGCCTAATATACCCTTTCCTCAACTGGTTCTTTACAAACTCTTATATCTCCTCTCTTTCTACTCTTGATAATGGATATATCTTCCTCTTTTTTGGTACAAATCCTTCTCTGAGATCTATTGCATGATCCCAAGTCTTCCTTGTTGGCATCCTCTCTGAATCTTTCTTTTCAAACACCTTTAAATATTTATGAAACCATCTTGGAACCATTTCTTCTATCTTTCTTACTATTATATCTTCTTCATCTAACTCCTCTTCTTTTTCTTCCACTATTTTTGCTATTACTACTTCCTCTTCTGTTGTCAGTCTTCTTATCTTCTTCTTTTCTTTCTCCTCCTGTTTCTTCTATCCTGGTTTTGTTTGTCTTCCTGTCCTCCACTTTTTCTCACACTTGTCTGAACACCTCATCATCTTTATCTCTCCTGTCTTCCAATCTATCTCTGGGTTATGGCATTCTAGCCAAGGCATACCCAATATCACACTCCACTTCTATTCTCCAATCACATCTATCAACGTCCTCTCTTTATGTCCCTTAAAGAATATTTCCACCTCCACTATATCTACTATAGGCCTTGCATAATTCAGCATGCCATCAACATTCCTCACATACACTGGTCTCTCTAATTTTGTCCTCCTAAACTTATACTTCCTTGCAAACTCTTCACTCATTACCAATTCTGTCACTTCACTATTTAACAATGCTTCAGTCACCACTTCTTCTTCTTCTTCCTCCTGTTTTAGCCCAATCTTCACTATCACCTCTCTTAACAACTTTTTCTTTGTTTGTCTCACCTCTACCCCCCCTCTTTGCCTTTTCTTCCCTTAATATTTTCTTCCTATCTTTTGCTACTTCTTTGCTGCCTTCTTCCTCTCTTTGCATCACTCTAACCTTCAACACCTCAAATCTATTTGGGGACATCAATATTGGTTCCTCTGCTCCGATATTTTTACAATGACTGGCTATATGACCAAAGCCTCCACATTCAGAACACTTTCTTTTCTCTATCACTTTCTGTCTATTTTCTTCTCTTCTTCTCTCTCTTATCTCCTGATACCTCCATTCTCTCTCAGCTCTTTTCTCCTCCCTCTTTCTCATGCTTTCTATTCTTCTCCATTCTTTATCTACTCTCTTCTTCTCTTCTCTTTCCTTTCTTTCTTTCTCATTTCTTTTCCTGCATTCCTCCATCTATCTATCTGTTTCTTCCTGTTCTCTTGCTCTTTCCTCCTCTCTTTTTCTTATTTCTCCTTCTCTCTGTCTTTTTATTTCTTTTATTGTTTTTTGCATCTCCAATAATTTTATATTGTTTTTCATAATTGTATTTACCAACCTCATTTTTTCTACTTTTACTTCATTGCTTACTCCTCTCAATTCTTCTTCCATATTTACCCTGCTTCAATCTTCTATACTGTATATCATCATCTTTCTTTTAAAAGCTTCTTTTCCAAAATTTCCTGAAATCTATTCTCTTGTTGCCTTTTGTGTTTGACAATGGTATACTATCACTATGGCCTTGTTTCCAGTGATCCAATCTAGACTCTTTCTTTATTCTCTTGCTGTCAATCTAAACAGTGGCAGATTCTCTGTAGGTAATAGTGGGCACTCTTTTTATTCCATCTATACCATCTACTGACTACTTATCTACTTCCTTACTGACTACTGCCCTAATCAAACTGTTATACTATTATTCCTAAGCAGAGAATCCCTAATTTAGATGCTCCTTAATAGACTATGCTGCTACTCTGCATGGATAGGTCATAAGGGAATCCTGCAACATGAGTCTTCTACATGAATATAGCTATCTACTATGTCTACACAGGATAATATGTCTTAATATACCAGTGAACAATGATGTACCAAAACAACTAGAATTTGCCCTCCTAGTTAGTATCTCCCTTAATGTCTAGGGTCTGGCTAATGTCTTCTTAATGTTAAGCACACTGCTTACAGTCAAGGATGATAAAAGAATGAGAAATAAGAGTCTGTATAACGCAGAGTCTCAGAAGATAGTCAAGTTCTACTATTGTGGCAACCACTTATCACAAAGATAAATAATTACACAAGCAGTAAATCTCTTAGAGTGGATATCAAGTGAGAATTTCACAAGAAAACTCGACAAGGAGTCTCTGCTAAATTAGAGTCCTATATATACAAAGTATACATAGTCCATACTACAACCTCATATCTATCTTATTTTCTACTCAAGGCCACTATATTGTATACATATGCCCTGACGTCATCTTCCAGATCTTTCCACCATTTTCTAGGTCTATGACATCATACCATGTGACCTGTCATGTGACTGCAGTGTCATGTGCCTCTTTATTATCCAAAAGAAAAGTAAAAGTAAAAGAAAAAGAAAATCAATATAAAATCAGAAAAATAAAAGAAAAGAAAAACAAAAATTGTTAGTGTTCAAGCATCCCATAACATAAATATAGTGTTGTTTTCCACAAAAAGAGCATTCCATTGAGATTCATAAACCACATTGATGAATTCCTATAGAGCTTTACCCATGCCTATGAGATCTTGTACTTTATTAGTTTTCACACTGTCAATAGATTTACCAGAAATATATTTTTTCATTCTGATAAGAGACTCTTTAATGTTGAGGGCATCAGAGGTGAGATGTTCTATAGAGCTGTGCAACAAAATAGCATAGAAGTTGCTGTCTCAAGATTCAGGGTCCAAAGCTTAATTGGAGTTGTAGTTTAATTGAACATCGAACACATTTTTACTGGCTGGCTGGTTAAGGGCCAGTTGCACAGTCAAAACACCTTGCATCTTCATGTTGAGGGGAGGTCAGCTATCTTGCTGACTTGATGGTTCTGACCCTCCTGGATCGCATATTCAAGACTGAAGTTGTTTGAAGAGATAGTAAGATCATCCTCATCCATCCTATTGCTTTCCCATTTAACTCAAATGTGATATTTCTCCTCACATTCGCTCAATAAAAGTGAGGGGGATCTAGGCCTGTGAATACTCATATCTAATGAATGGCCTCTCACCACTTTCAAATTATTATCCAAATTGAACATGGCTTCAATGGGATTGGTAT
>Ga0157364_1004485_pt1 | contig 13966 bp, 8 predicted proteins | sample AttsexASBM2_FD_111476 | JGI IMG/M metagenome (GOLD analysis project Ga0157364, IMG submission 111476) | Fungus gardens microbial communities from leaf cutter ant in Ribeirão Preto, State of São Paulo, Brazil - Atta sexdens ASBM2 | ecosystem: Host-associated > Fungi > Mycelium > Unclassified ... | reverse complement strand
TTGTGTTTGTGTGTGTGTGTGTGTGTGTGTGTGTGTGTGTGTGTGTGTGTGTGTGTGTGTGTGTGTGTGTGTGTGTGTGTGTGTGTGTGTGTGTGTGTGTGTGTGAAAAATATCTTATGTGAGATCTACAATAGAAGTCGTGATTGGTTAATTTCTATGACTTAAGACTCTACGATCGCTACGACTTCTATTGTAGACCCCACATTATATTTAGAGATATACACGCAGAAAGAATGGTTTTGGTGAAGTATCAAAAAATTCAGTTAGATATAAATGAAAATAATTTTATTGGTTCATCAAAATAATTATGTAGAAACGCTTAAATATTAGTGACAAAAAGTTTTAACATTCTAGCTACGAGTTTAAGCGCTTTATATAATTATTTTGATGGATCAACAAAATTATTTTCAGATGTATAGCTAAATTTTTCGATGCGTACTTCAACAAAATCATTCTTTTTATGTTGCGATTATATCATTTTTTTATATTAAGTAATAAATCTGTATAAATTTTGTTAATATAAATGTTAATCTTCTGTATGCATTTTATTGAGAAATAGGCGAACGTCTGTTTAATATATCTCGCGTCAAATCTCGATTCCCCGTAGAACTCGGACGAAGGCGCGATACTTCGATACCCTCGGGTCCCGTCTCGCGCCGTCATGCCGCGTCGCTGCGCGGATATTCTGCTAATTATAGATCGACTGCCGTCGACGCTGCGGCGCGCGTTCACGTTCGCCCGACGACGACGACGATAACGACAACGACGACGACGACGACGACGACGACGACGTCGTCGTCGACGACGACGACAACAACGACCACAACGATGACCACGACGACAGCGACAACGACAAGAGCATGTCGACCACTTCGAAGGCTTGGACTTGAACCAATCCTGACCTTCCCTGCCGCCGTGTCGACCTAGAGAATTGCGTGCTCCGTATGCAGGCCACGTATAGTGCATGACGCCGGGGCCGCGGATCGGACGCTTCTTGCTCTGCACTACTCTCATATTCTGCATAATTAAGACTTGAGTTAAATGTCAGGAGCGTCCTGCAATGAAAATTAAGCGAAGGCGAGAACTCGACACAGCAATTGTACTATACCAAGTATTTTAAAATCATCATAGTTAAAATCATCAGCCTTGAGAGGAAAACATTTCATATTTTTGAAAGAAATTATTAGAATTGTTTCTTTTATATAAGGGACTCTTTTTATATATATATATATATATATTGAATTCGTTATCGAAACAATAAATAAGATTTTAGTTGCGAAGATCGTATCTATGGAGCTAATTATATAATATTAATAATATCATGGAAAATAAAAATAAAATATCTGCCTAAAGATCGAAACTATTGCGTGTATAAGCGTTCCTTATTATAGCAACATAGTAATCAGAAGATCCGTGTATTTTTTGCAAATCTCATTCTTGTTACTGGTGTTCTATATTGATCTGGACTTCGTGTATGATATATCTCCAGTCAAGCGGGCAACTATTTAAAACACATTCAAGACTTAAATTTAATTTAGTGCACTAAGGTGCAACCTTTATAGAAGAAATGCGTTTCACCTTTATACTCTTCAGATTGCAATCCGAGTACTTATCGTTTTCCGGAGTTCTAGCATCTCACGTTACAATCTCTAATATAACATTCAATTAAGCAGTTACTATCACACTCTGTGGACGCGGAAGCTAAAGTCATATCGCGCAAACGGCCTTCTCCGTTACATATTCATAGCATGCACATACACACGAGGTCTAGGCGTATTTGGAAAGGTCAGGGTCGTAACGAGACCTCTGAAAATTCACGACCCGCCATGTCGAACCTTTAGAGCATTCGGGCTCATGTACCCCGACGCTCCATTCCAACCCAATTCCTTTTCTTTCATCATGATTCTGGACGACTTCCAAGTGGCCGAACGGAAATTAATATCCTCAGGAAATTCGAGGGAACCTCGGAAAATAGCCGACGAATGAAAGCATGGAATCGATCGTTCGCAGAAAGAAATGCATCGGTAAATCTAATTGGGATGGGAAATCTCTCATGAGATTATTGTCGGATAGAGCTCAAAAATGAGATTGTAGAAAATCGAAAGGAATAGTTTGGTAGAAAAGTAACAAGATCAAAGAGAAGAACAAAGATAACGGGATACACGTGCCTAAATGCAATTTCGTTGAAAGTTGGAAAGAAGGATTCATCCCCGAAGGACGAATCCTTGTTAGACATGTTCAAAGTGACGGAAAATCTAAAGAATTGACAGAAACGAGCATGATCGAAGATATTGTTGCGAATATAATTAATAAGAGCTCGAAGAAACTATTGGCAAAGTTGAAGTTTAATACATGGCAATCAACATTTGATTACTATAAAAATTATTGAAAATCGTATCTATTTAAAAATAGGACAAATTTAAAATTCATCATTTTATATTCTAGGTGAAAAGTGGTATTATTTTAATATCAACAAATCATGTAATAGATTCGTTATATAGATTCGTTATAATATACGAAAGGATGACGAAAGTAGAGAATAAAAATAATAAGTTTTCGTCTTTGAAAGCAACCGACAGTAAAGAAAATGACTTGAAATAAAAACTAATTTTAACGGAAACTAGAAGATTATGTGTTCTAGGTATCAACGCCCAAAAAGACAACAAAGCCCTCCAGGAGGGAAAGCTGTGAAAATTCTTATCGCGCCAATAAAAGCCCCATGCCGGAAAGAAAGCGAAAATGAAGACATCAGAGAGCAATCGGTATCCCCTTTCAGTACGATAGTGTGTAAAGAGGCGGAAACGCGCGCCGAGGGAAACGCAAGGCGGCGAAGATCAAAGGAGGAGGAGAGAGACGAGGGCAGCATCGGGTGTCATCCCGAGATCGCAGAAGTTAATTTCGATGGAAGGCCGGCTCAAAGAGGGGGAGGCCTCGTGCGAAGAGCTTTATCGCGCGCGCACGAAAGGAGCCGAAAAGCCGCGAATGAAGATGAAGCGAGAGAAGCGGGGAGCCCAAGGGAAAAAGATGGGCTAAAGAGAGATATCGAAGCTTTCGGTGGTTTTCAAGGGGATGGAGAGGCAAGATGGCAAGTGCGGGTGATTGGGGACGATCGATGAACCTCCGAGGAAAAGCCTGGGGTGGTGGGTAGGACTAGGAGGCGAAAGGGAGGGAGAGGAGCGCCTTGGGGCGGATGCTTCGAGGGGATGCCGAAGGGTGGACGGCAGAAGGTGTTAGACCGGGGGCAGGAGGTCACACGAGTTCGTGTATGTATAATATGTAGCTCTTTCTCCCTCGTGTGTACACTTTCCTATTCGACGTTGTGCAAATAGCACGACTTGCACGTGCATGCGATGCACCGCGCACAGCCGAGAAGAAGAGGGCGAGAGAACGAAACCGAATGAGAAATGCTGTTGAGAGAAAACGCAGGCCCTTTAGCACCAACTAAAGACGAGAGGTCGATACGCTTCGTTCGCCTCGTTTAAAATAAAAGCTTTTCTTAATATCGTGCTTTGCGTATGATTGATATTAAAGTCACGTGTACGGTAAGTAATATAGAAAGAATCGACGATGAAAATTACCAATTCTCAATTGATTGTATCGAACACGTGACTCTCATCATAATCGCACTTATGCAGGAACTGTGTCAATCCACACTCTTTAAAAATGTAATATCATATAATATGAGTTTTTAAGTTGCTCCATAAGTTTGCTCACGAAAGAAATGTCTTCCCGAATAATGCATGCAGAAAGTTCCCAGGAGTTAATTTGCAATTCCAAGAATTCCTCCAAAGGAAGACCCGATCAAATGGGCGAATCCATGGGACCATTAGAAACAATCAAAGCGAAAACTCGGGGTCGAATGAACAGGATAAATGTTCAAGGAGACAATCGAGCTGGTGTCCTCCTTGGATGTCATATTACTTATTGATTTCAAAGGAATTCCGCGTAGAGGTTGCCGGCCGGCAAACGTTCTTAAATGGCGGTAATATTGGTCCGGGGGCCGGGCCGGTCTTTGACGGGCAATCGAACGGCCACGTCGTCGTCGGTTGGCGGTAAATCAAAGCACGTCTCACTCGTCTGAATTCCGTACAGATGATGTCACGTTTCGTATTGAGCCGTGAGAACATCCAAAAAGATACGAGAAAGAGAAAGAGGGAGAGAGAGAGAGAGAGAGAGAGAGAGAGAGAGGGGGGGAGAGAAAAAGACGCAAAGGAATTCGACGCGGTCAAGAAGCCACCAACGATGTGGTGCGAGCAATTAAATTAATAAACAACAAGCGGGCACGCCGATAAGCGTGTCATATCATGCCAATAGAGAAGGAGAGCGAAAAGGTAGCGCGATTGTGTAATTAGGATTATCGATGAAGCATGGCACGGCTCTTTATCCGCTCTGGCAATCTTCGAGCGTTTGATTAGAATCCGGGTGGTCGTGGAAAAGTGTAATCGTTCGCAGGGGGTACGAATTTCGATTCACATTGCATATGCGAATGTTTCCGGCGAAGGCGATTAATCGCGATGATCAATTCTTGGAAGAGCAATATTGCGAGAGAATGGAAGCAATATTGCCATCTCGATGAATTCTTGGGAGCAATAAATCACAGATATTTCCCCCTAGAGTTGCAAATTTCATATTTATACGTATCTTGACGTTTAAGATTGGCCCGATATATTCTATTTAGAATGATAAGCAATTATAATATATGCAATTAAAAATTATAATTTGTACAAATGATATTTTTCTAGTGTTTGCGTGATAAACAAGCTGATAACGATCTAATCTTTTTTTTCTATAATAAGATACTTATATATTTCATTTCTCTTCTTCAAGAACTTCGAGGTCAACTTTACCCATTTCCAACTCGTACTTCTCAACTTGAAATAATTTGTTATCATTTATCTCTGTTAGGCAGCAAATGGGAACGATAAAAATGATAACGAGTGGGGTGGATAGAAAGAGAAATTAAGGACTGTATATGCAATTGCATGCACAGTGAAGTTATATTTTAGGACATTCCTCCCGTTATATAACGATTTTTCGCTAAACAAAAACTGTACGCGGAGGATCGATAATAATAAAGGATATCTATTACCACTGTTGGAGAAAATTGCGTCAGTATGTTTGCATAATGTATACTGTTATGTTCTGAACAGCTGGTAGAAAAACAACTTCGTATTTTTATCGTGTTAATAATTACTTAGACTTAACGACTTTCATTTATTATAATTATTGATCCAACATAACAAAATAAATACAATTTTCTAACAAATAAATGTAAATAATTCCGTTATAAAATCACGAAAGGGGATTATTTTATTTAAATTAGTACATTGTCATTTTTGAATTCGCAGAAATTTTCTTTTATCATTACCTATTTTATTTATAGAGCAACAAGGACTCTAACAAAACGGAAATTTCATTATCCGATAAAAACAATTTCGGACACATTTCTGTTCGATCGTGCGCGCAAATTATTGCGTGCATTAAAAGTAGACAAACAAGAGCAACATAGCTGATAACGGTGATGAGAGTGGAGAGGGAAAAAGCCAAAGGGTAAAGAAACGTAATGTTGCACAAAGTCAACGCCCTGCCAGCTCGACGCTGCATTATGCAACCCTCCCGAGCGACCAGTCAAAGCTCTCTCTCTCTCTCTCTCTCTCTCTCTCTCTCACTCTTTTTCTTTCTTTCTCTATAGCTATATACGCATTACCACCAGCAACCCCTCCATTACCGACACGAACTCCACACCAGCAAGGCCACAGTGGCATAGCTATCTAGAACCACGACCACCCCCTGCAACTAGATACGCGACTATAGTAACAGGCCCAAACCTATTTCTATATCGACGAGAGCGAGCGTAACCGAATTGTTTCTGATGATAGAAAATGTAAATTTGTATCATTTACTTGACATATGCAGAAATACAGACAAGAAGATTTTTCAGAACTTTGTAAAAAATGATAATGCGGGGTCTACAATAGAAGTCGTAGCAATCGTAGAGTCTTAAGTCGTAGAAAATTAACCAATCACAGCCAAATATAAGAAGAATAATCGACTATGATTGGTCAATTTTCTACGACTTAAGATCCTTACGACCGCTGCGATTTCTATTGTAGACTCCGCGTTATACGTTGTAATTTAAAATTGTTATGAGCCATTAAGACTTGTGAGTTATGATTTGATACAAAATTCGACTTCATATATAAATGTTTCAATTATCATGATTATAAAAATTTTATAAACTTTTCTGTAGCAATATTACGTTTATTTCTGCTATACAAAAAGATGTTCTAATGAATTCTCTAAAGTGTTTTCTGGAGAGTCCTAATTTTCAATTAAAAACTTAAAGAGATCCTACAGAGTAACTACAGAGTTGAAAATTCAGACGAATAAAGGCTTATAGAATTCAAGGACACCACACAATAATTTAACAATCGATAGAGCCTTTACAGAACCTAATAAAACAAACAACGCGCTAAAGCTGGCATCGATCGGAGAATATCGATACGTTATTTACAACCGCACCGAGATTGCTGATATTAGATACACGTAGCAATTGTCTCGTTAGCTTTATGATGCCAGAAAGCATCTTTTTTTATGACGCAGAGAAAAATCATAATTATAAGACACTTCTTAAATATGAAATATAGGAAAAAATATTTTTAAAATTAATTAAGAGAATTAGTTTTTAAGAATTTAAGGGTTTGAGGAAGCTATGAAGTTCCGCAGATTCGGATATCAAGGACATTATATAGTAATTTAACAATCAATAGAACCATTATGGCGCCTAATAAAACGGACAATATAAAGTCGGTATCGATCGGAGAATATCGGTATATGTTTACAATTCAGTTGAGATTGCAACACCACGAGCCGTTCCATATCCCTAACACGATTTGCTCTGCGTAGCAAGGGGTGTGGGCACTATCTATGCATTCGCGTGGGTGGCGGCGAGGAAGCCTCTGTTGCAATTATGGAATTGAGATCCTGGGGCCGCGCGAGTTACGCTGGAATCGACCCATAGCTCTTCTGACGAGTCGCCAACCTATTTGCAATATGATCGAGATGAGACTTTGACTGTTATGCTTGAAACGGGACTAGAGATTAGAAGAGCTTAATTGATAATTTCAAGAAAATTTTAATTATCGATTATGAGTTTTATATCAGCTTATATCTCGCTGGATCTATTTTTTCGTTAAACAAATTGTTTGTTGTAAATATTGACAGATAAGTCGTAATGTTTAGTGGAACATGTAAACATTTTTGCTGTCATATATTGGCTATGTTTATTTCTAGATCATGATGAATTACTTTGCACTCTATGATAAACAAAGCGTCATCAGTACATCAATTTAAATGGTACATTGCCAAAAGTTATGTCTAAAGCGTTATTGTTTTCGCGAATTTCAATGAAAAATCTTCTGGAAGACTTTGGAAAAAAAAACACAATGGAAGAAATATAGGTATTATATAATAATATCCTATTTGTATCCGTTGTACTACTATTTCTAATTTTTTTATATTTCTTTTTTATAACATTTAATATTTATTTCAGTTCTTAATATTTCTTCCATTGTACACAAGGTTTAATTGTTCTCTTATCCACATATAATTTATTTTTTATGACAGGATTCTTATTCTTGTCACATTGACTTCAGTGCTTCAGCGTAGTACTTGACGGACTCGAAACTTGCTTTTTGTTCAAAAATTTGATGAACACTTTAATGCAAAGAGTTACATACATCTATAATATAGATAGATTTTGATAACAAACTGTATTGAATATTCAATCCTATCAGGATTTTCATCATAGTTGAGGTGTATTGTACTCTCGCGATGCGTCGAGGATGGATGTAGGAAATGCTCGGCGTGCACCGAGCACATGGTCGGAGCATTATCCGTGACAGCAGCTGTCATATACCTAGCGCACGAATATCATTGTACCGTTTCCATTTTTCTCCTTTTTTTCGATATCGTACAACAGCGCTTCCTATTCGCAGGTGTTTCGCCCTCTTTGTCTCATTTCTCTATCGTCTATTTTATGCGTCATGTCCTTACAATCTCTTACGCTTTATATTTTGATTTTTCAATTATGATATTCAATGCAATTTCGTTCAAATTGAAGTCTCTCGAATTCAATAAAACGAAATATTTCTAATTATTTAATATAAATTTGAGATAGATTATTTTTAAATAAATAAATTCGAGAGTAGATTAAATTTAAATGGCATAATTAGGATCTGTGAAAAAAAAATGTTCTTTTAATTTTTTTTATTGGATGTTTGTCACAGAATAATTAAATATTCTTTTTATATTCTTATATATGCAACATTTTTAGATTAACTTGGACACGATGTTTTATATTTTTAGGACTTGTGTATTATTCCTTGAATTTGGGTCACATCGTTTGAATTAGTGGAAGGGGTTGACCTGCATTTCTTCAAACACTTTAGGAGGAGGAGTTGCATTGAATGTGAATAAAGAAAACTCTATCCCTTCTTGATATAAAGTACATACTCCTTTAACGTAGCGATGCTCTCTTTGCAGGAGCAGTACAATCTTTTAAACTAGAGTGAGCGCGATAGAAAACTATAAATATTATCAGTAAGATAATGAGAAAAGTTCTATGAAAGTTTCTTGTGTTCTGTGTTGCCACTGAATTTTGATAAGAAGTTTTCGTTCAGTCTTTTTATCTTTCGATAAAAAGATTCATTACATTGTTAAATACTTTAGGAAAATAGTGAAAGTATATTTAAATGTTTCTTTTTCTCTCTTTTTTAAATAAAAAGTCGAGATCTAAATATTTAAGTCAATGAATTATTCTGTGCTACTTTAATCGTCATGAATCGAGATCTTAATTCATATTTCAACATGGGAATTACATTAATCGCGAAATAGCTCGGCAACTCAGGACATTGCTTCAGTTTCGCTGACGGGTCATTGAGGATAAGGCCACTAGAATTTATGCTAACTCGACAGTAATTAGAGCTGGAACATCCGAGAGCTGGATCAACGCCTGCCAAAACGAGCATCGTACGATTTTCTTTGATTACGTTACATAATGTGAGAAAGCACGGAGAGACATGAATCCGACTGACGGCTGCACATTCCGGCCGTGTCATAATTATTACATTGATTAACACAGGTCTTTTTTTATCTTCGTAGAATATGTGGAAAGAAATATATTCGGCACTTTTATAATTGATGTTTCTTGCGATTCATAAAAGATTTTCTGTATTTAATATTTATATATGCGTGATTAAAATATAAATTTATTTTATATACATTATATATTATACAAACCCCTTTTCTCATAAAAATGGTAAAATTGTTCAAAAAGTTCAGTATTTTGAGTCACAGAATAATAGTTCCGTCTAGCGGCTCACTTTCCGGAACACATGGCAGTGTCCAAATATACTGGGCGTACTATTTTAAACTACTCATTTCTTCGAATTAAATCGTACGAGTGAATCAAAGCCAAGGCAAATCAAGGCCGCTAAATGTGGAATCAGGTACGTCGAGCCGAGAACTGCGGTCCCCCTAAAAGTCCGTGAAACTTTAAATGTTATATTTATACTTTAATCGTATCGAATATAATGTATTATCGTTACCAAAAAACTTCAATTGGAATTTTTATTTTTTAAAAACAATATAATATAAGGATACGGAAATGCAATTCTTCCTAAATTACCGAAAAATAAAATAAATAACTTATACATAAAAACTTAAAAATAAAATTAATAAATTATAAATTGATTAATTATATAATTTAGAAAGTGTAATATACACGAATATATATATCTTCTTTTTGTACTTATTGCATATATGTATCTATGTATCTCGGATTACAGTCCATATATCCAGTTTCCTTCTGAGGGGACATTGCAGAACTGCTTCTTTGCGTATCTTTAAACGAGAGATACGCATTGATGATACAGCTGATCTCGCCTGCGGGCGCAAATCGTCCAAGAACAATGACGAAGATGTAAGGGGGACCGACTTAAGGGTCAGAAAGGACTTCGAAATCATGCCGTGGGAAGGGCACCGTGACAAGCGACCGCCGCGTTTCATTTCGTTATTCGTAAACGTATACGAGTGTGCGTGAAGGGTATACACCTAAAGGGACGAATGAGAGGGTGGAGGCAGCAGCGCACCACGTCATGCCACCCCGAAAAACCCTCGAGACAGTGCCGTCTTTTGTGACTGGGCTTACGGGCGCGTAATTTTATCAAGCGGCTGGCAGACCGACGAGAACAATTTCCTCTTCCACGAAAATTCGTGTCGTTTATCGAGAAAACGCCCATCAGACCGATTGGCATGCATGCCGCATGCAATTCCAAGGAGTAGTTAACGTAATTCTGATGTCGGCCGGATAAAGGCGTAGGAGAAATTTCTTTGGCGGCTAAAGGCCGATTATTATTATTGCTAACGTTTTATTTAACTTTCGTCTTTATCTTCTTACTATATAATAAAGAGACTTACTATAGTAAATTATTATTTATAAAATGTCCTTAAGAAATAAAAGCGCTAAAATAGTTAAATATTTTGAGAAAAAATCAGATACAATTTTTCGCGTTAATAAAAAATTACAATAAAATAGTACAATTGTGATATACGAAGCAATTATTCTTTGAAAGGCACAATCTCAGTACGAGAGACATTGATATCTGAAGCTAAAGCGAACATAAAATTATAAGCGCGAGGGGAGCACAGTGATCGTATTGTTAATATATGTGGAGCCGTAATAATGTAACTGTCGTTTGTCTGGCGCTTAAGGATACAAAGAAAGGTCTTACTGTAATATCGACAAACATTTAATAATTACAATTATTAACGTTATACCTATTAGTTGTCGCAATATTCTTGCGCATCTCAGAAACGCAACTTTTGACAAAATCAATTAATATCTATGTCTCTTTCAATGTACTAACGCATATATATTACATGCGACGTATACAATAAGTGTTTTATGTGAAAGTAAAAGCAAGTGTAATAGTGTAATAAACATTTGTATATACAATATTTGTATATGTTAAATAAAGATTATTCAACGTTTCGCTACTTTTATCCACATTTTAATTTTAATACTATATCATATTTTTTACACAATTATTTCTATTTTCATTTATTAATGCATTTTACATTTAATTTTTTAAATCAATGTATACATTTTTGTAAATTATTCTTGCTAATAAAAACCAGACATTTTTTTACAATTATATATAATGCATTATATATAATCGCATGGTGGTATATTTAATGTTTTATGTCTGCAATCGTTATATTGCAGATCGAATTAACATCTCTCAAAGCTGTATCGTAATATGCATCTATATTTCAAGAGTTAATTTACATCCAATAACGTTTATTCGAATATATTTATTTGAACGTGAAGGAGGATGCGACTGGAGCATTCTGGAGTGTGATGAATGTAAGACAACTGCCGTTAACACTTCGTTCTGCTTTAATTGAAGGCTCTCCTTGAAAATCGAGAGCCATTGCGGAGCCACGTTCAATTAGATTCGATCTACTCGAAGGCGAGACAATGAAATCCGATAGCTCATCACGTCGCGATATGGATCGCTATCGACGTCTCACGTCGCGTGTACGTAACTAATTCACGACGAGGTAAAATCGGGAAAGTAACCCGTAGTCTCGGGAGACAGGAACAAGGGGGATGGTGATGGCGCGTTCTCTCTGACTCACCCTCGCCATCTGAAGAATTATGGGCGTCGAGTGTGTTCACCTTCTCATAAAAATTCAGAGATCCTCCTTCCTCCACAGACGTAGGAGAATCTTGGAGAAAAGTATTTATTATTACGACGCGCTAAACACGAGCACTAATTGCTTTTTCCCGGGAATAAGATAATACTGAAGCTATGGTTTCATCTAACATGGGAAGAGATCTTTTGACTAGATTTATAAATAGATCACACGTTGTATCTACATTGTCAACGTGGTAATTTTTAAACTACGGGTCGCGAGCTGCATGCAATTATGCTGCTGCAGCAACCGTTGCAGTTTTATCGCGTTTCTAGAAACGAAGTTGCGAGAGACGCGGTTTTACGAGCGGACTTTTCTCGGTGGCGATTATTATACGACCACCTCCGCGTTGCGACTAGCAGTCTGCTTGCTTTAAGAAGATACTTAAGAAAGATGGATGACTATGCGAAATTATTAATTGCATGACTTTTGCATTTCTTTTCTGTACGCATGTACGGCTCGTGTTATTTTAGAGATTTTCCTGGTGAATAAATTTACGAAAAAATATATGAGGAAACGGTTGTCTCTGGTATCGTAATAATTTCTGGTTGCGATTTGTAATCGTATGATATTTTTAGGGTGAGTGACAACGAGAACAAGGGATTATTAGCTGTTTCGGTCCCTCGATCTGAGTCTTAAGTTTCAATTAAAGCACGGATTAAAGAGAGAGAGAGAGAGAGAGAGAGAGATTTAAAAAATTAAAAAAGAAGATTCATGTCCATTTTTTATTTATACTTATTTATATTACATACACATTCTCTCTCTCTCTCTCTCTCTCTCTCTCTCTCTCTCAATTGTATAATCCCAACTCTAATTGATAAAGTCAAATAGCTTTTAAAAAGCATCTAAATTTAAGAAGTGGTACCATCATCCTCTCATCGATACGATTTCATCGCGGGGCTCGTCATCTGTGCTTCCTCGTAACACGGCGAGGCGGACATTGAAAGTGGAAAAGAGCAAAAGTGATAGAGTGTGGCGTAGGAAGGCGACTAGGGGGTCCAGAGGACTCTGGTCACGTTAACAGAACGAAGAATAAAAAGAGAGAGAAAGAAAGAGAGATCCGAGAGGCGGCATGCGAAAAAATACTCTCTTGGCACTCGGCTTCGGCAGACGAGATAAATAGCGTGCGTGGGTGCGGCTCGACGATGTCTACGGGCCACACGCCACGTTTCAAGCGGATTGAGCGAACGAGCCACACGAATCCGTGAGGGAGACGGCGCGAGAATGGAAGAAAGATCGAAAGAGAAAAATGAAGGAGAGCGGAAGGGGGAGGGAGGAAGGAACACGCCGATGCTACATAGACGAGGAGAGTTCTTATTCACGTTTTAAGTGCATCGACGACGTTTTAATGGCGCATCAGGTAGAAGTAATGCGCGTCGCCCTTACGAGATTACTTCGCAGTCCCCTTTGATTGTCGTCTCGCGAGGATATTTATGCGTTGTCGAATAAATAGAAGAGCCTGCAACGAATAGGGGCGGCGAATGCGGAGGGAGAAGGAAGGGAACATAATTAACGATCGAACTGTGGGGGTGCATGCGGTCCTGCATGAGTAATATATGCGCGATTGTCAAAAAAATCTCATCTGATTTTGATTTGTGAGGTTGTAACGGCTTCGTCTCTAACGACCTATCTCGATGGTTCTGATACAGGAAAATAAATTTTTTTTAATTAGATAATTTTCTTATTTTTTGTCACATTTCTTTTGCTTTTTTATTTGACAAATAGAGATAGATAATAATATAAGATAAATTAAAGTAAACTTTATTAACCATTCCGTTTACGAAGTCTTTTTAAAAAAAATATAAAAGTACATTGATTGGCAGGCAATTTAGAGTAATAAACTAACGCAATTAATCATGCGAAATAATTAGTAAATATATTGTTTAAACTGTTACATACAAATCGAAAGAATCGAATGTTTGGGCTCTGTTCGAGCCATCTTCAGTGATGTCAATTAAAAAGTTAAGAAATTAATCGTGCCGAGTAGATCTAAAGGAATAGCTGAGGAGAAGGCTCTTCAATTCCATATTTGAAAAAATATCCCTGTCAATTAGCTGTTTGGCAAAGAGTGCAGCTGTTAATTATGACCAATATAAATTATTTTCGAAGAATGGATGTAAGAAATAACTTTAGATTATTTATTGATTCGTATAGCCTAAATTATTGAAAAAATGAAATTTTTTTATGATATTCTTGAGATTTTTTT
>Ga0157364_1004484_pt1 | contig 13966 bp, 4 predicted proteins | sample AttsexASBM2_FD_111476 | JGI IMG/M metagenome (GOLD analysis project Ga0157364, IMG submission 111476) | Fungus gardens microbial communities from leaf cutter ant in Ribeirão Preto, State of São Paulo, Brazil - Atta sexdens ASBM2 | ecosystem: Host-associated > Fungi > Mycelium > Unclassified ... | reverse complement strand
GCTCAGATTTACCTGCTCCTCGTAATCCATGACACCTTATCGACGCACTATTTCATACGAAAGGAAGGATCATTATCGCCGTTAGCGACACAGCTTGCAGCAGCGCGTATACTTGTTTCTGATACCTCTGGCGAGACCGTATTACTTACTGCTGTTTACCCCGCTGCGGTTGCAACGTGACGAAAACACGAAATGCGGAATATTTCAAGCTGTTGCCGATAATTGGAGCGAAATATCGATGTAAAATGAAAGATATGCGTTGAGTTTCTCAGAAATCGCGCTCCGTAGGATCAAGTATCTTCGCGAGATTTCATGTTATTGAATTCAGAATTCATCTGCGGGAAGTGAAATTTTATAGGATTTAGGCATTTGCACTCCTTGAAAAGGCGATTTTTAGATTCCTAGGATTTCTAAAAATCCAGATTTATATTCTCCAAAGTATCCCCTTTTTAATTATCCAGAAAAAGCTTGTATGATCTGAACTGTATTTTCCGAATGATTTTTTGGTATTTCGGATTTATATAATCAAAAATTTGCGAATAAACACGCTCGCAGAAATCCGCGAATCCGAAATGTTGGAAGTGCACGCGCGAGAGAGAGAGAGAGAGAATGTGTTGTATGTGTGTGAGTGCATTAATCTACAAGGAACGTACAAACGCGGGAAACGAATTCCCATCGGATATTACATCTCTTGCCCCGAAGCAGTTCGCATAAACGATGTTTTGATTAACGTATAGTCGAGCGTGATACCGATTCGCCGGCACCTGGCAATCGGGCGAGATGCAGAGAGCCGGTAGCCGCATCATATAAAAAGAACAACACGAGGTCCGCTTCTTCCGACGTCTCCGCAGCTTCTCGTTCGTAATCTACAATGTCTTATCGATAGTAGCCAACAGATAGCTCGGTATAGCTCGATCAATGGCTACACACGACTGCACGGGAAAGGAGAATTCTCGAACGACTACGATACGTTATGCTCGAATTACACCGCGAATATTACGGTATACATCCATATTGAATCGCGCGCGCACTCGCTCTCTGATGTTTGAGTTTCTTTCACTTTTTACACTTCGACGTTCGACGTATTGTACGCTGCTGTCCATTGTTCGAGAGTTCCCGCCATGAACCATTATGCATTTTTCTGAAATGGAAAACTGGCGAGGCGTGTCGCGTTCATCGAATAATTCTGTTTTCATCAAATTTCAGCGGCGAGCTTTCGCACATCGGTATGTCGCGAGATGAATAAGCTTTCGGTATGTGAGCTGAGAATGACAAAAAGCTTACTTAATTATTAGGGTAGACAAGTTTATCGGGCGCTGATGTGAAAAAATGCGAATTCTTCTGATCGTAGTCACCAAACTTTAAAACTTTAAAAAATTGAGGACATTTTTAATATAAAAGACCTTAATAAAACTTTGTAATAAAATTATCCTATGATTCTTTTTATTCCGTGTAGAAAAATAAGCGCAATTTTATGTGCGATAAAAAAGGAAAGGTAATGCACGAGATTTAAAGAAACTATGGGAAATTATAAAAAAGATATTTACGGAAAACGAATTTTAACAGAGAATTTAAAGACAGAGAAAAGATATAACGAGAAAGGAAAGCGCGGAAACTCAGGAGATATAAAGTTACATGAAACAATTGAAACAATTACAGTAAAAATAAGTACGGCGAGAAACGACACGTGGAGGAGAGAGAGTTGTTATTGCTTTAGTACGGAGATAGTTGGAGACGACGACGCGATGAGGACGACGATGGCCACGAAATAGACACATATTTCCTCGAGCGAACAAGCCGTTTCTAGCACGCCTTGACCTTCCGCCTGTAGCCCGAAATAGCATTTGTATTTTTAGTCGCGGCTTTTGAACACGCATCACCCTCTTCTTTCGAAACATCAAACCTCCTCCAGGACCCGCTATGATCTTTCGATGTAGTCTCCTTCCGCTTCCTCGCCTTCTCCATTAATTAGTACACGTCTTTCTTTTTACACGTTTTGCCAAGCTTACAAACTCCTGAAAGGTTGTGTTACTTTGCTCGTCGTCTCTGCACCTCGCATCACAAATTGCGTTTTATTCTACGAGTAATTAAATATTCGTTTAAATATTTATTAATTGATATATGAATAAATAACATTATTTATACTCCGTAATAATATCCGAAACGTTAATGTAATTCTGATTTATTTTGTTTTATAAGAATTTTATAAGATTTTATATTTTTTAATTGATTAAAAACCTCACGTTTATATTTTTCGACTATATTTATTTATTAAATTGAACACGGTGTAATCTCTTTGTGTCTCAATCTTTTATCTAAGATACTTCAATAACTGAGATCAATGATTAAAATACTTCGAGTATCTCGATTTTATAAAACAGTGACTTTTATAAAATAATGATTACTAAATAAATTTTAATAAATAATTAATTTTTTACGACATTCTAAAAAAAAATGATATAGAAAAATTTTACTCGTAATTGACGTTTTTAATATCTTAAAGAAATTTATGACTTTAATTTCGAAATTAAAATTCATATTTTTAAAGTAATTATTATGGAAAATTATGTGCTAGAAAAAAATCTTTTTTTTTCTGCTATTAGAAATATTGCGATCTACGTTGCGATCACGCGAGGCGCATTTACACACAGCGCTGATACTGCGACGCAATAACGTCAAACGACGACGTATGTGCGCATAATCGTCCGTAAACTTTGCAAGCGCTTGGTCATGATTCAAGCTGAACGGACGAACGCGCGTCTCGCGGGTGCCCGAGTCGCTCGTCCGCGAAATAGCTTCGCGCTAGTGCGCAAACATCGTGCCTTCATTATTTTCGGAATTTCTGCAGCGCAGCGAAGAGTAACTTCAGTCTCTCTCTTTGATCTCGGACTTTCGCATGCTATATACCGGACATTTCCGCGAAAACATTGCAAACGCAAACAAATTATCGATTAGCTCGAGCCCTGCTCTTTTCTAAGCTCGATAAATTCGTGCTCTCGCCAACTGATTCCCAAATTTTTATTCATTTTTCAATGTGATTTACATCATTGTAAAAAACTAAACAGACAGGCAAGAATTTTAGGAAACCTTGAATTTCTGTATGCGATATTTCTTTCATCTGTCTCTTACGACTATGACATTCCGCATTGCGTCACTGTCTTCTTTTGTAAAGCTTTTCTACATATTTTGCATTTCTCTAATAGTGTAACAAAACATACAAGTAAAACTGGTAAACTGTAGGGAAAAGACGATTTTACTAAATTATTTGAAAATTTAGGTAGATATAGATTTGAAAATAACTTTATTGAATTATCAAAATAATTATGTAGGAAACTGAAGTATGATGACAATATTGCAAAAAAATTTGAGATCGAACAGTTTAAATGTCATATATAATTATTTTAATAGTAATTCAACAAAACTTATTTTCAAATTTACACATCTAAATTTTTAGATACTTCTGTAAAATCATTCTTTCCATATGAGAGCACGCGAATTTATTTTAAACTTTATCAATTAATGTTGAGATGTGAGTTTATTATTACGAAAAAATTTTAAGATTCCGAAATATCTTACATTTTCTTATAATTATTTGTTTAATTATGTTTAATTGAAGTTTTAACCGAAGCTAAAGATATATTAATATTATTATAAATATGTATAAATAAATATTAATAAATATGTATATATAAATATATACAAATTTTTTATTATATCGTGTACGTAAATTTAGATACTACAACGTAATCATTTATTTTATGTAATTACAAAAAATATTCTATGTTCGCACTACATATAAATATCCTAATTAATGTTTGCATGAAAATATGCACTTTTTCATTTTTATATAGCCACGTACGAGAAATAGTCAAGAATGCACGTACATCGTTCTCTATTTAAACATAATCAATAACGCATTTAACTCTTTCTTGTCGTTATAATTTTTAACTTTGCTCATAAATTCTGTTACAAGCCTCCAGATATCAATCCATATTAAGCTCGATTGCGACCGTTGTTTCTTGTTTACACATCCGTTTTCTGAACCAGAAAACCGATTCTCCACTGCTTTCTCCTTTCATTCATCGTCTCCTTCATTACCTCCATCTTCTCTAGCTATCATCCCCTTTCTCTCTCTGCAGAGATTTCTATGCGTGTTTCGCCATAAATTCGATTCACGCTGCGGCACATGGTATTATTATTGCGTACCGAGGCGCTTACGCTTATTTACGCTACAAATGCTTAATGAACCAATTATATTATCGCATTCCGTCTTCGACGATTCAGTAGATTTGCTCACTGATCACGTTGCAGCTTATGAACATTATACATTCGATGTCAGTATCGATAGTTAATTGACGTTAATCAATTTCATCGTCTTTACATCGACTGTTATAGTTGCGTGGTTTTGAATATACATAATTCAATAAAAATAACATATTCAAAATTATTTCTATACTCTTTTGTTTGCTTTGTCATAATGTTCTTAGTTATCTTTTATTTTTGTTGTATTGTTTTACATCTCTTGTAATCTTGGTATAAAAATCCTATAAATAATAATAAGAATTTGGCTAAAACTGATAAAAAATAGCAAATAGATAGTTATCTGTCTCTCCTTCTTTTTTTCTTTCACTTTCCGAAAATGTACAAAGCGATCCGAACTATATACCAAATGAATCATATAAGTAATCAGTCAAAACTAATCCACTTTGATCAGATTCTTATTATAAGATCTCTATACCTTGTTATCGTTAAACACTTGATACATACTTGATACTGAAAACAATATCGAAAATTTGACATAATTGTACATATACATGACATATTTGTCATAATATTAACATTTTTCTCAGCTAATTGTATAATATAATCTGATACAATTAGACCCATTTCTTTTGCTGATAAATCTAAAAATTTAGCTAGATACAAATCCGAAAAATAATTTTGCTGGACCATTAAAACAATTAGGTAGGACGACAAAATTAGTTGCTAGAATATTAAAACATTTTGCAGCATTGCTCATCACGCTTAAAATTCCTGCAAAATTACTTTGATGTGCAACAAAAATTATTTTCAGATTTATATCTAGTCAAATTTTTAGATTCTTCATCAAAATTGCTCTTGCGTTATATAATTAATAATTTTGTAATATTGCGCATGATGAGTATTCGAATTACGCCATGTAAAATTAATGATTGTTAAAGCCGTTCGGTGTTATAGCTGTCGAGCGCGGGTAACTCGTGGTCGAGGACAAAGTGCGGGCGAACACATCAGAAGCGCGGATGCGACGTGACGCGACGCGACGCGAATCATGAATGTATCGCAGCCGGCGGCGTTTTCCTCGCCATCGGTGAGCGCTCGGAACACGCGAGCGTGGAATTTATTGGAAGGCTTACAAAACCGAACAGGCGAAGTTAATTATACGTTGATTTCGTGTAATCGAAAGTACATCGTTGCCACCGCCTCCATGCATCGCGCGCCGCAACAGAGCGTTGCGTAGTATGGATATGTAATGTAATTCGGCACAACGAAATGCGCAGCTCGAACGCAAAGCGCGACTCCGACACCGAATTTAATTACTTAAGCTCGCGCTTAAACTCCATGAATCCAATTACTTAAAACGGGCACGCGCGAACCTTGTCGCTTGCCTCCCCAAAGATAACTCGGATTTCATGTTATCATTCCGTTCTCTCTCTCTCTCTCTCTCTCTCTCTCTCCTAAATGAATTTTCGTAATAAAAAGCATGAAAAAGCTGAATTCAATCAATTACAAATTAATAATATTTGAATTAGGTAATGTATTGGGTAGAAAATATTTACTTATATGCTTATGAAATTTTCGAGCACATGATGATTTTGAAGATTGAAGAGCCAAGCGCCAGATTTCTCTTCCATTTGATAGAATTATTAATTTTTATAGATTATACGAACTATTTTTAATTCCTTCCTTGAAATCAGAACAGAAAGAAATATTATGGGCCAATAAAGTTCCAAATTGAAAAGAGTCTGATAATAGCCAAATGTTGAATGAAATAATTTCGATCAAGAGTTCAGTTAATATAATCAATTGATAACTTTACTTTCCTAAATAATTTCCTAAATAATTATATATTATTATGTTTGATAATACTAAATATTTAAGAAAGTAAAATTATTTTTATATATATTAATTGAACATTTGAACGTGAAATTATTTCAGTGCAATTATTAATTAGCTAATAACGAATTCGGTTGGACGTATGGCTTTATAGTGTGAACTATAAAGCCGTACACTGATTTAATCTGTGTAAAAATAAAATGTAAATATTTTGAATTATAAAATATAGATTTTACTTAATATCACAATAAAATTTATTGAGAATTTTATTTAATCCGGTTTTTTATATTTATATTAAGCATACATTTTTGTATCAGTACGACGGCTTTAATATGCATCAGTACGCATTGAGTAGTTCCAATCAAATTCGCTATAAGATTTATAGAGGAAAGCTTTTAGAGGAAGATTTATAGAGAAAGATTTTTAAAGTAAAGTTCAATTATGTCATTGCTGAGGATATGAAAAAAAATAACGCTTTTAAATCTAACAAATGATGACGTGTCAGAGCAATATACATAACAAAAGAAAAAATAAATTTTATTTTTTAAGATTTTTAGAATAGAAATTTAGTTTTTGCTTTTAATCTATCAATCTACAATTTCATAAAAAATGCACATTGGAAAAGAATTTATCAAAGTATCGAAACGGCCTGGCTTCGATGCAATTAACACTTTCACTACTGTTTGGCGTTTGCACAACGGCCGTTTGTATCATCGGTGATACGTTGATGGTGAAAGTGTTAACATCGCCACGTTTCCATTGCCAGACAATATTATTCGAAACGATCGACAGATAAAACGTGACATCGAGCTGCACTACGAGCGCATACATGATGCAATCATTGTTTGATGTACAACAGACAAACAGACTGTATATATCAATCGTAGAAATACGAAAATTTGGAGGGGGGATCCTAGATTTTTTGTTAATTTAAGTTAAAAATTTTAGAAGAAACTTCAATCAATATATTCGAACCACATAATTATTGAGCTTGTACCGAAAATTATTTTCCTCCTGCATGCATTTATTATGACGAATATTACATTATAATTCAAATATATTAAATTCTATATAACTGAAACATACATATTTAAAGATGCAGCCGTTTATTTTGTTTATGGTCGCGTATAATTTTAATATAAATCATTGCGTATCATTAAAAATTTACGCAAGCTAATTATAATAAATGATATAATTCATGTTTTATTTTAATCATATATTAATAATAGTTAATTTTGTTTCTACTATACATACAATTATGAAACATATTTATAAATGTATAATAATATTAAAGCATAAAATTTACTAATTATTTTTATCTTTAAATTTAAAGATTATTTATTATAATCTCAGTTTTAAAAATAGATACTTGTTTAAAAAAGATTCAATATTCGTGATACGTAATCTACAAAAATATGATTTGAATATCTGCTTCGTTTTTAATTTAAAAAAACTTTATCTGTACAGATAAGTTTCTATTGATAGAAACGTGAAAAAGGAAACTATTAAAAATTATTTTTTCCTTTTTCGATAAATAACATAATCAATATTCATTTTCTTAGGAAAAAAGATGTTATTCATATTTTACTTATAAAATAAATATCTGTATTTTACAAATAAATATTCGTAAAAGTTTAATTTTACTGTTTAATTTTATTGAAAAACACCGAGATAAAGCTGCCCCGAACTTTCGTGCAATGCGACCTTTCTAGCAGATATGGCACAAAACTGCCACATCGGCGACCTAATCGAAGTTAATTACATATTGATTTTACATGGGCGGGAGCGCACGTATATATGCCACCATCGCGAAGCATGTCTCTTTGAAACTGCACATGTATCGTAGCAGCACGCTATATTTGGTTTATTTGAAATGAATTCATATGCGCGGGAGACCAACGTGATGTTTTACATTTTATGAAAACTTATGAACGGTAACGACAAACCGCAAATAACTATAATATGTATAACGATTTTATCATTTATTAATATTTTTGTAAAACCAGAATAGAGATCTTTGGTGAATTTAATAAATTATCGATAATGAAATATTCATAAAAGAGATCTTTATGTAATTGATTCCATCAAATTTTGTCAAATATCAAATAGAATTTACATTCACTTTTAACAGAATGCAATTTTTGGTGCTTGAAATTATTTTAATAGAAATTAATAATCAGCAGAAATTAATAATATAGACGTAGTTAATTTAAAATAAACATTTCGCATGAAGTAAATTATAATTATTTGCTTAAAATTAACTTAGCGCTGATTTAAACGTATCATCTATTTTGAATTATGTGAAACATATATAATAAAAACATTTTTAGAATATAAGCTATCCGTTTACTGTTTAATTACTCCATTTAAATTCTCATTATGAATTTCTTGTTTTATTGTTCAATCGAATAACATTCATTACTAATTAATAATAAGAAATTTACTTAAAATAATCATGTTTTGTATCTTTTACAGCGTTTACAAAAAATGAAATAATTTAACTATGTTTTTGCACAGAAGAAACAGTAAATCTTTTTATGAATGTACAGTTCTGTTACGGTTACCCTCAGTTAAGCCTAAGTTACATCGATAATGAGAGTTAACTGATTCTGGGTCAGCTGCAACCCAGTTTTTCTATCAATTTATAGTACCATCTGTGATCTAGATAGAGGAACAAAAGCGAATTAACTAGGGTTAACGTTAATCGACCTTGGTGTTCCAAAAGGGCTTAAGAGCCAAATTCAATTCAGGTTGGCGTGTAACTATCATATATAATGTGCTGTAGTAGGGTAGAGCGAGGCTAATTTGAGTAACTTTCTTGTCACACTATTATTAGACTAATGAGAATTGTTTTAAAATGTTACATATTTACTGGCTCAATAATTAAGCATTCATAAATCCTTAACATATTTCATAAATAAGAAAAAGAATCGTTGAATACAAAATATTTAAATAAAAAAGTCAGAGTGGCCACCTAGGACATGTTGAGCCACTCTAAGAAGTAAGTTGAACCATGAAGATAATTAACATATGTTATTAACATATGTCTGATTAACATGTTATTAAAAAAAAAAACAAAAAAAAACAAAAAAAGAGATGTATTTATCAAATTTTCACTAAACCGTTTATTTCTTATTTATAATAATTTTTAATATTCTCTGTAAATGTTTTAATTAATTAATAAAAATTTAAATAAAACTGAAAACTTAACTCTTTATAATAAAACTTAAACACAAAGTAATGCTAGACTAAACAAAAAACAATAATGTCCGTTTCCGTGATATTTTACGCTGGCACATTTTACGCAGACATATCCATACGGGTTTCAGTTACTGAAATATTTGCATATCCCAACTTGCCCCTATGTTTAATTAGCCTCGCTTTACCTTACATGAAGATTTACATATCGTCAATTTCCAAATAACAAGCAGTATTTGCCGATTTTTGACGTCAAGATGTCATCAAAAATGCCATTTTAACATCAAAATTGTGACAATTAGCATCATTCTGCTACCTGGTTGCTGTAATCCACAGTTTAACATTATAAGAGTATCACGGAATTTTCAATCTCGAGAAACGGCACGCGACATTTATGAAAGCTACAGAAATTACGAGCCATTTGGCGGCTTGGCGAAACGTCACGATAAAGCGTTCCTGTTTGAACTTCATAACGAGAGAGACTTCGGTTCTCTCTCCGGCAAACACGGAGATGATCTCGGGTAGACCGGGATAAACGCGGCTTCAGCTAAGCCAATTAGCAGAGCGAGAACACATAGGCGAATCACTCGGCTTTCACGGTAGAAGCATGCGACGGCCTTGTGGGGGACGCCGTCGTGATGGATACGCGTAGAAATACTCTGGAGGTTTTTATAACATCGCAGCATTTCAACTTTATTTCCAATCTTGAATGTCTTCGGCATCGATAAATTACCTACGATTCTCTTTTCTAGCTGGTAGTACAGCCTCTACAATTTAATCTGAATAAATTTGAAATTATGTATGAACAAAAATTCAAACTCTATTCAATATCGCGGGAGGGATTAAAAAAAAAGATTAATAAATAATGTAGTAAAAATTATCGGAAAGAGCATCATCGAACGCAAAATGATCCTGTCGAATAGAAATTAACAAAAAAATTCTTTTGTGTTTTAAAATTATATTGTGATAATTTTCAGAAAGCATTTTCAGAGTCTTAACTAAAAAGATGATAAAAAGGAACTAAAAAGTTAAGTTATATCGCGGAGTTGTATGCACTGTCAAGATCTAGTCCGATTAAAATTACTTGGCTGCTAGCTGACGCCGATGGCGCAAAACAGACCGCATTATTCTTACTGCTCATTCCTACCGTGTTGCGGCTTCCTAACGGCGCTATACGGTACCTCCGTCGTTTCCCGGCACAGAACACGTAGGTACATACATCTCTCACCTCCTCTATACCTTCCACCTTCCGTTACAACCAACGTTACCATTTTACTTCGCGACATTTGGCTCGATCGTAGGGATGCAACCACTGGTATTTTGACAATATCGATGCTTTACACGTGACATTATCATTTTAGTTGAACAGAAATGCTTGCGTTGAGAATAGCGATACTTCCATTCATTCCATTCTATATATGTATATATAAATAGCATGGAAGCAGTCAACACAGAATGTTCCTTCAGAGTATTTTCATCAGTACTTTGCAACATCAGAATGCTGTCAGTGATATTAATCAAGAAATGTTTTTGTGATGATTAATGGAGATTTAAAGTGTGCAGTCAATATTTTCTATTTAATATTACAAAAATATCAAGATTTTAGTTTACGGAAATAAGACATAACATCTTAAATGTTCAAGCATCGCGATTTGCAACTTGATCAGCATATCTTCTATGTCTAACTTGAAAAGAAATGATACGAATGTCGATGTTTGCTTATTCAAGTAATATGCGAAGTGGGCAGTTAGATGCTAGATGATAATTTTTCACGCATACAAGACACGTACCGATTTCTTCTCTTCCATATTTTTTAAACGCTAAAACGATTTATAACGTTACTTTGTCAATGCTTTATTGCCTATCTAATGTAACAGATGTAAGTACTTATTTAAAGATTAAAAAATAATATGCTTGATTCACTGAGAGAAATTTGGCATTTGTGATTATAATATTACACTTATTTTTATAAATATTACTGTTATAATGTTAATAATAATAATTATATTTACTTCTATATCATATCAAAAAATTTATAGTTGGCAACGAAAAACGACTATTATAGTCATTTTTAATTTAGTCAACTATATATTTTTTATATATAGAACTGTAAATATAATTATTATTAATAATATAGCAATAATAATTATAAAAATGAAGCTTCTAATTATTTTATCATGCAGTTTAATCACAAATACCAAAAAATATTTTTCTCTAAGTGTACGCATATAACTAAAATCTCCTTCATTCCAAGCAAATCAACTTTTCATTCACGCAAATCAAATTCGAGAATACAATATCTAGACAAAGTAACACAGAAATACATGAATGTATTATCAATTATCCCGATCGTTCTGCGTTCCGTCGATCAACGCAATGCCTCTCAATGACGCTGATCGATAACATCCAACGGTTATCGTCCAATAGGTCGAAACGCCGCTGGCGCGTATCCTTGACGCGTATTATGTTAAAGCTCTCGATATCTTGCTGCCGATTAGAATCAGACGTCATTTAAGTGTCACCTTGCGAATTGGGAATTTACACGTGTCGTTGTTCCACGGCGATCATCACGTCCGTCATAGTGGCCTTCAGATTCTCCGGTGAAAGCTCGCAGCTCGACACGTGTCGGTATTAACCCCTGGTAACCTGGGAAGATTTGCGCTATGTGCGTACGTCTCGCGTTGAAAATTATTTCCTTCCTAGCGCAGAATTCTGCGCGGAATCTGCATCTTATAACTTTATCTATTTCCCAAATCAAATTCAATTGCACAAACGCTCAGGAATACGAAGACTTATCGTACAGAGAGTTTGATAATACACGGAAATGTTACTTGATGCTGGTCAATAGAGAAGTTTCTTATTTCTTATTTCTTATTTACACAAATAAAACACGACTTGATATCTTTGGATGGAATGTACGATAATTTTGAAATATCATTTTTTTCTCTACGAGAGAGAGAGAGAGACATTATAAAAATTCTTACATTATTTTAACATACTATTCGAGAAAGACGTGAATTTTACATATAATAGCGTTCTTAAATGTATTTTGTGAGAGAAATATTGGTTTTTAATATATTCTTTCTCTCCCTTCTGTTTTTGAACCTCTAATAACTGTCTTGAAATTTTGCATAAAATTGTTTCCAGAGCGAAATAGAGATCAATTTGTGTAGCGTGCTCGTTCGATTTTGTTGAGGGGGCTAGATGGACGAACGTGCTTTAATGGGTTAAAATAACACATGCTTCGTGACGCATGTCGCTTCGTCCTCTCATGCGAAAAGTTGTCTTCAGTCGCGCTCCAGTTTCGTGAGACGAACGCTGATACGACGCGCCTTCTTTGCGCTCATGATTCATGGTCGCCCACGTTCGCTCGTTCGCGACTTAACACCCATTTCAAATGCACCTTTCATCCGCGGTTTTACTCTGCCACAAGTGGCAAGGCTTTCGCAGTACGTTAATTAACTCCACTATAACCGGGTTAGGAATATCTCATGCTCGAACTTTTTCTTCCTCAAACTATTTTCTTTCCAGAAACGCAGGCAATAACTCCGTAGTGTACTAAATTAATCTCTCTCTCTTTCTCAGACTTTTTAAAACTTTTATCTCGTATGCGGCACAATACGTAATACTTAGCATTAAAAAATATAAACTTTGAGATATACTTATTAAAATGAAAGTGTTTTTAATATTAACTAACAATTCTCAAGAATATATAGAATATATAGAATTACTTGGTGTTAGATTTAGAAAATGCAAAACTGACAAAATTTGTCTATCTCATTATTTAACTAATACGTGTGACGCAATATTAGTTTCATTGTGACTATTGTTATAAATATTACGTTTTGTCATATTGCGGATAAGAAAACGTTTAATGCTACAGATATTTGGTGTTTTCTTCCGAGTTACGATGTTCATTTTACTGTACATCTCGTTTTACTCTACATTCAACAAGACCTTATTTACATAACTATACAGGGTCGCATGAAAAATGGAGCATTACTGTGATGAAAAATGACCCAGCGATTTTATGAGCTCAAGACGTGTATCTCAGGAATCTCGAAGTTTCTATGATTTTTTTAGATACGCTCAAAGAGACTGAGGCGCTGATCAACATCGTAATCTGATTTCATAATATCGATTATCAATAATAATAAGATTATATTTGTGTATACTTTATATTTGTGTATACTTGTTGAAAAGTGAATGTTAACCAGGGATAGTCACGTGGGATGTTTTTATATATCTCAACGGCGGAAAAATATGAATTGTTTTAAAATATTGTTTTATATGAATATATTGTTTAATATATTTAATAACTTATTCTTTACGAATCTGTGCAATTCGATCAAAAACTCGCAATAATTAAAAATATTATAGTAATTAAAATCTTTATTTTTTTAGAAATACTATCATAATAAATTATTTAATGGTGCATATTCTGTTCAATATTTGTTTCGTTTCTATTTACTTTTTCTAGAAAATTGTGATTAAATCCACACTCATAATGTTCTCAAATATTAATAAATCAGAAAGCAATCAATAAAATACAATATGTTGTTAACAGTAGTGATTTTAATTGGAATATAAAAATATTCCAGAGGATTGTTAACTTAAAAATAACTTCGCTGGATTAAGAATTATTCCTCAGATAAATAATGAAATTAACGAAATT
>Ga0157364_1004483_pt1 | contig 13967 bp, 13 predicted proteins | sample AttsexASBM2_FD_111476 | JGI IMG/M metagenome (GOLD analysis project Ga0157364, IMG submission 111476) | Fungus gardens microbial communities from leaf cutter ant in Ribeirão Preto, State of São Paulo, Brazil - Atta sexdens ASBM2 | ecosystem: Host-associated > Fungi > Mycelium > Unclassified ... | reverse complement strand
TTAAGCAAGCTACCCTGATTTCTAGTAATTCTTGGATGTTAGTTTGAGATTCTCCTCAATAAATTTCCTGAGAGCCTCTTGTTCAAATGCTGAAAGAGAGTATATAGGGCCAACTGGAGCTATAGAGTTAGCAAGAATCCAGTAAGGATATCTGAGGGAAATAGAGAGATATAGACCTAGATTATGGGATCAAAAAACTATCAAGGATTTTGCAACAATAGCCAGATCTTTACATAATATGATAAAAAAGGATGAAAAGTGGAAATAGACAGAGAAACAGGAGAAGATATTCTAGGAGCTAAAGGAGAGGTTTACAAAAAGAACTAGTGTTAGCTGCACCAGATTTAGACAGAAAAATAAGGATGGAAGTAGACACATCAGATTATGCTATAGAAGGGATATTATCTATAGAATGTGAAGATAGGAGATAGTGACTTGTAGCTTTTCTCTCAAAATATCAAAATAAGACAGAGAGAAACTATAAGATTTATAATAAAGAGATGTTGGCAGTTATGAGAGGATTAGAAAACTAGAGATATTGCTGGAGGATGCCAAGTTCAAATTCAAGATCTGGATAGACTACAAAAATTTGGAATATTTTATGAAGGTACAGAGATTGAACAAAAAGCAAGCACATTGGGTGTTATATCTGTTAAAATTCAATTTCATGTTTAAACATGTACTAGAAATAAAAATGGAGAAGACAGGCAGACTTAGTAGAAGGCTGGACTGGAAAATAAGATGACAATAATAATCAGGTATTAATTAAGGACCAATGGATTTATAATTTATCAGAAGTAGTAATAGAAGAATCCAAAGTAGAAATAGTAGAAAAAATTAAAAAAGCTAGAAGTAAAAATAAAGAGGTAGTTAGAGTAGTAGAGGGGATAAAGAAGGTAGAAGTAAAATTATTGCAAGAGGAAGAATGACAGATAGAAGGGGATTTGGTGTTGAAGAAGAGGAGAGTATATGCACTAAAGGATAAGGAGTTAAGGATAGAAATAATCTAGTTGCATCATGATATACTGGTGGCTAGACATAGAGGGAAGTAAAAGACAACAGAATTGGTAACAAGGAATTATTGGTGGCCAGAAGTAACTAGAGATATGAGGTAATATGTAGAAAGATATAATATATGTCAAAGAATGAAAAATGGGATAGAAATACCAGTGGGAAAGTTAGAACTAAGCAAGATTCCAAAGAAACTATGGACATATCTGACAGTAGATTTTATATATTTTGTGGCAATAACAGAAGGAACATCAGCAGAAGGGTTGGCAAGATTATTTAAAGATAATGTGTGGAAGTTGCATAGGTTTCCAGAAAGTATTTTATCAGATAGGAGATCATAGTTTGTAGTAGAAATAACAAAGGAGTTGAAATTGAAACAAAGTTGTCAACAGTGTTCTATCCTTGAACAGATGATCAGATGGAAAGAATGAATTAAGAATTAGAATAGTATCTTTGATTCTTCATAAATCATAGACAAAAGAACTAGCTAGAATGGTTAGCATCAGCTAAGTTTGTAATCAACAATAAGGCACATTCAACAACCAAGATATCTTCATTTATGGTGAACTATAGAAGAGAATTGAGGATAGGGATAGACATAAGAAGAAAAGGAAAGATAAAGAAAGCAACAGAGTTTGTGGAAAGAATGAAGAAAGTACAAGAGAAAGCAAGAGCAGTGTTAAAGAAAGCACAGAAAAAAATAAAGCAGCAAGCAGATAGGGGAAGAAAGAAAGCAGAAGTATGGAGAGTAATGGATAAGGTGATACTAAGTACAAAAGATTTGGTATTCAAGGAAAGACTGGTGAAGAAGTTAGTGGATCAATATATCAGTCCATATATTATTGGTGAGGTAGTTTCTACCAATGCAATCAAATTAAGATTGCCCACTTCAATGAAGATTCACCTAGTAGCAAATATCAGTTGAGTAGTGAGGTATAAAGAACAAGTAGAAAGGCAAAAGGTGGAGGAAGTAAAACTGATAGAAGTAGAAGAAGTGAAGGAATAGGAAGTAGAAATGATATTGAATAAGAAAAAAGTGAGGGAAGTAACAAAGTATTTAGTGTGATGGAAGGGATTCACCATAAAGCATAATAGTTGAGAGAGAAAAAAAGATTTAGAAAATACAAAAGAAGTAGTGGCAGAATTTGAAGGAAGGTTAAATATAGAAGTAAGATGACAAGAGAAGTTGGATAATATTGAGGAAAGAGAATTTAGGAGGAGGGAATTACCAGAGAAGTATATAACAAAGATATTATATAGATAGAATAATAAGAAGTTTGAGAATGGGTATCTAAAGAAGCTGGAGAAGAACTAGCAAAAATAGAAGTCAGTTTCTCTAGAGGAGAAACCTTGAAGGGGGGGTAATATCAGAGTTGAAGATGGTGGACTCTATTTATTCTCAATTTCTTTCTCATTTTTATTTTCCTTTCTGTTTATTTTTATTTTGGGATTTAAAGATTAGGGTTTAGTATAATATTACATATCACTGTCACAAATATGTCACTGTCACTGTCACACTGTCACACAATCACATGTCATGAGGGAAGATGGTAAAAGGTTTTAGAAGGATAATATCATACAACATGTTACATATATAGTTATTTAGAGTAAGCTAATGTAGTAGAGTACAGACTATTAGTTTTAGGTATTAATCTACTTTAAGATCTTTGAGTTGTAACATGTATCTTATATATGCTAATAGCTTATTACTGGTTAGTGTTAGAATTGTGAACAATGGACTTAGTTTCATTTTATTTTCCTTTGCTTTTCTTTTCTTTTCTCATTTTTCTTTATTTTGAACTTAAATGAAAGATGTGATGAGATGTTATGTGTGACAGTCACACAAGTTACAAAGCATGAAAAAGACACAACATCTGTCACAAGGTAATCTTATATGTCACAGTCATATAATTATGTGACATAAAAGAAGAATATAGAAGGTTTTAGAATAGATGATGTTATATGGCATAGCAACAACATATTGGTCTTATGAAAAGCACATATACTTTGGAATAGGTTAGTTATAGTATGTGTCAAAGATGAAAATGGTAGATTCTATTTAGTTTTATTTTCTTTCTTCATTTTCATTTTTCTATTTTTAGAACTTAGGGTTAGGGTTAGAGTGACAAGATCACACTGTCACACAGTAGGTCACATCAGATGACATGGTCACAAGTCACAAGATATATGGAAGAAGGTAAAAGGTTCTGGAAGGATGATGTTATACAGTGTATACAACACATGTTGACCTTATGGCATACACATGGTTGTTTAGGGTAGGCTAGAAGTAGCTCGCACAGACCATTAGGTATTAGTATATAAGGTAAACAATCTTGTACAGAGTTCTCTATTGAGTTCTCTTGTATAAACCCTATATAAGGTTCTTTCTCTTGATCTACTCTAAGATCTTGAGTTTGTAATAGTATGTGTACAGACTACAGTCTGTAGTATATAAAATAAACTATCTTGTACTTAGAACTCTATTAAGTTCTTTTATATTACTCAATACAAAAGATTATCTTTTGTCTTTACTCAAGGACTTAAGTTATAACAGTTAGGTTAAACATTTGTACTTTAGCTAGCTAAATTTGCTTTTTAACTTATGCTAATTATTGATAGCAATGGCCAACTTTATCACTACTCTTTCCAAGCTTACTAGCTTTGCTGACTACTCTTTTTAAGAAATTTATGTTAAATCAACTTTTACTTCTATATTTTTATATTCTAGCCAGATAACTTTGTAAAGTAACTTACGTACATATCTGTGGTCTATTTTTGAGTCCATGATCTAGAAGATCTTATATTTTAGTTTATTATCTATTATAACTAGTAGTAGTAAATGTTTGGATTGGCTAGAGAAGATGTTAGGCATTATAGATTTAAACATGGATACATAGAATACTAGATGAACAGCATGTATTAAATTCAAAAGATAGATTGTGAATGAGTGAGTACTGGTTTAGCTGATAATTTTAAATAGCCCTAAATTTTGATAGCTTTCTTAAAGGTCATATAATACAAAAAAGCTACACTTTAGCAAATATCTGTTGACTGACCTAGAAGTTTGAGGCTAGGGTTCTATATGTATCCACTAACTATTAATATTGTTGTTGTACTATAGATATTTCTATTTTTAGGATAATTCAAAGTTCATTAAGATCTATAGTAAATTCACAGGCATAGGATGAAGCAATGTCTTATTTTAGATGTACATTAATGCTTAGATAATACTCTTTGTTCACAAAAAATAGTAATATCCCAGTAGTAGTATTATTGTATGCAAATTCTGCAAGTAGAAGAAAGTCTGACCAGTTATTCTGTTAGTAGTTACAGTAGATATAAAGATACTATTTTAGTGTTTGGTTGGTATACTCTATTTGTTCATCTTCTTTGGAGTAATATCTAAACATAAAGTAAAGTTATATGTTGAGAATAGTTCTCAAGGATAGGAAAAAGTTTAAAACAAATTCTGATTTATGATTAAGATAGGATACTGTACTTGGAGAATATATAAATTACAAACAGTTTGGCTAGCTCATGCAAAGTAATAGTATTTACTGTTGAAACAAATATAGTCTGCTTGGAGAGTCAATTAACAATAACCAGGATTGTATCATATCTGAATTAAGAAAGAAGTTTCTCAATAAAGTCTATAGAGATTGAGTTCTAGAGTTACTCAGAGATTAGAAGTTGTTTGAATGATGTGTATGGCTTGTAACATTGTGGTTTGGATCTCATATAAGTGACACAAGAGTTATAGAAACTCTTGACATCTGTTACGACCTTAGACTTGGCTCAGGTTGCAACTTAGGCAAAAACTTGAATAAGAGATGAGAATTAAGTCAATTGGTGAAGCATAAAGATACTAGACAGTATCTACTACTATATATACCTATTGACAATAATGTGAAAACATGAGGAAATATAAAATAAACAATAAGGAAACAATACCTACTACATGAGGTACTGACTGATACTAGCTATGGCATAGCTGATTATTGCATCATAAAGAACAAACTCTTAACACTATAAAACATGCTGAGATCATGCTATAGACATGAGGAGGCAATCATAATAATACCACCATTTTAGCATTCATATTTCTATAAACTAGTCTAATAATACCAGATCTCTTCTTACATGAGTTGCAATCAATTTCTTTGTTGGTCCTACAATGATTTGACCTTGTAATGTTAATGGAATGAAATACAGTTCATAAGGTGGACCACCTGTATACATTTCAATTGGGAATCCTTTTCTCGTCATATCAGTATTATGTTTTCTTTTTAAGAATTCAATGGCTGTCTTATTCCAAGATTGCTCATCTTGTTCTCCTTGTAGTTTTAAAGATTTGTAATGTGGTGGTAGGTAGAATTGTATCATTTTGATAGGTACTTGAATATACTTGATATATTTGTTCAGATTGTCAATTTCATCTTGGATGAATGTTAGTTTGGAGGTTTTAGGTCTTGGTGAATCAGCTTCATAAAGCTTGTAGAGTAAGACTTTCTTGTCTTGAATTTATTGTTTTCCTTTATTAGTTTTCAGTTTCTCTATTTCTATGTCCTCTTACTTGTATGTGTCTTGTATTTCTTTTATATGTCCCTCTGTGTATCTATTTTCTTTTTCTTTGCAATTATTCAATTCATCTACTAGCAGTCTTTGGGTATAATATACCTGGTTTTCCATATTTCTTTGGACAATGTTTCATAAGTCTTCAGAAATACTAAAGATATTACCTGCTGTTTATATTTGATAGTTGTTACTGACTTGCAATATTGTTGTCTCAATTTCTGCAATCTGTGTATTGGCTTCTTCTGCCAATTTGATGATGTTCTTAAATTGTAGTTGCACATTGACTATTCTTTCTATTCCTTGTATAATTTTATGGTATTTCTTCATCCAATCCTTTCTTTCATTATTCATTGTCTTAACCAATTCCATGTTGTTGAGAGTACAAGTAACATATGGATTGAGAGAAGTAGGAGCAGTGGTAAATTGTTGAGCTATTGAAGATTTCGATGCTAAAGTGATTTGAAATAGTCAATTTGGAATTTTATCCCCTTTTTTATAGGTTTCAACTTGAAATCCTTGACCAGTAATCTTCAATCACCTCTTTTGCATGAGACAACCCTGTTTCCACTATCCATTGATTATGTTCATCTCCATAACTCTTCTAATGCACTAAAAATTGAGTTTCCCATCCTTATTTTCTATGCTTTCTGGTTTCTTCTACTTTATACTCTTTTTCTTTATTGACAATGTCTAGTAGTAGTGCTAGTTCTATGTACTGACCCTTGAACTGGGGTTTTTTGTATAGTATCAATAGATCTTCATTAAACACATTATGTATCATCCATCCTTCTGGAAGTTCCACCTAAAATACTTCTTAACCAATGTTCTTTAAGATTCTAAAGGGTCCATATCTTTTCTGGTCAAGTTTCTTTGAAGGTTTGTTTGAATGGATATTCTTAGCTTCCAGCCACACATTGTCTCCTGCTCTTAGTCCTTATGTGTTTTGTCTTTTCTTGTCAAATTATCTTTTCATAGCTTCTTTTGTTATTTCCATTGACTTTGTAGCTTCTTCCTAGTTTCTTTGTAGTCCAATGAGGAATTTTTTTAGTTTTGGAAATTCTGTCTGTACTGTCAGGTTCCCTTTCTATATGTGTCTTCCAAAGTTAAGTTCAAATAGGGTCTTTCCTGTAGCTGCATATTTTTTATCATTATATTGGAATTCCGCAGCTACCAACCATTCTGTCCAATCATCCTGTTGGTAATTGACATAGTATTATAGAAATATCCCAATTTCTTGATTAATTCATTTAGTATGTCCATCTGTCTAAGGGTGATATTCTGTAGATAGCATTCTCTAAGTTCCTAATGCTTTCAATTAAATCTTTCATAAATCTTGATGCAAATTAGGGTCCTCTGTCACTAAGAACCTTTCATAGTACTCCATGTAACTTTTAGATTTTGTCTTGATAAATTTTTGTGATTTTCTCTGATAATATATTTGCTGTTGTTGCTCTAAGTCAAATTATTTTTGTAAATTGGTCTACTATGACTACAATGGCATCTTTTCTATTTGATTTGGGTAATGGTCCAATAATATCAATGCTAATCTCTTGCCATGGTCCTTTTGGCATTCCCAAAAGATATAGCTCTCTTACCTTTTTTTCATGTGTTGTATCTCGTTTTGCTGACACTTGAAACATTCCTAGATGTAGTTCTTTATATTGTTTTTTATTTCTGACCACCAATAGTTTCTTTTGATTAGTTCCATTATTTGGTATTATCCTGGATGTTCTATGTCTGCTGGTTCATAGTTTTCTTGTAGAATTTTCTTTCTGATTTTTTGATTGTTTGGCACATAAATCCTTCCATCTACATAGACAATCTTATCTTCTTCCTAAGATTGACCATTTTTCTTTGCTAATTCTTTGACCACTTCTTGTTCTTTGGTACAATTTCATTGTATTTCTTCTAGTAAAGTGGTTTCTTCTACCACTTGATTTTTTTGTAGTAGGGTTATACCCACTGCTATCTGTTGTCTTGTCCAATTCTTTGAGCATTTGCATATCCTTATTGTCTTTCTTGGTATCAAATTGGTCTTTTCTTGATAAAGTATCTACCTTGATATTTGTTTTCCCTGGAATATGTCATAATATGAAGTCATAGTCTTGTAACTTCAAATACCATCTTGCTTGTCTTCCATTCAACTTGTGTAGTTCTCTGAAGTACTTGAGATTTTCATGGTCTGTCCAAATTTCAAACTTTTCAGTAGTATCTAACAAATATTGTCTCCATTTTGTTAAGGCTTCCACAATTGCAAGTAATTCTTTGTTGTAGATCTCATAGTTCCTTTTTGCAGGTTGCATTGTTCTGGATAAAAACACAATCAGTTTCTATTTTCCATCTTGTTCTTGGGATAAACTCCCTCTATAGCATGTTCCAACATATTTGTCTCAACTTGGAATTTTCCTTTTTTCTTTGGAAGAGCAAGTACTGGTTGACTTGTTATTTTGTTCTTTAGTTCTTCAAATGCTCTCTACTGCTCTTTCTCCTATTTCCAATCCTTTTTTCCTTTGAGTTCATTGAGAGGATTTGCCATATGACTCAAGTTCTTGATAAACTGTCTGTAGAAATTTACAAACCCCAAGAAGCTTTCTATTTCTTTTATCTTGGTAAGGGCCTTCTATTCTTTAACTACCTTGACTTTGTCCATTTCCATTTGCACTTGTCCTCTTCCAACTACTATCTCTAGAATTGGAATTTCTTTTATATTGAAGTCACATTTTGATCTCTTGAAACACAGATTGTGTTTTTTCACTATCTTCAAAAAACAAATTGTTTGTTCTTCCAGTTCCTTTATTGTTTTTGCTGGGATTACAAAGTTGTCCATATAGTTTGTGAGTACAACTTCATGTAGCAATTCTTAGAATATACTATTCATCATCCATTGAAACATTCCTGATGAGTTACATAGTCCGAAATACATTACTTGAGGTTCAAATAAGCCTTTGTTTGTTAAAAAGGCCACTTTCCATTCATTTCCTTCCTTGATTTGTACATTGTTGTATGTTATGGTATGCTTGAACACTAAACATTTTTCTTTTTCTTTTATTTATTTTCCTTGATTTAATATTTTTTTGATGAAGAAGAGGCACATGATGTAAGGTCATAGGCCTAGACTCTGATGGAAAAGAGTAAGAAGAATGACATCAAGAAGTATGTTAACAGCATGTCTACCTTATAGTATACACATAGTGCACTCATGGCTGATACATGAGCTTTAGGGTAGGGTTAATTATTGATAGCACGGACCACCTGTAATTTATATAAATAGAGTAGCAATTTAGCAGAGACTCCTTGTCAAGTTCTCTTATGATCCCCATAACAATATCTGCCTTTAAGATTTATTGCTTGTGTCTTTATTGGTCTTTGTGACTAGTAGTTGCTACAACATTGTATCCCCAGATCAAGTCCAATTTGTTAAAGTATCTTGCCTCTTTTAGTTTATCAATGACTTCCCCAATTAAGAATAGTAATGTCTTGTTCTTTATTGTAACTTGATTTAGTTTTCTATAGTCTTATACCAATCATAATGATTCATCCTTCTTTGGAATATAAAAGCATAGTGCCACATATCTTGACTTGGACTCTATTATTAATCTAGCTTTCAGCTGTTTGTCCAACCATTGATTCAATGCTTCTTCTTTTTTGATTGTCATTGTATAAGCCTTTGCATTTAGTTATTGAACAGGTGTGTGAAAGGTTGAATATACTCTGGAAGATCCTTTGGACTTGTTAGATCTAGTTTCTTGCCTATTTCCTATTGTCTGTTGTCTTGTATATCTGTTGCTTGTGTTCTTCTTATCTTGAATATAATTTCTTGGTAACTTGTCCTACATGATCTTGGACATCTTATAAACCATATCTTTTCTTCTTTCTAATTTATTTTTGGGTTGTGTTTAACCAACCAGTTATGTTCTAAAAACATGTCTGTTCTGTTTAGGTTTGTGACTGCCACATTGATTTGTTCCTTGTATTTATTAATTTTGACCTTGAGTGGTGCTATCCTTGTTACTTCTCTATACTTGGTACCATCTACATTGAATATCTCGAAGGAAAAATCTACTGGTTTTGTTTGTATCCTCTTGTCCTTGACTAATTGCTCATCAATTCTCATATGAGTGCACCCAGAGTGCACCAGTGCTTCTACTCATAATTCATTTCCATTCTTAGTCTTGACTTTTACTTGCATGTTTAGTTCTCTCTCTTTGTTGTTCTATCAATAAGGAATAATATATCAATTGTGAACTTTAGTTACAGAAATCCCTTGTATCATATTTACTTGGGATCTTCTCCAGAACCCTGCTCTTTATCTTTTGCTTTTTTTACTTCTTTGTTTGTTTCTTCTTGAACACTTTGGTTCTTTATCTTTTATCCTGTTCTGTAGTCTTTGGCAATGTGTCCTACTTGTTTGCATTTATAGCACTTCCTGGTATCCTTCTCTTTCTTCAGTTTCCTGCAATCCTTTACCATATGTTTGTATACATTACAGTTGAAGCATCTAGACTTCCCATTCTTGAAATTCTCTTTGGATTTCCCAATATCTATAGGTAATCCTTGTCCTCTATATGTTGTTCCTGTTTCTGTTTTGCAATCACATTGTCCTTCTGTGGACTCATATTCCTGTCTAACTGGTGTTATCATTATTTTCCACTCTTTAAGTGTTTCTAGTACCACTATTGGTGGGTATCCTAATATCATCTTGATAATGTCTGGTCATACATTTTTCTTTAATAAGAAAATTGCATATAATTCATCTGTATCTGCCTTTATAGCTAGTGTCTCAAATTCTATCATGAAATTGGCTGTGTTCTTTTTTCCTTGCTTGAAAGTTTCTATCTTCCATTTGGCATCTGTAGCTTTAATCTTATCACTAAACATTGTCTTGATCTCTCATACAAATTTGTCCCAATCCTGGGTTCCTGTTTCTTTGTCTAGCTCATTGAGCTTCTCCTGGGCATATATGCTAGCTATGCTCCCTCTAAGACAGGCAAGGATTACTATGATCCTATTGTTTGTTTCCATTATTCTGTTGCTTTTGAGGAATAATCTCATTCTCTTCCACCAGTCCTCAAATCTCATTCTATCCCTGTCAAACCATCCTGGATCAGGGACCATGTTCTTAGGCAATCCTACCTGTCCATTGTTCTTGTTTACTGGTACTGGTGCTATCAACATTTCATCCATATATTTTATGCTTCTTTCTGAGGCTTCTTCTATGATCTGCAAGGATCTTAGTTGTTCTGACAATATCTCTATATTATGTTCTTGATGTTAATTTGTCTTACTATTCATAGACTATACCACATGTATATTGTTTCTTTCAACAGTTAAACTGTCAATCATTCTAGTGGCCTAACTACTATGTACTTTTCTTTTGCAAGGTAAGCCTGGTGATGTCAGGAGTATAGTATGAAGTATATATATAGTACTAGCCAGATATTAAAGCTAAGCTTGACATTGCACACTTTTAGTGTAACTGGTTCAGTGGCTGGTCTGTTCCTAACAGATAATACTTTACCAAATGTTATGACCTTAAACTTGGCTCAGGTTACAACTTAGGCAAAGACTTGAGTAAGAGATGAGAATTGAGTCAATTTGTTATGGAACGCTTGAATACTAACAATTTTATTTTTCTTTTCTTTTATTTTTCTGATTTTATATTGATTTTCTTTTCTCTTTTCTTTTATTTTTATTTTAGACAATGAAAAGGCATGTAACACTGCAGTCACATGACATATCACATGATATAATATCATAGGCCTAGAACACAGTGAAAGGATCTGGAAGATGACGTCAGGGCATATGTATACAACATGGTGGTCTTAAGTAGGGAATGAGGTGGACATGAGGTTGTAGCATAGACAACAGGGCAGGCTTAATTATTGGTAGCATGGACCAAGCATGGACCAAGCATGTTTTGTATATAAAGGACTCTAATTTAGCAGAGACTCCTTATTGAGTTCTCTTGTGAACTTCCCACATTATATCTACCTAAGAGATTTACTTGCTGTGTAGTTATTGGTCTTTGTGACTAGTAGTTGCCACAACACAATTGGTAAAGTATAAAGATACAGAACCGTATCTACTACTATATATACCTATTGATAATAAGGTGAAAACATGATGATTATATGTTAATGATGTCAAAAAACATGAGGAAACAACATCTACTACATGAGGTACTGACTGATACTAGCTGTGGCGCAGCCAATTGTTACATCATAAAGAACAAACTTTCAACCCTATAAAACATGCTGAGATCATGCTGTAGACATGAGAAGGTAATTGTAACAATATCTATACATATAGATGACTAAGTATATCTATAACAGATATAGAAATTATTTGTTAATAGTACATAGATTTTCCCATTCTTAAGAAGGAGTCTGGATATGTCTAATAACTAATATTTTGTCAAATAATGGAGGTATTTCTAGAGTACCTTATCTTGTGTGATTGCTAATAGGATTGTTATGAACTAAAGTCTTTAGTGTCAGACAATAGATCAACTCTTGTATTGAGTAACATAAGAGAACTCGATAGAGTTTCTAGTACAAAGTAATCTACCTCATATACTACTACTCATGGTCCGTGCTTACTACTGTGCACCCTACCCTAATGACCATGTGTATGACATGAGGCCAACATATATTGTCCATATTGTATAACGTCACTTTATTTCAAAACCTTCTACTCCATTCTCCCAAGGTTCGTAATCAGTCTTGTGACTTGCCATCAACTTATGACTGGTGTGACAGCGTGACTGATAAACCCTAACCCGAGTTGTTCTAAAAATAGAAAATAAAGAAAAAGAAAAATAAAGTAAAAAGAGAAAATAAAAATGAAGTCTACTGTCAACAATCTTGACAAGGATGTCATCATGCAAGCTGCTGAGATTTTTATGGCATACTTGAACTCTTATATTTTATTTTGATTTTATTTTTCTTTTATCTATTTTCTTTGATTTGATTTCTCTTTTTCTTTTCTTTTATTTCTTAGACAATATATGACTGCAGTTACATAATGTATCACATGATGTGATGTCATAGATCTGAAACATAATAGAAGAAACTAAAATCATAATGTTAAGAGTATGGCTATAGTATATTTGTCTTGTATAGTAGACTTATGGAAAACATATGTAGTTTAGTATATAGTATAGAAATACATTGGAGACTCCTTATTAAGTTCTCTTATAATCCCCACAAGACTCTTACTCTATAAAACTACTTAGTTGTTAGAATCACAAATATTAGACTTAGTTTATTTTTATTTTATTTTTCATTTATTTCTTATTTTAGGACTTAGGGTTAGAGTTAGTATGATATCCATGATCCTTTTCCTCCTACCACCATCTTGTGTGGTTAGCACTCATAGGAATAGTGTTATAAGATGAGTGTGTGGACAGACTTTGGTAGGGTTAGGGTTAGGGCAGAAATAGGACAGTAGTATTATTATTAGTCTACAACGGAAAAAGGGCACGTGATTTAGAAGTCATGTGAGATGATGTCATAGGCCTAGAGTGGTCTAGGAGGGTCTACAAGACTAGAAGAGCCTAGACAATAATGTCAGGGAGCATATTCACCACATTGCTACCACATATAGTACATATGGACGTTAGGGCAGGATGCACAGTCTTGTACAGTCACTGCAGAGTAGACATGAGGTAGACATGAGGCCTTTAGAGCAGGAATAGAAACAGAATATTGTTGTAGCACAGACTACATATAATTTATATAAATAAGGTAGCAATACAGCAAGGGCTCCTTATCGAGTTCTCTTGTAATCACCACTACTAAATAGCCAGATAAGAGCTTTGCTGAAGTAAGCATACTACAGGGTCATTACAACTAGTGTGTTATAGTACGAGAGTGTGGACAGACTTTGGACTAGGGTTAGGGTTAGGACCTTAGATAATTATTAGTCTATAACGGACAAAGGGTTAGGAGATAGGCACGTGACCTGGAAGTCATGTGACAGAGTCTAGAGCAGTCTGGAAGGACTTAGGGTCTAGAAGGATCGGGAAGAGTCTAGATAGGAGTTAGGGTTAGGAGATGACATCAAGGGACATGGGTTCCTCATGATGTACACATGGTGTGCACATGTACAGCAGAGATTAAGAGTATGACGTCAGGGCACATGTAGGAAGCATGGTAGCCTTATGGAAGACGCATGGTGGATGAGTAATGGACATGAGGTAGAGGCATGGACTTAAGGGCCGGATAGATATTGTTGTAGCACGGACCAGGAGCCATGTGTATATATAGTAGATGAATAAAGCGAGGGCTCCTTGTCAAGTTCTCTTGTAATCCCCCATTCGTTACTTGATAGCCCTACTGAGAGCTTTGCTCGTTGTGAGATCATTTGTCCTTGAGTGACGA
>Ga0157364_1004481_pt1 | contig 13971 bp, 8 predicted proteins | sample AttsexASBM2_FD_111476 | JGI IMG/M metagenome (GOLD analysis project Ga0157364, IMG submission 111476) | Fungus gardens microbial communities from leaf cutter ant in Ribeirão Preto, State of São Paulo, Brazil - Atta sexdens ASBM2 | ecosystem: Host-associated > Fungi > Mycelium > Unclassified ... | reverse complement strand
TATATATATATATTGTATATATATATATATATATATATATATATATATATATATATATATATACATATATATACGCATTACGAGCACTATCATTTATTCAGCAGTCAGCACTGGATGTACGTCTACAAGATTTACCATGCAAAACAATCAATTATAGTTGAATAACGTCATATATAACCGAAAGAACATTTTCGATCTCAATATCTGATTGCAGAATCGCTCAAACTTCATATATTTTCACTTTTATAGTTGAGCTGCTGCGCGAGAAGATCATTCGTGATCTCCGCCAGAAGGGAAATACATATATTTGAGCACCGCGACGCAGGTAATCCAACCGCGGAAATTTCTCAGCAAACTGCGATTGGAATCCGCGTTTCGCGCATGTAATACACATGACATGTGCAATCAGAGTGATTTTGCTCGTTACATGCCCGGCGTGGACAAACGCTCGGCCAGCCAATCTCTCTCTCTCTCTCTTTCTCTTGGCGCGGCATGCATATCGGATTGCAATGGGGCGTCGTTCTCCAATGCATATACATCGCCCCCGCAAATGGCGGAATTAAAGTCGTGTATCGACCGGAGAGACGGGTGTATAAGAGACGAGTAAGAAATCGAGCGGAGTAGCAGTCGTCCGGCTGGTCCAGGATGCCCGCGGCTGGTCTGGTTCTAAGATTACGATCATAACGAAAAAGCTTCTCGCTCTCATTGGAGATACCAATCGTTCTCTCTTTCTCTTCTCTTTTCTCCGCCCCGACTCTCCGCAATCTCCTCCGCTACCCCTTCTGTACCCTCCGCTTTTATCGACTCTCTCCTCTCTTTCGCAGCGTATGAGAACGTCCGGTGACGCGGCCTGGCCGCATCGTATAGGGCATTGCGCAGCGCACGGCATGCATTATGGAACGAGCGGGCAACGATTCTGCCGGAAAAATTGCGGACACGCGAGACAGACGCGATCTGCAGCCCGACTATCTCCTCTCCATCTATCCCATCCACGTGGAACAGTGTTTCCCAATTTGTTACATGGCGACTGAATTCTTCGGAATACGTCATAGAGGTCGTAATTGCGGTCGACTTCAAGGAAAGACCGCCATATTTTTTTTCTGCTTCCTAATACCGTTTCCCTGCGTGAGTCGCATAGACTTTCATCGGTCCATATATGTATGTTGCATCGTGGAAGAAACGATTTTGCTGAAGCATCTAAAAATTTAGTTAGATATAAATCTGAAAATAATTTCCTTTGGAATTCGTCCATCGAAATAATTATGTAAGACGCTCAAACTGTGACTAGAGTATTGCAGTATTGTTATCAACATTCCTTAACATTCCACGTTATTTTGACGATCCAACGGAATTATTTCCAGATTTGTGTATGTACACTGAGAAAAAAATATAGTTAATTTTAATAAATATTTAATTCAATACTGCCAACTACATATTTACTTACAGTAAGTAAATATTTGTTCAATAAAAAAAAATGATTGTTAAGTCAAATTAACATTCTTGTATCAAATAAATATATCTTTATATTTAATAAATATTTAATTGGCAGTATTCAACTAAATATTTATTAAAATTGACTTATTTTTTTTTCAGTGTAGCTAAATTTCAAATACTTCAGCAAAACTTCTTTCCGCTCAATATTTATGCTCAATTCATATGAATTACTGTATAATTACAATACACTGAAAAAAAAATTTGTTCAACTAACAAACTGTTCAATGTTAAGACTATGATTGAATTCGATTAAATAAAATTTGTTAAATTAATCAAATTTGTAAATTTGTTAAAAAAAAAAATTTGTTCAACTAATTAAACAATTAAATATGTTTAATTAGTTGAACAAATTTTTTTTAGTGTACATATGTTGTAAAGAAACGATATTAAAACGCCAAGTTATAATTTATATATTTCGCTTGCAAAACTGTACGTTTTCGACATCATTGACTTAAAATTTTATCTCATTTCTGTGTAATAATAGTAACGCATATCTGAATTTAGATTACAATATCTTTCCTTTCGCTCGATTCAATTGAATTCAATTTTTATAAAAGGGAACCGATAATTAAAGAGCACTCATATGCAAGCTACAAGAAACGATCGGAACAAATTAAATAAATAAATTCATGATACGAGGCTATAAATTAAGTTTTTTTCCATTTTTATTTTATTTTATTGGCATTCCGGGGAGCACCGTTTGGGAAACACTGACGTAAAGATGCCTACGAAGATACCGATCTATGCGTTACCCACCTAACCATTCTCAGTCGACCCTCGCGATACTCGTTGTGGAAAATTGCTTTCCTATATTCCGTCCTCTCGGTATGACTGCTTTCCATTTTGTAAGAAACGTCGGGAGATCTCTATAATGTAAATGCGATGTGCCCAACGCTACCAATCACGATCGCATAAATATAAACAGCCCATTTGTTGCAGAAGCGAATTTGCGGTTTTTAAATGAAGATGAACGAGAAGTTATACGTCTCGTTATTCTTTATAAATTTCAATATCGTAAATGTCATAAAATATTGTAACAATTAAATCTACGTTTCAAATTTTTATTATATTTATCAACTATAAATAAATCGTATAGTCCATTAATCAAATATCTTTTATAATCAAAATGCATAAAATAGTAAATTAAAGTGAAATAAAATTCCGTTGATACTTGAATGTATCTGTACAATTTATATAATTATCGTATTTCTTTAAAGAAGATACAATTATCTATCAGATTATTTTTTATCTTAATTATTTATATAGTAACAGAGATAATCGAGATAAATAGTAACCTAATAGATAATTGGATCTTCAAGTCAATAAACTTAAAAAACGTGCCACATAATATAATTACTAAATTATACAAAAATTATATGATATAAGTAATAAGTAATAAGAATATGATATGTCTCTTTCATATCTTCGCCTGAATAGCTTTATCACAATATTCTTTGACTTCATAAAAATCTATCTGGTCTACAACGCGTTATAATCCCGCTGAGAAATTTAATAACGCCACGGCATTACACGCTCGTACTGAAATAAAAATGGGCAGAGGGAGCATTTGCGGTGTTCCTTTGACGCCTAACATGCAACGAAAAGCCAAGCGCAAAGTAGCCGCTGATAAATCTATGCGGGAGGGGGATAACTGGGGAATAATGGCGAAGCGAAATGAATGTTTCGCGGCGTGGTCGGTAAAAATACGGTAAAAAAGCTTGTGCGACGCGACGAGCGCTCTCCCCTTTCTCAGTTGATTCAGTTCGTTCGCCACACGAGAAGAGATACGGCGGGAGAGAGAACAGAAAGAGAAAAAAGGAAGATGAAGAAGAAGCGACTCTATCCCCTCGGCCATATAGCAAAAGAACCGGGCCAGAAACTGTCAACGGCTGCGTAACGCTGATGAAAGGGTGGATAGCGTGTAATCTCCGCCGCGTCCGGTCTATGAAGAAGGGACCCGAGTGTTCCCAAATGCGCGACTAACGACGTTTTAAATTTACAAAAAGAAAAGCGGCCGAAAATAACGCACGCATGCGGCTTGGCACCGGAATTCTCTTGGCCGTTCATGTGGAAATCGCGCGAACTGGATTACGCCCTGGCCCCGGAGAAGCTTTTCTCTCTTTGCCATACCACGAACGCGCATCGGCGTCCCTTTGAATGACGCCTTGTTATTCAAAGAACCATCACCGCCGGCACTCACGTCGCACATGCACACGGTATTAACTCCGAACTATTACGGCGGCGTCGGAACTAACCGCAGTGCGGACAGCTCATGATATATCCGGGGGAAGTTTTGCGGACCTCGGCCTCGCTATCGCGGAATTAAATAGCAAAGTCGGAGCTACGTGATCGTCGGGAATTTCTTTTATTGAGCTCAGCGAAGATGATAGATTGCGTTATCTATAATACATCGATCTGATCTCGAGCGAGATCGTCGTAAGACAATTAAAAAATATAATAATTTAACTTCCTTTTTTGGATTTTCTCATTCATCAACAAGCTATGATTTTTTCGTATCATTCTATAATGGTTACAGATTGAATGTGTTCTGTTTGAAATTCACATTTCATTCATTTTTGAAAGAAAGAGAGAGAAGAGAAGGAGAGAGAGAGAGAGAGAGAGAGAGAGAGAGACTGTATCAAATATCTATAAAACTTGATTAGCTAACGCAAATTGCGACCACACTTATGTAATAGTCGCGCAAATGCTCTTCGTCGCGTTGAAGATGAACGGCATCAATGTTATGCGGGAACCGCATTTTCGCGGAAAAATTACGTAAGGCAATCGCCTCCGCGGGCGAGTTCTCGATGTACCGAGTGTCGTGCAAAATAAGAAGAACGCGTAATGACAGGCTGCCGGCTTTAGTGGGCATGATTGATAACTATCCGATGCGCCGATCGAAACGGGAGAGCCATTACTTATCTCCCGAATGACTACCATTAAGCGCGTTCCATCGTCGATGTTGGCGTGCCAGGGCGGACTTTACAATATTCAAAGAGGGAACTCCACTCGATCAGTAGCACGGAAATAATTATTCTCGATTACTCTCGCCCTCCTCTCCCCCCTCCCCCCCCCAGGCACTTTGCGTACACAAATAGGACGTCGATGTGGTTGATTTAAATATCAGTGAGCTTTAATGTGAATGCTCTATGCGGTAACAATTTCCATTTGTAGCTCTCTGTGTCCGAAACAGAAATCAACAGCATAGGAACGGTATATAGAAATGTAGGTAATTTCTATTAAAATGATAAATTGTGTAATAAATAATAAATTTCGTATCGACGGTCTTGTTAAAAAATTATTTTTAATAACGAAAACTGAAGTCCTTTAACGGATTAATTTTTAAAAGTGTAAATTTATGAGTAAAAAATCATATTTTTTTTTTACGTATTTTAAATAATTCTTTATTTCAACAGAAATTTAATTTCCGTTATTTTATTAAACTAATATATTCCATGTTAAAACATCAAAAGCTCCGGAGCTGATCGTTTTTTTTTATACGATTTCTCATCAGAGATGCTATACTGGATTGCTATGTTTTTAGATACACTTGATGTAGATTGGATCATCGTTTTTTTCGAATCGTGACGCGAGAGTGCACATCTATTCTTTAGTACAGCCACGCGAGATGACCAAAAGAGATGTGCTGGTGACCGCAAGAAATCAGATATTACTTGATATAAAAAGATACTCACCTGAAGGTGAACTTGACCGTTGTTATCGACCCATCCGATGACCATGTCAGCTCCGGCGCGACCATCGTCCTTCGTGAAACCGAGCCCGACGTAACCGAGGGTCTTCACTTGGATCTCGAATGTAACGTCCTTCTCATCGGGCGTCCAGAGCACCAAGAAATTGTTGTCCAGGACAGCACTGTGCTTCCATTCGACGGAGACGACGCCGTTGATGACGAGCAAAAGAAGGAATGTACCGACCGCAGTCTTCATCTTTCCGTGCGGTGTGCTGCTCAAAACATCTGAAACAGGAGCGATGCATACCTGAAGCATACTGTCTTATTTACGGAGGTAATTTATGCTACTTAGAGATGTAATCCGCTTAATGGATAAGAGAACGAGAAATAATGTTTATTCACATAATGTATTCCGCATATTATGAGGCAAGATACTCTCTCAGTTTCGCCAAATGCGGAATTTCATACAAAATTAAACGATTACAGATGATACGTTCGCTGGATTATTAACAATAATACAAAATGAAATTATTAACCATGATTTACCGTTTGATAAAAAGACATTGCTCGTAAAGCTTTTGCATTATATATATATATAAAATGAAAAGTTTAATAAATCTCTACTAAAATATAATTTTGTATCATTAAACGTTTTCGAGAAATAGCACGGTAATACAATAAAATGGTAAATATAGAGAAACAATGTATACGTGCAGTTGGTTGCATTTTCAAAGACAACAAAATCGTTGAACTTTCAAATGAGTGCAATATTGAACGTGTGGATATTTTTCTTCGATACTGCAATAACTATGTGCTTCGTTGTTGCCCATTACTTACGCAACGGACGGTTTCGGAGATATCAGCTGTGTTTAAACCACAAATGATCACTTATGCATGCTGTGTATTTGCGCATCTTACACAGCCCTTGCTTTCTCACATAACTCGTACGATAGTCGTACGCATCGTGTTTTATCGTCCTTAAGCACAGGTAATGTAGCAGCCATTTACGCTTGCGCTCTGCTTGACACTATTTCAACCTCTTTGCGGTTCACTTCGTTCTTTTTCACGTAAAAATATCATATATCGCGCCAGAAAATAGAACTGCTTAAATTAGTCTTGTACAAAGATATAGCTATATTTCAAATTATATCTTGTTAAAAAAAGTCATTTTCTGCTATGTCTAAAATTGGTTATATACGTGGGAAAAATGATTTTGTTGAAATATCTCAAATTACAGACTTAAAAATAATTTTATTGGAAACCATCAAAATAATGTTGAAAACTAAAAAATAAGGAGCAATGCAACAAAAAATTTTGATATTCTAATAGTTTAAATTTTTAATAAAATTACTTTGATGATCCAGCAAAATTATTTTTAGATCTTTATCCAGCATAATTTTAGATAAAATCGTTCTTTCCGATGTATGTGTTATTTACACTTACATATATAAACACATATATAATATTATTTTGATTGAATTAAATACAATAACTTTAATAACCCTATTAAATGCAATATTTTTTCTAAGCTCTCGTAAAGTGAATACACAATAAATCAGCACAATAAATCAGAAATAAAGATTCTAAACGGACATGCCGGATCTTTAATGCTTCAATAATTTCGTGTAAATTTATACGCGAATATATACGTAAATTTATCCAATACTGTAAATTACATACTAAATTTAACTTTCAGTCTTCAAATGCAATCCTAACAAAACTAGAGCAATGATATTACAAACTAAAATGAATGGGCAATTAAATCGTATATGTTCTCATAGATATCTTAGAAGATATTAATTAATAACCATATACAATGGATCGAAAACATCAATAAAAAATATATAAAGTATTTATTGTAAAATATTCGTTACTCGAATCTCATATCAAAAGCATATCAGATAAAATATTCAGAATGATCGAAAATCTCGTTTCCATGCAAGTCTCGTAAATCTCGTCAATTTTCATGAAGAATTTTCGTGAGCAAAATATTAAGAACGCATGTATTAAAACAAAATTAAAAAAAGAAGTATCAACAATATTACGACGCCCAACTCGTTTTAACCGTCACGGAGTAATGCTTATATTCATATCGCGGAAACATATCCAACGAGTAAGCCGTCTGCCTCGTTTTCCCAAGCAGAAATACTCATAAATAACGATCAACGTCACGATTAATTTATCCTCACGCCGGCGCAATGGTCGCTGCTCGCTATTGCATTTTCAAGAATCAGACAGGGTAAGCTTAATGGACCGCCATTCAACGAAGACATTATCGTCGATTCCCCGATAAAAATACTATTGACCTCTTTATCAGCGATAACGCTTTGTTTCTTTGGGCATAACGACGGACACGAGGCGGAGCAACGAAGCTTCGAGAGGAAACGCGAGAAAATTAAGTTTCCGGCGGAATGAATCCGCGAACAAAGAGAATTTCTCGTTTTACCGTGCGCGTGTCTCGAAAAAAGGATGGGTCCGGATTGAGGTCGGCGGGATAGCCGTGCTACCGTTTATTTTGCATTTTCAGCAATCAGGCACGTTCCGCAGGGGGAAGGAGAAAAAAAAAGTCAATTTGTACTTGCGGAGTAAGCGCTTCGCGCCGAGTTAAGGGCGAGATTACTGTAGAGGCTGCAACGAGCGCGCGCCATCCTCGAGATCGCAGGTGCAGCTAAATACGCACATCGTGAATTTTTTGCAGTGAAATTTATTCGATTGAAAATATCGGGGGAGAAACGCTATATTCGGACGTTTCAATAAATTGGTAAAAAACGGGAAATATTGGTGCATTGTTTGCGCGGATTGTGCAGTAGTTTCTGCCAGGCGACTAGTAAATTTCAGAATTGTTGAAATATATTTTAACAATGAATTTATTGAAACTATAATTGGAAATATGGCAGATTCGGTAAAAACTGGCGCACTAATAATTTATTATTACAATGGACGATCAAAGTCATTTTGGAATGTAGATGGAAATGTAGATGAAGCTGCTCCATAAATAAAAGGTATCAAAGTTCATATGGAATCTGTTTTTCTTCAAGCGTTACTATGAACACTCTGTTCGTGTTTGTTACACAGCTTGTAGCTCGTTCTAGTACAACGCTTTTTCAATGCTTTTTTGCCCGACGACCGCGAGAGAGCGGAGATGAGCGTGCTGGACTATGCGCGCTTCATCGAGATCATTCTCCGAAGTGCAGTGATAAAAATGCAGAATGCTGATCGCGTGCACCTGCGTATCATGACACGCACGTGTGACCTATGGAGCAAGAATGGGAGAGAGAGGAGAGAGGAAGGACCGAGGTGAGCCGAAGCTCCCGACCAGGAATCGACCACGGATCTGCAAACGATCGTTTCAATTAACGGCGACAATGGCGCGGTGCATCGGCCGATTCGCCGCAAATAGTAAGCCAATCCGGCGTATACACGCGCGGAAATCATCGACGAGTTCGGCGCCAAACATCAGCCGTTGAACTGGTTTAATTCCTCGCGATCGCGCGGTTCAAACTGATGTTTACCGTTGCGGATATTTGCGACGTAATTGTGCAATGAGTTTAATAGGATTACATTTTGCACAAACGAATATGTGTTCCAAACAATATGATTACTCGATAATAAAAAAATAAACCTTTTCATGCTGATTTTTAGTAACCGTTAATGATATATTGTGATCAAAACGCGCAATGAGTTAATAAAATATATTTCGTGTGAATGAAAGCAAAAATCGCTAAGAATGATTATTTTTTCTAATATAGCAATGGCAATTGAGATACGACAAAAGTAGTAATAACTTTGATAAAATAACGCTTACGCGATCTTCATAGTAAAAAAAAAAGAAATGCAACGGTCAAATCAGGAGCCATGTGATTTAACGTGGGTCAAGGTGCCATGGCATTATCGACAATCGCAAATGGCCTGATTTACGGTACTGGCGCAGTAACCGCGAAATTAAAACCGATCGATTCAATCAGCAATAACGGGATATGCAATGCGCGGGATATGCGTATCAGAAGCGCGACGTTACGTGGAAATAATTGGACCGTTCGAACTTGCATACAAAGGAGTATCGTCGACTAATTCTGCCGATTAACAAAACCGATGTATCGGCAATTGGATGCGTAACACGAGCTTACGTGAATTTCAACTAAGCGACATGAATTATACATTAATTTGATCGAGCCGTCATTATAATGCGATAATTTTAAAGGCAAGTCAGCAGGTACAAATGAATGATCTAGTTGAAAATTATGTTGATTAAACTAATTTTTAGTAGGAAAAATCTTTCGACAAATCATAACAAATCGATTTCACAAAAATTTAAATTAAATTTATTTGTGTCATTACTTGTAACACGAAAAAAAGAATTATTGGTACAATAAATTCAAAAATATCTAGCTTTTTTATTGTAGAATTATATATGAATATTGAATTTTATAATGTTAAAAAAATATATAAAGCGAGCATTATAATTATACCTACCTATTATATTCGTAACATTACGTATATTACATATATATTCTGTCTCATAAGTTATTTTGTATAAAATATTTAGAGAGATTTTAAGAAAGAATTTAAAATTTATTGATAAAGTTTATACATTATATGTGTAATTCTTCAATTATTAATTAATAAGTAACATTAACTCATTTAAAAATCAAATTAAAATTTCTTTCCTTTTACTAGAATGAAATTATGAATAATGGAAAAAAATTATTTTGCAATAAAAGTTTTGCTATTGCTCCATTAACCAGTTAAAAACTGTTGCAGAATGTTCATTTCTACCACGGAACATTGTACGGTATAGTACACTATTATGTACTTTTTATTATTCTCTAATTATTAATTATCAAGCATTGTTAATTAATTTTAAAAATGTAATTAAAATTTGTCCTTACTAGAATAAAGTTAATTATAAAATTTGTTTGTATTAAAACAACTACTAGAATTATAGGGGAAAAAATAGTTTTCAATAAAAGTTTCGCTGTTGTTCCAGCAACGGCCAGTTAAAAATACTGTTGCTCGCGTTCATTTTCACCACAGAGCACCGTAAATCTACAGACTGGCACACTGTCGCCGTGTAACTTCTCCTCTGTTTAATCCTCTTTGGCTTATCCAATGACTATCCGCCGACGTCGAAACGATCAGCGGCCTGAAAACAATCGATGCAATTAACAGTAGCGGCGCGTGCGACTCACGAAACGTCCCGTCGAGGTGATGCATCGATTGCAGCATCTGCCTGAACCGCTCCAGCGCACCGGAGAAACGCCGACTCAAATTGAGAGGACACACAGCGGAGGCGCAACCAAAAGGGTGAACGCGGACACCATGCTGGGCGAAAGGGATGTAGCGAAAGGGACGAATGACGCAGCGCAGCGCAGCTCGAAGAGGATGAAACTACGCGCGGATACGGTTTGATTTGCGGCGTGTCGTTCAGTCGATTGCTCTCCAATTGCGTCCTGGTACCGGCGGCATCAGCCTGGCACGGTTTCCCTTATACAGGGTGTTTCGCTAAGATTCGCGCATCAAACATAGAAACCGCATCCTACGAAAAATTCGCGATAAATTTTTTTTCACCATTTTCGAACTTTTAATGTAAACTACGCTAATTAAGATTTTGCAAAAAAAGCTTTTGTTATACATTGCGTTTTCCTGACATTTAAATTTTTTTAATGTTTGCGATTTCAATGCTTTCGGATATCTTTTACAATGTAGATTTATGTATAAATGTTTATGTACGGAAAAAATGGTTTTGCTGAAGTATTTAAAAATTTATCTGGATACGAATCTGCAATTTTTCGCTAAACAATCAATATAATTATGTGTATGGAATATTGCTAGAATATACAAATTTTCTGCAACATTCAAATTTTCTACATAATTATTTCGATAGTTTAACAAAATTATTTTCAGATCTGTATTTAATTAAATTCTTAAATAATTCGGCTAAACAATTTTTTCTATATATATAAGATGAAAATGCATGACTATAATTTCATATTATTTTGTAATATACGTACATGTGCTAAAATAAATTAATAAGATTAAAGTATATTTGCGATACACCAATCTTTTTCAAAGAAATAAACTGCGATTTAAATAAATAATTAATTTAATTATGTTAATATTTAATTATCACGTAATTAATAATACATAAATAATCGATTCATCTGGAAGAATTTCATTTTTTACTTAAAAAATTTTCACAAAGGGAAATATAAGTACAATTCAAGTTCGATATTGTGAAACCGCCATGTATACACCATCGACGCCAGCGCAACGGGATGCGACGCCGAGGATGATAAACCACCCCCTCGGTCGGTGCAAACTCCTCCCTAAGATAAATAAATCGAGAACCGCTTTCGCGAAAACGACGTGAATCGAAATGTTGGTCGCCCGATAAATCGACGTGTCGCGTGTACGGAGGCGTGAATGAGCGAGTTGGCAAATAATGAGCGTCCGATCGGGTGCGACCCGGAATCGAGGGTCTCTCGCGTGTACAAATTCACGCGGTGACAGTACATGCTGCGTGTACATGTACGAGGGATGATCAATCGGATTCGCTCTCTTTGTATTACGTTTTTTTCATTTGAGAACGCGTAAAAGATTGCAAATTTTTATGTGCGTTATTCAGGTCTTTATTCAGGTATTTTATTATAATAAAAACTCTGTGCACTGCAAAAAATAAAATATTAATTTCAACTTAAAGATGTATAGGAGACTTTCTGAGACATGCAAAAAATGTTAAAATTAACACTTTTTGAATTCATTTTAATATTTTTGCATATCTCAAAAAGTCCACTATACGTTTATAAATTAAAATTAATATTTTATTTTTACAGTGCGTATAATTTTATGTATGATTGTATGGAGTTGATTTATAAATTTCTCTTCCATTTAGAATTATCCAAATAAAATTTTAAATTGCATTTCTATATAATTTTCAATTTCAAATATAAAAATGTAGGATACTAAAAATTAGGAGATTTATTTACAAGTTTGATTTAAAAAAATTGATATTAGGTATAAAGTCAAAATTTAAATTACAAATTTTAACTCATAGATACATTTGACACGTTCATCATTTTACTATTGCGCATCTTCGAGAATACATCTTGTCTAATTTCATCACAACTTTTATTTGTTACATGAAATCATCTTGTTTCGAGAAAATCTAAAATTATTAAGTTTTATTTGAAGACAATAATAGAAAAAGACGTTAGAGAACATACATATATGTCAAACTAAATTATATTCTCACAAAACACTCCAGGACATGCGAGCACAATTGTCGAACGGTGAATTTCCGTGTCGCGCGTCGTTACCCCGCGTTGATTTACTTGTTTACCGGCGCGCCGGCATATTGATTTATCCGAAAGAAAGCGCATCGCGTCGTCCCCGACGTCGTCGGTGTATGCAAAAACGGCGGCCGCGATGTATGCGGCAGCATCGGAGAACAAATAAAGCACGATATCGCCGACAAATGTCAAAAGCAAAAACTTGGATTCGCGAGCGCGCGAGTATATATGTAGGTAGAGCTTCGCTTGGAATTTCACATAAATTTTAACGCACCCGAATCTCTAGCTCAGTCTACTATAATACCATTGGAAATATCGTCTCGCCGACGTATTTACGCGATCAATAAGTGTCTCCAAACACTGTATCTGTATATCTTCCTGATGCCTACATAAGATTAAACAAAATAAAAGTTTATTTCAGCAAACACGATTAATGAATAAAATAGTAACTCAGATCGTCATGGATATTATATTCTCCAAGATAAGCGGAGTAAATATATCATGCAGACTTACTATCAGCAATTATTTTATCATTAGCACACAGAAAGAGCGATTTCATCTAAGTTTAAAGAATCTAGGTTCTAAAAAAAAATTTAAGTAGACACAGATCTGAAAATAATTTTGTTGAACTATCAAAATAATTATGAAATTCAAGCATGGGCAATGATGTAAACAGTTTCAACATTTTAGCAATCAGATTGAGCGTCCTATATAATTATTTGATAATCTGACAAAATTATTTTCAGATCTGTATCAATCTAAATTTTTAGATACTTTAAAACCTTTTATACTTTGCATACTAAAAAGTATAAATATTGATATTTGTGGAATTTTATACCGGATGACTGTTGACAGTCCGCCGAATTTAAATATTTCAACACCATACTGTCTTGAGTGGCGAGGTCGACGAACTAATATCGAGCGTCTCCTCACACACGACTGTATGCACACGACTGCATCCCATCCATCAGACTGACATCGGTCCTCTTCAGATGTCGGAAAAAAAAAAACGAGAAAAGAAGGATATACGAGCCGACATAGCAGGCACCGAACGTACCAATTAACGCCCGTAAAATCGTTCGATGTGGTGTGAAGATGTCTGGGACGCGATCCAAATTGCGTTATTATCGCGATCGGGCATCCGAAGTCAGAACGCACTATGGATGATGATCGAGCTGAACGACAAGCGGAGATGGCGGATTAATAGAATGAACGCGTCATCCGCGTGAAAATAACGGGATTAGTGATCGACGCGACGATCTCAATATATCGGCGGTATCGGCAATTCCATTTTGTTAACTGCTATAACTATTTGTACGACAAAACACTCATTAGGTTATCGTTGTGCATATACAAGTTTAATTATGCAATGGCAAGCCAGTAGAACGTACAAAGGGTATAAAATCTGAAAAAAATACACACATCCGCTAAACTTAAAATATTACCGGTGGCATACATCGTTGTTCTCGGAGAATTGTTTTTCATGGAAAGATATAT
>Ga0157364_1004480_pt1 | contig 13971 bp, 7 predicted proteins | sample AttsexASBM2_FD_111476 | JGI IMG/M metagenome (GOLD analysis project Ga0157364, IMG submission 111476) | Fungus gardens microbial communities from leaf cutter ant in Ribeirão Preto, State of São Paulo, Brazil - Atta sexdens ASBM2 | ecosystem: Host-associated > Fungi > Mycelium > Unclassified ... | reverse complement strand
CTCGCCTTATAGGCGCGTACGCGTTCCTTATCAGGAGTTGGCTGCTCTCTGTTACGGGTGCGTTTCTTTTCGGGAGCTGATGTTACTGAATCACGGGGGCTCATGCTCGTACCCTGCTGCAAAATAAGACTTTCCGCAGCATAGCATAAGCCAAATCAGTAATATGCCTTAATTGTGATGCCTTACAGCCCCTGGCGAACGGACTGCTCCGGCGTTACGGACGGTTAAAACGGTGTGTCAGTAAGACAGCCTGTACGCCGTACCTGCATCCCAGCGGGACTGCCAGTGCCGGAGGTAGCGATCGGCAAGCGCCGGCATATCTCCGATGACCAGCGCGTTCTCGCTGTTATGCCGGGCACCGGCGCGGGTGTAGTTAAAGCTGCCGGTTTCGACCGTGCGGCCGTCAGCGACGATAAACTTGTCATGCAGGGCGGCGTACTGCCCGTTAAGACGAACCGGAATGTCGCGCGCTGCGAGCAGATTAATGGACGACTGGCTGATATGGTTCTGGTTCGCCTTTTCATCGAGCACCACGCGCACGTCCACGCCACGCGCTTTTGCCTTTATCAGGGCAGAGGCCACTTCAGGTGACGTAAAGCTGTAGCCGGCGAGCCGGATTTCCGTCTCTGCGCGATCGATGACATCGAGCACCAGCGCTTCTGCACTACCTTCAGGGGAGAAACCGACGCTGACGCCGGGCGCGGTGACGGCATGACCGGCAGGCGGCAGCAGTAGCGCCAGGCTGCTTAGTAGCAACGGCAGAATAGTGACCTTCATGGGGGGTTCTCCGGGGGTCGTGAGCGTGCGGGATTTTCAATCCTGGACGCGAGGGACCGGCCAACCGCAGGGCGGCAGGCCGTTTCTTTTCAGTCAGGCTTACCCGTGACCAGGACGTTCAGCAGGCTCATGTCTGACCAGGCCTGTCGGACCAGCTGTACGCCGGTAAAAAACACGGCCACGTTCAGCAGCGGCAGCAGGCTCAGGCTCACGTCATGCAGCGCCATGCCGGCGAGCGGCGGCATGACCAGCGCGCTCACGCCCGTGGCCGTCATGACGGCGGTCAGGTTACGCCCGCGGACAAATCGTCCGTTCTCCCGCCTGACCAGCTGCGGATGCAGCAGCAGGGTCACCGGCATCATGCCCGGGCGTGACTTCATGTCACGCAGGCGTGACGCATCAACGTCTGGCAGTGCGTGCTCATCTGCAAAGCCTGTTATTACGTCATCCACGGCTTTACCTATAGCAGCCGAGCAGTGGCCGTCTGCGCCCCGGCTCCAGCGGCGCAGCAGCAGGCCCGGCTCCCGCATCTCCGGCATCCAGGCGAACAGCATGATCACGGCAACAATCGCGGTAGCGGCGGCAAGTATTACGATCATAAGGTTTACTCCATCGTCTTCTGGGGTTTATGGCCAAACTCAGGTTCGGGTTCGCTGCGCTCGTGGCGCATAACGTTCACTTCGTCGTTCATCATGGCGCGGTCGTCTCGCTCCGGGGTCAGGTCGTAGTCGCGGTAATCAAATGTCTCCTCCTGCAGCTCTTCGAGTGCGGCGGCCAGTGCGGCCTCGCGTTCGCTCTCCCGGTCGTCCGGTGCGCTCCGCGCCTCTTCAGGCGTAACAGGCTCCGGCTCTTTCTCCTCCTGCCCCAGCGCGGCCTTAACGGCTTTCTCCAGCGCCTCGGCTTCGCGGCGGTCCAGCTCTTCTCCTCCGGATGTCGCTGCTGCCGGTTCACCTCTGCTTTCCGGACGTTCACTGTGGTCAGCAGCGAGCACGACAGGGCTTTCCGGGTTGTCCTTCATCAGCTGCAGCGCCTCCATGACATCCGAGGCTTCCAGCACCTTTCCGTGCTTTTCCCCGCGCTGCAGTACGATGCGGCTGCCGTCCGCTGCCCCTTCATAGTGGGCGGCTGAAAAGTCCACCTCTCCGCTGGAGGGCGACACCGGAACGTGCCAGTTACCCCGCTGACGGCCGTGCTCGTTGATGACCGGCCACAGCATTTCCGGCGTCTTCCCCGCCATAAAGCGCGCGTCCGCCGTGAGGTCCTGATCGACCCGGTCCGCAAGGCGCGTGCCGGACACCGGCAGGCTTTTGTCCCACGCCTGTATCTCCCGGTCAGCCCGCACGTCCTCCGCCCGCATCAGCACGTCGTGCACCGTCTGGCGCCGCCCGCTTTTACTCTCCACCTTCGCCGCCCAGCCGGACAGGTTGTCGAAGTAGGTCTGAACGTGCTCCTTTGACCTTGAAAGCTCTACATAGGTACTGTCCATCGCCGCCATCCGCCCTCTGGCACCCTCTTCGCCAAACAGGCCGATAAGGTACTTTACTGACGCGCCCTGCGAGCTGTAGGTGGTGACGGCGTAGCCGTAGTCCATGTGGCGGTCGGCGTAGCGCGCGGCGGGATCGAAAGAGAGCTGCCGGTCGCCGGTATCGATCAGGATTTTTCCCTCCTCCGTGATGCCTGACACCACGGCCATGTCGCTCGCGCGCACGTTGCGGTCGCGGTCCGTTGCCGTGAGGCGAATTTTCTCACCCGGGCTGATGTCTCGCGTCACCTCCTTAAATACAGCCACGTCTTCCTTGCGCAGTTCGGCGGGGCGTATCCAGCGATCCGGCGCGCCGTCTAGCCCGGCCATACGCACCACGCCGCTTTCCTCGTCAGTTTCACCCACCCGGAAATACTGCTCGCCACGTCGCACCACGTTGCCCTCCTGCGCCTCCCAGAACGTCTGCCGGCCCAGATCGGCATTGCTGTTGTTGACGCGAACCAGCAGTGGCACCGTGACGCTGTCACCCAGCGCCCCCTGCGCCTGCAGCCGGTTATGCACGGCGCTGTTGATGGCCTCGCGGTCGGCGTTCAGCTCCGTCACGATGAGCGTGTTGTCGCGCGCCTCCGGCGTCCGGCCTGCATAGTCGTCGGCAATCAGTCCGGTCAGGTCGGGTTTTTCGGCTTCCCCGCCTGCGGGCCCGGCCGCCGGCGCCAGCTTGCTGCCGTCCATTGCGCTGCTCTCCGGAACGTATGCGCCGGACTGGCGCGGCACGCTCTGCGGGCTGGTCTCCGTCGTGATGCGCACCGCCTCGCGCACGTTGCCGGCGATAACCGCCTCCACGGCGGGCCTGAGCGCGGGGATCTGACGCACGATTTCCTTCATCACCGCGACGTCGGCGGCGCTGCGCTCCAGGGCCAGCGCAAACGGGGCGCCGGACTCCAGCGACTTCAGCTGGTCCCTGTCACCGCTCAGCACCGCCCGGCCCCCGCCTTCGGCGATGACGTTCATCAGCGAGGCCAGCTGGGCGTTGCCGTTCATGGAGGACTCATCGATAACGAACACGGTATTGCGAAAGTCGCGCGCCTGTCCGGCGGCCTGCCACTGACTGCTTTCGCTGAGGAAGCTCGCGATGGTCTGCGCCGGGATACCCGCGTCAGACAGCTCGCTGACGGCGCGGTGCGTGGGCGCCAGCCCGCGAATGTCCGGGGCGTTGTCTGCGGCGGCGAGCGCCGCCGCCACCGTGCGGAACTGCGTGGTTTTCCCCACCCCGGCATAGCCCTGAATGGCGGTAAAGCGATCGCGGGTGGTCAGGATGAGGTTCCCCGCCTCGCGCGGGCCATCCGTGAGCCCTGCAGCCTTCTCCCCGCTAAGGCCGCCGGCCAGCAGCGGCTTCACGCTGTTTTTGCCTTCGGCGACGTGGCGCAGGATGGACACCTCGTTTTCAAAGTTCTCGCGGGAGATGTACTTGCCGGCCGCGCCCTGCTCCGCGCTGAGTTCAATGATCTCCCCGCGCTGCACCAGGCGCGACAGCTCATCCTGCGCGCGGGCGGGCGTGATGCTGCGGTCGGTGTTAATGACCCCGGCCATCGCCCGGACGCCCGTGAACGTCACCTCTGTGCCGGTGGCTTTCTCGATGGCCAGCCGCATCGCGCGCTCCGGCTGCGACATCTTCCGGGACTCCAGCTCGCGCAGCGCGTCGGTCAGCTCGTTTTCCCCGGCGAGCGATTTAATGCCCTGCGTCACGCTGACCACCGGGCGGTTTTCCTCCAGACGGCGGCCGATCGCGGCCTCGTCCAGCGGGGTGAATGCAATCACGTCCGAGCCGCTGCGGCGCAGCATGTTCACGGTCGCGTCGTTCACTTCCTTGCCCGCCAGCACCGCCACCACGCTTCCCTCCGTACGGCGCGTGGCACCAAAAGACTCGGCGTAGGCGTAGTCCGCATAGAGCGGCGCGTTGCGGTCGAGCCTGATGCGCTCGCCCTTTGCGTTCTCCATCGTGATGGTGTCCTTAAAGAGCCAGCGTCCCGCTTTTACGCCGGTGACGGTCAGCCGCTCCCCGCTGCCGGCCCGGCTGCTGAGATCGGCCGTGGCGCGCAGCTGCTCACCCTCGCGCAGCTCCAGCTTCTTTTCCCGGTAAAGCCGGTAGTAGCTGTCGATGCTGCTGATGCTCACGCCCTGCGTCTGTCCTTTTTCGTCTTTCAGGGTCAGCAGGTTGTGGCGCTCGCTGACGCCGGCGATGGTGAATACCGACTTTTCTCCCTGCCCCTCGTGATGCTCCAGCACCATGCCCGCGCGGTAGACGCTGCGGTCGTTGCGGTTGCTGGCGTCCAGCCACACCGGCACCCGCACCGTGGCCTCGCCCAGCACCCGGCCGAGCTGCCCCTCGTCGGCGAGGATTTCCCGGGTCCGGGTCGTGAGCTGGTCGCGCGTGCGCGCGTTGCCCGCCTGCAGCGACACCGGCCGCCCAAGCACCTTCTCCTGCGCGTAGTAGCGCGCCGCCACGCTGAGCCGGTCTTCGACCGTGTCCTTCTGCACCATCGTCACGCGCACGTTCTCGGTCTTCGGCGAGGCGGTGAACTGTTTCACGCCCGCCGCGCTCAGCACTTCCGACGCAAAGCCCGCCGTGCGCCGGGCGTGGGTGTCGGTCACAAGCGTGGCGCCGTCGTGCTGCGCCGCCGTTTTCAGCACGTCGTGCAGCCCGGAGGTGTTGAAGCGCTCGGCCTCCGCGACCAGCACCAGCGGGCGCGGCGGCAGCTCAGCGCTTTTCATCTCCTCCGCCGTCATAAGCTGTACGCCAGGCTTGTCCCCGAAGGTCGCCAGCTGGCGCTTGCGCGCGGCGCCGTCGGCGGCCACCACGACCAGCGGACGCTGGCTCTCGCTGGCCATTACCATGATGCTGCTGTTCAGGTCGCTGATGAACTGCGTGCCGCCGCGCACATCAATCAGCGACACCGCGCGATCGGCGTCGGCCACCTGCGCCAGCACGCCACGCTCGCCTGCCGGTGCCGTCAGTCCGCCGCGCTTTTCCGCGAGTCCGGCGGCCAGCTGCGACAGGCGCGCCTCGTCGCGAACGTGGGCGGCGGTGGTGAACAGCGTCTGGTTCTTGTCTACGGCGATCAGCTGGCCGCGCCCGATGGCGTTATCAATGGCCTTGCGCGCCTGCCCGTAACCCCCTTCACTGACAGGTACGTGATTGAGCACGCTTGTCATCACGTCGTTGTAGGTCACGCGCACGCTTTTTGACGACAGCCGGTCAATGGCCTCCCGCACCGCGCCGTCCAGCACGGACGGCGTGGCCACCTTTTTCTCTTCGCCGGCGCTGTCGATTTCACGCTGCTGGCGGCGCTCCGCCAGCACCTCCCTGAATGACTGCACGTCAAAGCCGGTATCCTTCAGCACCGTCTGCCAGTGCTCCCGCAGGGTCTCCGGGTCTTCAAAGTGTTTAGCCTGGCGGGAGTCGAGCGCGGCCATGCTTTTCTGCTTTGCCGTGGCGTTGTCGCCGACCAGGTCGAGAATGTCCTGCCGACGGGAGGAAAAGGGCTTCACCGGCACGCCGGTGATGTCCCACTCCCCGCGCGGTCCGGTGTCCTCGGTCTGGTAGCCCGCGGGCTCGATGATGGACCGGAAATGGCCGCGATACAGCGCCCCGATGCTGACCTGCTCGTTCCAGACCACGTCGGTAAAGCCCTGCTTCCCGTTAATGTCGGTGGACAGGGTTTTCCAGCCGTTTTGCGAGAGCGTGGCGTTGGCCACCACCGCGTGGGTGTGCATTGCCGGGTCCAGATTGCGGCTGGTATCGTGCATAAAGGTCGCGATCACCAGGTTGCCGGTCTTCTCCATCTCGGTGATGCCGTCGGTCATGGTGCGCGTGGTGGCGAGCTTCTCCACCTCGTCCAGCGTGCGGCGCACCGCCTCCTTGTGCGCGTCCACCAGGAAGGTGTCGCCGGTCACGAGGGCGAGCACCGAGGCGCTCTTGGGCGCGGAGAAAGTCAGATCGTAGCCCGGACGGTGTTTGTTGACTCCGCCCTCCATGCGGCGCATGTCGGTGCCGTCCGGCAGCTGGCCTTCCAGCACCGCCACAAAGGTATCGCGGTTAACCGGCCCCTCAAGGCCCAGATTTTCCGCGCCGGTGCCGTACCACTCCGTGGACTGTTCGCCGAGAAAGTAATAGTTATCTTCGTTGGTGTAGTAGGCGCCGGCCTTACCGGCGCTTTTAACTGCAGAGACAGACAGCATGATTCACCTCAGTTGCGGTCCAGACCAAAATCCGCGCTGTTATGTTTAACCACGTCCATCACCTGCAGGCGCTGCTCTGCCTCCTGTTGTGCGGCCGGCGCAGGCGCTGTGGTTTCCGGGGAAGATGAGGGTGCCGATTCGGCTGCAGGAGGCGGCAGCGCCACAACGCGCCCGCCTGCTTCGGCTGTCGCTGCCTGTGCTGCTGAGGACGATGCCGTAGCGTTTTCAGTCGGCGCCGCGCCGCTCTGCGTACCTGCAGTGGTCCTGGTGTTGCCGGAACGCTGTTCGTCTTCAGGTTTTGCATCCGCAGCTGCAGCGGCGTCACCGAACAGCCGCCCGACAATCTGGCTGGCCTGATTGTCGGCAGTTTCGCCCGCAAGCGTTGCCTCGATGTCCGGGTCAAACACGTCTTCCACGTCGCGCGGAATGCGCCCTTCCGCAATTTCACGGTAGGGCTTCCAGGGGAGCTTCATGCGCACCACCGGCCACTCACCGGGCAGGGTGATATAACACTCCAGGTCGTTAAGGCTCTGCACGTCGGAATAGCTGACCAGGAATTCGTTGACCTCGTCTTTGGAGAACTGCACGCCGTCGCGGATGATGTCGATGCCGTAGCTGTACTGGTCTTTAAATTTCTTGTGACGCTGCTCGCCGATTTCCTTCTGCACCCAGTCCGCAATCGAGCCGCTGGGCGCGCGGTAAAAGACGCGGGTGTTCAGCAGGTCCCAGATGGATTTGGCCGCGTTGGTGCCGTAGGTTTCCTCCAGCTGCGGGAAGTTCTGCAGCCCGGCGACGGTACAGCCGCCGAACTTACGGCCCTCTGCGCAGAACTCCGGCAGAATGGGCAGCTTGTGCAGGGACGGCAGCTCGTCCAGGAAAATCCAGATTCGACGGTTGCGGTCGGCCCTGAGCCCGAGGATGCCGGACATAGTCATGTAGAGCCACGCGCTCAGCAGGGGCTTTAGCGCGTTGTGGTTCTGGCCGTCGCTGGAGATGAAAATCCACGGGTTGTCACCGCTCGCGTCTTCGGTGTGCAGCCAGTCGCGGATGTTGAACGGGCGGCGGCCGTCCTGATCGAGCCCCTGCAGGTAGCGCAGCGAGCGAACATAGGTGGTCAGAATGGTGCGGATGGTCATCGCGGTCTTCTCGATGCTGCCGTCCACCAGGTTCGCCGCGTCCGTGCCCTCCAGAAACGCGCGCAGGTCTGCCAGGCTGATGGACATCAGCTTTTTCAGCAGCTCGCCGATGCTGCGATCCTTTTCGCGGGCCATGCGCCGCGCGGTGGCCACAAACAGCGAGCGGGCCGACAGCACCCAGAACGGATCACTGCTGCCGCTGCTGTCCGGGAGCAGGGAAGTCGCGAAGTTCTCAAAGTCCCCTATGGTCTTGCACTCTTCCCACAGGTCCCACGGGGCACAGCGCGCATCAAAGGGGTTAAGGATGAGGTCTTTATCCTGCCGGTAAAAAGTCGGGATAAAGTTATTGCCTTTGTCGTATACGATGACGCGATCGCCGCGCTCGCGCAGCTGGCGCAGCAGATCGTTAAGGGCGGTACTTTTGCCCGACCCGACGGTGCCGTGTAAGCCGAAGTTCTGCATCTCCGAGTCTTTCAGGATGTGCAGACCGCAGATGCTGAGCGGGGACATCACGCCGGCCTTTTTGAGCAGGCGGTTCACAATGGCAGGGCTCGTCGCCAGAATGCGGCCGCCGGTGAGTTCACTCTCGCGCTGCTTCGCACCCTTGCTGCCCAGAAACCAGGTAATGGCCATAATGGCGGCGACAAAGCTGAAGGCTGAAATCCCCCAGCCGTAAAACGCAGTGTCCTTGACGTGCTGGCCCATCAGCACAAAGTACGGGTCATTCATCACCTGCAGCGCGGTGTGCTTGAACGCCACCACTTCACCGTTGGGTCGTTCGAAGTGAAACGTCCAGCCGGCCTGCGAAGGCTTACCGGAAAGCTTCGCGAGCGGCATAATCAGCCACTTGATCAGCCAGTAGGCGCTGCCATGAATGAACTCCTGTAGCGTGAGGCGCAGCAGCATCCAGCTGAAAAATACCAGTGCAGAAAACAGCACGACCCAGTAGGAGGCGATATTCATGATCTGCACAAACATGCCGATCATGTATTTCATCACCTGACCGCCCTGGGTAAAGTCGCGGGCGTTGAGGCTCATGGAAAGTCCTTTATGTGGAAACAGAGACAGGCGCGCAGAGCTGCGGGCAGGCGAAAGCCAGGCAGGTTGCTGCGCGGGGTTTAGTTACGGTGCGAACGTGCCCGGATGGGCTGACGTGATGTTCCGCCTCCCCCGCCAGACGCAGGGTGCGTCAGGTCGTGCGGCGGGCGGTCTCAGCTCACTGAAACGCGAAACAGGGGCTGATTAATCTGGTATTCAACAAACTGCTTGTCAGCGTCGCTCAGCGCCTGGAAGTGCGCGGAGAAGCGGCGGACGCTGTTCATCAGGTTGGTGGTATTGGTGAAAAACACCGGGCAGACCGCGCGAACCTCCTGCAGCACGGGCTGGATTATCGCGGTGAACGCATCGCGCTTTCCCTCTTCCGTCAGGTCGCTTTCGATAAGCTCCTCATGCTCCGTCACCGGGCAGACGGTCACGCCCGGGTAGGCATAAAGCACGCGCAGCGTGTCCGCATATTCCCGCACCCTGCAGTCAAACGCGTCTTCCAGCGCCGGCAGCCGGTCATTACTGCGAACGGGCGTCAGCAGGCGTTCGGGCTCAACGGTGGCGGCGGTGAAGTATTCCGTCTGCTGACGGATAATCCCGGCCGCGTCCGCAAGGCGCCAGATTGCCGGCTCGCGCTCAGACGGCCTGTCGCCGGCGCAGACGCTCAGGCGCGGCTGACACGACGCCGGTATCCAGTTTTTAGTCAGGTCCGGCGCTTTATCCCGGAAGGGGGTATTGAAAACCCCGCTCCAGAGGTGAATAACATCGGTGGCCGCATCGTCGGCACCCACGATGTGCATGTGTACCCGGTGTGTGGAGACTTCACCCTGTACGGCCCAGCGCGTAATGACGGTAATATCCGTTACGTGCTTATCCGTGTTCAGCAGAATGCCGTACACGGCCTTGCGCCCTTTTTTACGGCAGACATAATGCAGCCGTTTATTGGGCGCAGGAAAGCGGACGGATATATCCTTTTCATTTTGCAGATGCAGGCCTAGCTCAGGGATTTCCACGTCGATTAAATTAACAGAGACATCGGAGTAATTGAGAAAAAAAGATGGAGTCAGATGAATTAACATTATCACCTCTAAAATAATTTAGACAAAAAGGCAGCATCCCACCTTTAGGCGGGGTGCCGACAACTCAAGAAAAGATGAAGTTAATATTAATTATTTAAGATGGCCTTTTACTGCAGATGCCGCGCCAATCAAGCCTGATAACTGAAAGCGAGATAAATCGATAGTCAAAATAAACAAACCTAAAAGACTAATGGCGAAGTTACCAAAAACCAGAGCGCCGATATTTACTTCTGTTGTTATTGAAACCAGTCCTAACGCAACTATGGCGAGGAGCCACGCAAACCCATACGCTTTCAGCTTGGAAGATAAAACTTTTGTTAAGGTTAAATCTCTAACTTCTGGAAGGCTTATCATATTAAATAAATTCACATAGCCAGATGCAAAGGCGAAAATGAAAAGCCAGTTCATTAACCCGAACCCTAACACACCTAGCCCAATCAAGTAGTCTCCACTCATATCAGGAAGAAAAAACGAAAGGGCCGCAAAAAAGAGATATATTAAGAAATGGTACTTAAGATGCTTTAGAGGCTCAAAGAAAGACGGAACCATCCTTTTAGATGATAACGCCGCCTCTGCAAGCTTTTGGGAGTCGGATTTTATTTGATCATAACTAATATTCATCTAATCACCTTTTCCTTTCATCCAGTTCTTTCTCTGCGCTATCTAAAAAGTCCTTATAATCTTGAGATTCCTTTAATTTAAAATCTCTTTGCGCTTGATGTTTATCTGCGGCTTCTTTATTACGTTGGTATTCATTTGATTTCTCCGTAAACTCCCCCATACGAGAGGCGATGGCTCCGTCGGTCTGGCCCTTTCCTTCATGAAGCTGCTGTTGTGCAGCGCTTGCCCTATTCTTGACCACGCCTTGCTGAGCTTCAACCTCATTGTTTACATCTGTGCGAATATCGTTTCTGGTTACTCCTGCCTCAATGCTCTGATTCGCGCTGTTATATGCACCGCCAAACTGAGCACCTGCAGTGTTTGCCGGTGCGCTCATTCCTTCACCAGTATTTCCGGAGTTACGCGCGTAGTCTCCGTCTATGCGGCCCTGAAGTTTCTCAGCGAAAAACTCCTGAACCAGACCGTCACGCTGCTTCTGAATGCCTTCATCAGACGTATTGGTAAGAATGGTTTCGGCGTTCTCCGGTGATCGTTTCTGAGCCCATTCCACAAACTGCTGTGTATAGTTGTCACGCGCGCCCGCGCTGAGCGTTTCAGTCTCGGAGGCCATCTTCTGCATCTCATGCGTGTGCGCCTGGCTGGCCGTGTACTGCGCATATTTGCTGTCAGAGGTCGTGATGCCGGAAGAGATCTGGTTCATCAGGCCGGACGCGTTGTTATCAACGTGCTGACCGTTATAGGTCGTGCTGTAGTTACGCAGCACATCCATACCCTGGCTGAAATCCTGAGACTCACGTGCAGAGATAGTTTGTGAGTTGTCATTGCCGCTCTGACCGCCTTCTGTTGTTTGAGAGGTTGAACCTGAGCGTCCCGTAGCCTCGAGACCGCCATGCACATCAACTTTGCCTGAGATGCCCGTGGCATATGAGCCCACTTTACCCCACAGCGACTTATTACTGTCAAAACTTGCTTGTCCGCGTGTTCCCCCAGAAAGGGCCAGATCGCGCGATTTGTTTTCAAGTTCCGAGTAAGCCTCATTCAGGCTGATATGGTTGCGGGTTGCATAGTCCTGCGCCACGTTCTGCATTTTGTTCACGCGCTCCGCGTCGGTGATGCTCATGCCGGTCGAGGCTGACAGGGTTTTCGAATCGCTGTTGCCGAACTGCTCATGGAACTGTTTAAGCTGCGAGCCGGTTTCCTGCACCGAGTGGTTGTAGCCCTGTGCTGCCATTTCGGTCTGCGCCATGCTGTCACGCACCGAGCGCTGCGCGGCACTCGCCAGGTTGCGGTCAAGGTGCAGATCCACCGGCAGGCGGCTGGTTGCCCCGGAGGCGTCATACACCGTCTGCCCGTCCTGCGTCATCGTACGCATGGCGCTGTTGCCCAGCTGCACGGAGGTGTTGCCCTCACGATAAGCGCGGTTCAGGTCCGTTTTGTGCCCGTTGATGTTGTCCAGCTGCACGTTACCCACGCTCATGTTGCCTGATGCCACCGCACCGGAGTCTGCGGCCGAGGCGCTGCTGAGCGCGCTGCCGAGACTTGAGCTGAGGCTCGCAAAGCCCTGACCCAGCCCGGTGAACAGGCGAAACGCCAGGAACGGGATGGAGAGCATCAGCCAGCCGGCAATGCCCGCCGTGGTTGTGCTGGTTTCCATCAGGCGATTCACGTTGGAAAGCGTCGGGCCCGTGGCGTGAAAGCTGTTCTGCGTGCTGTAGTTCACCGCAAAGTTGAAGATGGCGAACATCACCGGCCACAGCATCAGGCTGCCCATAAAGTTCAGGTAACTTTTGATCACCGACCAGGCAATTTCCCGCACGTAGAGCGCCAGCACCATCACCGGGAAGATGCAGATGCAGAACAGCAGCAGCACCGTGTGCAGCTGCGGCAGCACCTCCGTCGCAATGGTATAGCTGACCGCGTGCGACAGGCGCAGCTTCATCAGCGACTGCTCGGACGCGATGTCCACCATTGAGGCGGTGTCGTTCATGCCCTTCACGTAGCTGTTCAGCCCGCGACGCAGGCCTGCGATAGCGATGTTCTGCATCATGATGGCCTGTGCCGACTTGCTGCTGCCGAGGAAGTATTCATAGGACCCCGCCAGCTGCTCGGCGTAGACCGTCTGCGGCGCGTTGTTACCCGGCAGCATGCGGGCCGCGTGAGCCATAAACGTACTGCCGGTGTTGTTGCTCTCCGCCGACAGCAGGTTTTTCAGACGGGGCGCCGCGTCCCGACACTGCATATACGTGGTGCCGGTCGCGTCCCGCCAGTAGATGGCGCGCAGCGGGCTCGGGTTGCTGAAAATCTGCGCCTGCACGTCTTCAGACTCCATGACGTCCTGCATGCTGTACTTGTGGTTCAGCATGATGTCCGGCACTACGCAGTTCTTCGTGTATTCCCCCATGTTGTAGGCCAGCACCGGATTGCGGCTGTCGATGGTGAAGCTGTCCTGCAGCAGCTTGCTCGCGAACAGCATGCCGGTTTTGGTGTAGGACCGCTCGTCCGGGAAGTGAAAGTTGTCTTCATAGGTTGTCGTGAGCGTGTAGCCCACGCCGGTGGCCAGATACAGCGGCATGGCCAGCCCCACCGGCACGTTATCCACTCGCCCGATGGTGTCCGGGGCGGTCAGGTCGTTGACCACCACCGTGACCTTCGGGGTCAGCAGCAGGGCGGTGACCAGCACGAACGTCAGCCCCCACCCGAACATCGCCGTCATGTTGTGTGTGCGCAGATAGGTCATCACGCAGAAGGCGATCCCCAGCATCTCCGCCACCCAGATTGTGCTTTTCCAGCCGCCGTTTTCCATTACGGTTGCGACCGCGTTAAGCCCCATCGTGATCATGCCACCGGAGCTGACTACCCAGATATCAAGCGCCATCAGTTACTCCCGAATTGATAGTTCGACAGCACGCTGTCGGAAACGGATGAAGAGAGCTGCTGGCGCGTTTCGGACAGGCTGCGGTCATACTCCGCCAGCCCGTTCTGCTGCACCTGGATGCGCGCGACGCGCTGGCTCAGCTCGTTGCGCACCTGACGCAGGTTCTCGCGAAAGTGCTTGTTCTCTTCCTCGGTATCGAGCGTGCCCGCCGCCCCGCTCGCGGCTACGTCGATGAGGCCGTTGATGTAGGACATCACCATGTCTGCCGCGATGTACTCCGCCAGGCTGCTGACCACGCTCTGATCCATGCCCACCGACGCGGAGTCGATGGTGTATCGCAGGATGCGCACGCGAGTGCTGCTGATAAGCGCCTTTTCGTTGTCGTTAAGCGCTGTATCGGTGCGGCTTTTATCGAAGATGTCGTTGAGCATGTCGCGCACCCGGCCGGTCATGCCCTCGTCTTCCGAGAGCGTCAGCTCCGCGATGGTCGGCGACAGGCAGGTATTGTTGTCGTTGCAGCGGTAGATTTTCTCGGTTCCGCCGTTCAGGAGCGTGTTAAACATCGACTCGCTCCCCCCGCGCGGCTGCAGGAACGTCGGGTTGCCGTTCGCGTCATAAATCACCGTGCCGACCATCGACATAATGAACTCCTTCAGCGCGCGATCGTTACTGAAGAACTGGTTGAGCTTCGTGAACGTGTCCCACGTCAGGTTGCGG
>Ga0157364_1004479_pt1 | contig 13973 bp, 5 predicted proteins | sample AttsexASBM2_FD_111476 | JGI IMG/M metagenome (GOLD analysis project Ga0157364, IMG submission 111476) | Fungus gardens microbial communities from leaf cutter ant in Ribeirão Preto, State of São Paulo, Brazil - Atta sexdens ASBM2 | ecosystem: Host-associated > Fungi > Mycelium > Unclassified ... | reverse complement strand
TCACTCCTTTTTTTGGAATAAGACTTCATTCCTTAGTGACTTTCACTCCAAAAGAGCGAAATCTTACTTCAAAAGAATAAAATCTCCTCCTAAAGAATGAAAATCTCATTCTTGTTTAAGAGTGAAAATATTTTCATTTTTTTTTCAAGATTGGCTCAATTTTCAGTCTTTTGGAGTGAGATTTTACTTCAAAAGATTTAGAGAGAATATTTTTACAGAGCTCAGTAAAAATACACTGATACAATTTATTTAAAAGAAAAAATATAAAATAAATTCCAGAAATTTATTTAAAATATAAAATCGTAAGAATCGATAAAAACTGAAACGATTTATTTAAAATAAAAAATATAAAATAGATTCTAAAAATTTATTTTAAATATTATATAAGAAATAGAAATCAGAAGAAATTATTTACTAGTACTAAATAATTTTTTTATTATATTTTTCTTATATTTAAAATATATTTCAAACTTTATTTTAAATACAATCTATCCTGAATATTTATATACATATAGTATGTTTGTGATAATAATATTGAATTCAAATTAGAGTATTGTTTTTTTTGCATGTTAAACTATCGTAGATGAAACTATCTCAACTACAAAATCCGTAGACGACCTACTTCAAATTCTGAACTTTATCTGATGTTAGCGGCTATAAAAAAGTAATGAATTCGCCACGATGATAATGAATATATCTACGACACTGATGTAAAATTTTTGAAATTAATTGATGTTTTTCAAAGAACGCATTTTAAGTAAGTATTTCAAATCTCCCCAGCGTCGCGTCGGTCTTATTCATTCCCATTGGCCCCTCGATTATTTCCATGGAAACGATTTCAACGAAGTCTTTCAACGAAGCATCAATCTCGTTCAAGCACAGTCCTAATACACTGCGCGGTTAATTATTCGCGTCGACAAAGGAGCGGCCGCGAAAACTCGCAGCAAGATCGATAATCTCCGAATCTCACTTATTTTTCGATAATTACCCTTTCTTGACAACGAGGCAAAATGCGCCTGGGAAATAAACAGACGCTTATCTTTTTAATGTCCTAATTACGCGCCAATTAATTCCGGTTAATTTCCAAATCGAAAGGGGATACTCTCCATTTTCTCCATCTAATACTTCCTGTTTGGACGAAACTGTTTGTTTTCGACTTTACCTTTGTACACAAGATCCACCAGTCGACTAATATTTTCTTTTGTGAGTTAAACTTGAGTAATTAACAAACATTTTGTGAGTCAAACTTGAGTAATGAAGAAATATATTAGATTCAAATATGATTCAATAACGAACTATTAACGTAAAGCGAGAGTTTCTTTTTTAATCTTGAAACATGATAATAGAATTTTCTTCCCTTTTGTGAAAGGTATTAGTGTATGAACGGATGCGATTTGTTCGATTATGTCTTGCGAGATTTTCTTCCTCGGTTTCTGTATCGATCTTATAACTAACTTTTCTTGAGCACCTAATCCCATTTTTGCGTGTATGAAGGGAGGAGATAAAAGTACTCATGGAAAGGAAGGAAAAACTTAGAGGAAGAGCTTCGTGGAGAGTTTCGTGGACGAGCGCACTTTGTACCATATCGTGCGAAGGTCCACTTCGCGTACTCGTTTGAAAATTTTTCCAGATACTTGCATCCAACTGCTCGTACGATCAATTGATCGGGGCGTAACGGCCACAAAGTTTTTCTTAGATCGACAATTCGTTGTGTTTTTTGTAAGATGCCTCGGAAGATAAATCGTAGCGAGGAGATGAAGAACTGTAGAAAAGTAATGGACGACATTTTTCTATTGCATCACAGTACCGCTTGGAACACGAAGATTCTCTTAGTGCTATGGACGTCATATAATACAATCGCGTGGCGAACGAAGCAAAAAGATGAAATGTGTCTGATAGGAACAGTGCCTGTCCTATTTCGCAAATAACTTTGTCGATGCTGAAGACAGCTTGAAAGAAAAAATTAATACCATGGCGATAAAAGATAATTACTTTTTAATTGATTATAGGTATTCGGATTGCTTTTTTTTAAATAAAAACTAATGACTTCTTATTTTTTTTGCTTTCTATTGAAAGCGATCGTTATTGAAAAAATCATTAAAATAAAAAAATTGTTTGCAAATTATGAAATACTGATCGTATGATTTTAAAAAGGAATTTATGTTATTATAAAAAATTCGTTTCCTTTTACTCCGTGACGGTCACATATCTTCTTTGCGTGATAAAAGTCTCGTCTTCTTTTCAAAGAAGAAAATTGAATGAGGAAAGAAATCTAATAAATAAGTCAAAATGTTCTACTGTCACGCGCGAAGAAAAATAGCCAAACGCAGCTCAATGGCCGTTCAAAAATAAGCACAAAGATTGTTCGCGAGCGAGAATAGAGGCGGAATAAAGCAGGAAGAGGATCAGCGTTGTCCAAAGGCCAGCGGTCTTCTTGAACTGAATTCATTTTTTTCGGGGCAAGATTTTCATTCACGCAAAGGATTTGAACGAGCTCACGGAATATGAAAAAGAAAAAAAAAAGAAAGACGGGGGCAGAAGAGAAAACGTTTCTTACGAGACCCTCGCACGCGTCACCCTCCCATTTACATTACAGCATCCAGCATCAGTGCCTTTTCTTCGAATCCCCCTTCTTTCGCAGGCGCCCGTATCTCCCGTTCCACTGCCTTTTCGCGGGACTTTGTTCTCTTCGAGAAGCTGAAGATGGTATATCAAGAGAGCTTGCAATCTCATTTTGGTTAAGGCAAAAAAATCGATACTTCTTCGTAAGGAAATTTTTGCATCTTTCTACCTTTAATGTCATGAAATATTGATATAGAGTACTTCGTGCAAGGTTTTATATATATTTGTTCGATTTAAGATACGTGATTACAAGACGGCATTGTGAACGTTTGTAGCTGTCTTGAAGCAGCGGGGATCACCCCTCGTGTTCACATCACATGCATGCACGACTTTTCTCACGATGCCTACGAACGTGCCGAGAAAGACTGGGCTTCTCATTTGAAGAATGAGCTCGAATCGTTGCTGACACTGCTGATGTTACATCACGCGCCCTTTAGTCACGTCCTCGCGAAAGTGTATTCCCTCATTAGGCCCGATTGCGATCCCGAAAGGAAAGCCAGTTCGACTCGTACATCAAACTGTTCTGTGATTAAATGACTGCATTGCTATTTGTTGGCAGTGCATTTGCTGCCTTTCCTATAATCATACGTGAAGTTTAATCCTTTCCTGTCTGAACTTTGAAGACATAGTCAATATTTTTGAAATCTGATTGATAAATTTAAATGTAGAATCTGTAAAAAATAAATAAAATTCAGTTTCTATAATAGTAATATCTCGTTGTTAAAGTTTTTGCAAGTATGAAAGAATTTTTGTTAATTTTTGTACAATTTGAAGCATAAAAGTCGAAGCATAAAAGAAGCATTGAAGTTTAAAAACCCATATTGTTGACATAAAAGGCAAATTATATGGTTGACGAAGGATTAATAATTCGTGATTTCTAATGATCGATAATTATAATATCTCGGAACAGATCATGTATGATTTGAATGACGCATATACTTTTTTTTATTGAAGTGTATGACATGCAGAATTGATAATGAAATTCCTTTGCTGAAGATAATGTAAGGGTACTGACTTACAATTAACTGTCTTAAGTATTATGGAAAGGACGTGCCGATGAGCGGCACGAAATGAAACGGTTGGGATCGTTGTGAGGTAAAAGTTTTAATTACGTTGGACAGCGGGCAACTTGCTACTCAGAAGTCTGGCTACTATCTGAATGCAATTATGTGGCCTTTGAAACGCCTAGTGCCTAGTCTTCCCTTATCTTTATTCGATATTGCCCGTTCAACTTGTCCCCGCATTATATCACTTAATACGCCAATCTTAAAGGACGCATTTCTACTTTCTAAAGTTTTACCTATATCTTCTGTGATTTTAATTGAATGACTCCGTGACTTTTAATTAAATTTCCACAAATCGTATTAGCGTGCCGCATAAAAACCGAAACTTTATAATTACTTGATAATAACGCTTGCGTCCCGTAAATGTTTTGTTTTAATTTCAACTAAAGTTTTGATTTTTGTTTGTATCAGCGTTACGCAATACTTAATGATATTAATAACAGTAATTGCTACCTTGACTTTTCTCTTTGAGGGTGGACAATTCGTACGCCATTTTCATCGCTCGAATTCCCTCCTTATTTTTTCAATTCGCTCACTTAGCAGAGATCCCTCCCGATCATCGTCGCGTGCCAGAGTTCGATAATAGAATTTGGCTGCCCTTTGCGGAACGCGCCGCGCCATGGACGGTAGATATGCAAATGATTGCCGTGCAGCCTCTGAAGGGTGCATCGAGAGGGATGCCACGAGGAGGGTAACGGTCGTCGGGAATCCGCGAAGTCGGGGAAACTCAATGGCAGTCCTCCCTGCACACCTGAGGGAAGTTTGGGGAGAGATCTATGACACACATGAATCGCAGAATGTTGGATTGTATTTTGAAAATCTGATCGACTGAGGTACGAGCTGATTAATCATAGCTTTAATTCTCAGTTTAGACCATTTTAGATATTTGGATTCTCTAATTATCTATTCTAGTATTATATTTTAATAAAATAGAGCAACTTTCGCCCAAAGGAGGATGTTAAAAAGTTAATTTTCGAGATATTCCCCAAACGTCATAAACTTTTTAATAGTTTTATTATATCCAGGAGGTAAAAATTTACAAATTTTTAATATCCTTTTTAATATCCTTTTATATATATTTTTTAATATCCTTCTTTTTTTTAATATCCCTTTCTTTAATATTTTCCTTTGATAATATTAACAGCATGCTTATCAAAATTAGGGCAAAAGATGTTTCAAAAAAGTCTCAAAGACATTTTAAGATGTCTTATATCCTGATTTAAGACATGCGTAGTGTCTATACTGAAAAAAAGATTGGCTAAATATGGCATAGCATTTTTAATTGGTTGCAGCAACCAATTAAAAATGTTACGTTATATTTTACCATCTAATTTGCTGCAGCAGCCAATCTTTAAAAAAGTTGGATTAAAGTTATCCGAACCGAGTTAAAGTTATTATTTTATTTTACAGTAAAATCAAACAAATTTTTAACAACGATTTTCTTACAAATTATAAAAGAAAATTATAAAAGAAAATTATATAAATATTTTAATAAATCGATTGAAAAAGATGTTTAAGAGGTACAGAATGCAAGCACTTATTTCTTTGTTCGATACGTTCGATGTGCAAACATCAGAAATCAGATACTATCTGCGTAATGCCGTTAGAGTGCACTTCTTTAGCGTTCCGATTTCACGGTAGAGCAGCCTATATAAATATCCTGTCTCATATAGAAAAGCGATGGAGGACACTATGGGCACACGGGCGAACGGGTAGCTTCATTAGTGATCCGTCTATCCCGATGTGATGTCGAACTGAAGCGACTCCCTCGGTGCGCTGTATCGCGAATCGCGCGCTTCGCTGGGTTGGCTTGATTTCCTGTGTTTGGTCAAACAGACGACAATGACAGACTCGACTGGCCGCGGCCCCTGTATACATAGGAGGGAGTTACCAAGTTATTTCATTAAGCCGACCGTGCCTGGGCGATAATTATCGTCGAACGACGCCGCGAGATGTTTTTTCCAGATTCTCCGCCGACTGGCAAAATGTATCTTCCGCTGTGTGGTCATTAAAAGCGACATGGAAAAAATATGAGAGCGTTCTTTTGCTATGCGCACGCTTTGTAATAATTGTTAAAATAATAATTGCGCGCGAATGTTGGAATATGTAAAGTTCCTTTTTCATTGTTAATTTTCGCGTGTCTTACATTTGAATTATGTGTCAACAAATCATTATGATAATGATTATTGAATAGATTTTTTTTTTAATGAAGAGAAATTAATTTAGATGAAGAGAAAAATGAGGATAAGAATTAAGACAAATGAGACACATATTTTTTTAAATACATATCTTTGAGATTTTTATTACGATGATGGTGTTTTCAGTTTACAGAAAAAACGAATTCAGAGAATTTTTCGAATTCCAATATTTGCACGCGCGGGATATGAAAAGATATTATGGTATTCAGAATCTCCCGACGAGATCCCGCGCCACTTCTATTTCGAATATCCCCTACGGATATCTGCTCCTTGTCTGAGGATCCACCTGAAGATCCGATACAGGAGATATTTACACGCAATTTGGGAATATTTGCCGCGGGAGTATTTCGCTTCTATCGAGTTCCACGAATGATGGGGTGATTTCTCACGAGCCGTCGGATTTCCGCAAAATATTCTCCTCACCTTGCTGATCATTAATCATGATCGTCTCTTTCATATCACGATAACAGTGTGATGTTATTAATAAAAACCAATGAATTATTGAAATACAATTAGAGATAATTATGTGTCAAAATACAAAAAAAAAATTTTTTTTTAATATTTAAATATCTACGTAAATTAAAATTAAAATTTATTTTTCCTGCCATTTATTTTTCATGCTATTAAGTAATTACAGGTATTAAGTAATTACAAAGCCGCCCTTTGCTTCCGTGCAAAATTATGATAATATCGCGATGAGTAGTTCCATTTTTAACATTTCTTTCTACTGTTTTTTAATTATCTTATATCTTAGTTATGTGTCTGACGCAAGAAAAGTTACAGCTTAATCCAAGTTTCGGATAGAACGTTTTCGCACTCCACTCAGTCTGACACTTTAATTCTGCGAGATTGCCTTCTCACGCGACCGAGACACGACCTTATCGACTCTTCGTTTTCTCGAGGTCGATTAGAACGAAGACAAGAGACGATGTGCATTTTGGCGAATTGCTCGTGTTCGAAGACCGAGTGCCTGTCTCCCGCTTTCCACCCGCTTCAGTCGTGCCCGACACAAGTTACAAACTAGCTACCACGATGGAGTCAAATCCAATCTCGTCCACGACGTAATTCAGTAAACCAGTTAGAGGCTCAGGGTGGCTGCGTGTCCATTTCCATTCTCATCGTTTTCGAAATTTTCGTGCTCGTCGGGCAGTTACGAGCGATGGAGATGAGAGCAAATGAGAGAGAGAGAGAGAGAGAGAGAGAGAGAGAGAGAGACATTCGATCCTTTTGGCGGTCCACCGCACGCAAGACGGGAAACAGCGAAGCCCCTTTGCTAATTCTACGGCCAATTATGTCCCGCCGTCGCGTGGTTTTACTCCTATCTGAATATGCTCTCAGAACCACTGCATACCACCCCCTCAGGGGTTACAGCCGAATTGTCGTTTAAATTGTTCCAATGACATCACATTTCCTTTGAGACTCGCTCTTTTCCCTCACCTTTCAGGAATTCACTTTATCATCCTATATTTTATAATTTCTATATTCAATTTACATGAATTTAATTAAATTAAATATAACAATTTAATTAAATATCTAAATATCTAGCAAAATGTACTAGATTAAATTTTTTCATAAATTAAATGGTCATTTTCATTAAATTAAATGGTACTCAGCTTCTGTGTCTCTAGATTACTCGATATGAAAATACTTAAATAAGTAATAAGTTTTAATATCGTTTTATTATTTATAATGAGAGTTTGAGAAAGCTCTTGGTAGCTACCAGAAGCTTAAATGAAGCCAAACGATAATGGGCCCTTCACGAGGATTCTTCTCAATGTCATTAGCGACTTCTTTTTTTCGTAGCTCTTTCGCTTCTCCCCTTAAATCCTTTAATCTTTAATCCGACGATCCTGCACGTGCTCCCGTGATTCCATTCGCTACCGGACAACGGTTAGAGACAGAGGTGGAGATCCATACACGTACATATATGTACGCGCATATATACTATATATACGTGTAGCCGCGCGGCCAGACAGTAGCTCGGCGATGGTTAGAGGGTGGTTTTAGGGGCTGAATGCACGAGGGGTTCCCAGTTCTCTGTTCCACGGATGCTCACAAACTGGCCGGAACTAAATACTGGAACAAAAGGCGTGCCAACGGTGGCGAGAATTAAAAATCATCTACGAGAGGAGTGCGCCAAGTCGTAGTTGGTCATAAATTATTGTCCGCGATAAATTCGTTGAAAAAAATGCGAATGGACATACTATCTTCTACTTCTCTCCTTTGCCTTGAATTCTCGTCACGGACAGAAAAGTATAGAAATGTAGACCGAATACAGATAAGATCTATTTGCATGTTCATTATATTCTGAGGATACTGACAAAAATATTCTTCTAGAACGAAAGCGAAACGGACGGAAATAAAGTACTGTCCCCGTACGTTTTCTTGCTTCTACTTGCATAAAATATTTTTAATGCTTGATTTTATGGAACATAAAGTTAAGTCTCAAGGAGGATTTAAGGACAGTGAATGGTCTTTGGCTAATTAGAGTATAAGCTTCCATGATTATAGCTTGAGAATGGGATTGCAGTATTCCAACAAGTCAATAAGGATAAATTTTTCTACCATACACTTCCATTTCTTATTATAAAAGCATAAATAGAATGCAGGCTATTATGCATTACCGATCTCCGTTACGTCATACAACAATAACCTTGTAAAACAAGGTTATTTGTTAATTTATTCCGACGTTACATTAGTATTATACAGAAAATTAAATTTATGCAGGTACTTTGTCGCTTAATTTCTCATTACTTCAATTACTATTTGTGTAGCACGGGCGTTTCGCTAACGAAACATTCATTTCCTAAAAGCTTTCTTGCGATGTTCGTTCTTGCAGGTAACGGTCTGACGTGTGCCGAGTAATTATTTCACGAATTTGTTGATTTAACAACGTAATTGTCATTAATATTATTATTATTACGTGCAGAGCTTTTATTTGTGAGGAAATGTTTACGTTATTTTTCTCCTCATTCAATAATGGCCACGTCATTTCGCGAAGACTTCGGAATTTGTAACATCGTGTTAGCAATTTTTCTAAGACCATATTTTAACATTTTTATGGGCATTGATTCCGCGCACCCTCAGCTGCTGACTGGAAGGAACGAGGCTGTAGGGCAGGTTTTATTTCTCGACTTAGCAACGTTGTATCGCGCGCGGGAAGAGATCACAGCTTCGAACGGAGCGGCTTTATTCAAAGGACTGCCATTTTTCTCTTTCCTCACCGTTTCCTTCCTTCATCGAAATCGCGGACCGGTCGAATTTGCATGAAACGTCTCGCGACATCGCGAGTGTTGCGTGACACGACTGATAAGTATGCGACTTAAGACGGATCTTATTTAGGGCACAATTTTATTTACGTTTGCGATAAAAAAATCTCGTAAATAAAATACTAAAAAATCGAGGTAATGCTTAATTTTGTAAGAATATAAAACACTGACAGTTGGCTTATTCTTATCTAAATATATATGAGAATTGCGTGCGTAATCCACGCGTGTTTATCAAAACTAATTATTAATGCATGAGTATTTAATCGTAGACTTTCCACTGATAACAATATTACATTGCTGCTATTTAATAAATTGAATGAGCTTATAAAATCTCCTCTCTCTCTCTTCCTTCAAATTAAATAATTAAATTCTAAAAATAAAATATAAAAACTCGAAAAAGCTGTTTATAAAAGAATACTAAACTATGTTACAATTATAATTAATATGTTACAATTGATAATGGAGTAATTATTTTTAATGTTTATTTTTCACGCCAGAAAAATTCCATGTCAAATTTCAATTTGTTGACGAATATATCGGCAGTTTAAATTCTGAAAGACGAGTAGGTGAGTAGTCGTGTTCATGAATCGTTGATGATGTGGTCTCTCGTTGAGACATGATCGCATTTCCTTCACGACGTTATTTGTACGCTGTAAAACTCGCGTGAGGAAAAATGGCGTGTATTTATTTAGGATACGTTTCGTCGAGAGTTTTGTATAGGTGCTCGACTTCCCCCAGATACTATTTCTCTTTCGTTTGTATTTCCTTCTACACACGGCTTTTGCGTCCGTTGATCTTTTTTTTTCCTGTGCGGTTTTAGCCTACAACATATTCCCGTTCTTTATCCTACTCGCCGGTTGTTACTCCGACAACACCTCCAGCGTTCTTCTTTATTTCCATTAGGGTGCTCCAAGCCATTTGTTATGATCCTACGAATCCACGGCGAAGTAAGAGATGTACCTACCAAGAATAATCCCTCACTCACTTAAATTATTCCTTCGATGCCCTTTAACATAGACGCAAGCTCGAGACTTCTCATTCACTTTGCTCTGCGCCTTGATATTTTAAGCCGAGAGAGATCTCAATTTTCTAAATTATATATAAATTCACTTGTCTTGAAAGCGAATTTCTTCTAGCAAAAGTTACGCCGTCTTTTTTATTATTCTTCGCATTAGTCACGTGTTTATTCGTCTTTCGTTCGCAATTGCATTACTTTCGGAAGATTAATGAGATCACGTGTTTAAAAATGAAGAAATCTTAATTATTTATATTTTGTTTTACAGATACATTTTAAGAACTTGTATTTTAATTGTGGTTCGTTTATATTGTCAAGTATCTGATTAACCAAATTGCCCAAAGTAGACGAACGAATAAAAAAATCGAGAGATATTGATCGTAAAAACTGGTGACTGTAGCGCGCTTTGACAGTTAAATTAAAAAACGCTCTTTCGCATCAAAAGCCGAAAGTCATCCCTGATGGATAGGGCTTAATAAACTTTCGAGGCATCAACGTATCACTCGCCAGGCACTCGATGGGATTTTATTGTTTCCTTCTATGCCTTTCCGTTTAGCTTGTCAACTCCTTCCTGTCGAATAAAAAATGTGTCTATTGACACTTCAAACGAAAAATTGTCTTTAACGACTTCGTTATTATCAATAACTTCGATCGTTCAGTCAAAAACGCTAAATTATCTTTGGAATCGGATAACCGGATTGTCACTGAGACACGATTTTACAATTTTAAGTAACATTTCCAAGAATTTCACTAAAATGGTCTGTTCAATCCGCTTTCCATCGAATCCCCATTGATCTCCAGTTTCAAGATCTCAGCCTATCAAAGTTAGAATCTTGAGACAATGGACTCGTCTTTTATTGAATTCTTTCCTCCCACTGCTTCGTGCAAGAGACGAGATGTGTATGTAAATGTAACCTAGGGGACGTAATCCCATGGGAAGGCGAGCCAAGAGGGTTCTCGCCACCGAAAAATGCAGCGGGTGATATTCACCATTATTGGCGGTCGGCGTTCTTATCGTTGGTACACACGCCTTTTGATCACAAAAATAGGATAAAATTGACGAATTGATGAGCTTTTTGATAGCTCGTCTGATCACGCAATCTTATATCTAAATTTATTTCTCAATTTCGCGTTATGTTACGGACACTAACAGCACTTTGCCAGACTCATCTCTCGAAATATCTATAAATTTATTTAATAACTTCATACTTATTAAAGCCATATATAATACGCACACTTGTATACCATACACGAAGGTCGACCCATACTCTTCTCACCTGTTCTTTGGCCTTCGCACCTGCTGCAACACGGATACACGAAACCACAATATCGCCCCGCTGACGATCACCATGGGAGACCATGGCAGCAGTGTTCGAGGAAGGTGAAGGGTCGTCCTGTAATAGTCGTCCCTGTGGGACAGTCATGCGGCCTGTATGCCATACTACGAGGAGAGAGAGACGCTCCGTTCTACGGCAATGCGTGCCACATGACGGTGTCCCATAAATAGTCGGCCGGACGCCGGAATTTCCATTATATCGCGTTCCCGTACGTAAGCGCCATAAACAATATCATCGAACTCCGCGCTGAAACGGGATCCCCCATTAGGTGTTCACGTTGCGATATTTATTACTGGTGCGGCACTATTGTGATACGTCGAATTTACGAGGGTTTTTTTTTCGCGAAAAATCCACTGAAGTGTTCAAGAGCTGAAAAGAAGTCGTTGAACGAATTGAATCGCAGAACTGAATTCGCCGCTAAAATTACTTCGCAATTTTTACGCGACTTGTCGAGAATAAAGTGAATCAGTTTAATTGCAATATAGCAATTAATATTTTAAAAAATATTATTTCATCGAAGTGCCGGAGTTTAGAACTTATGCATTGTTGACGTGCATAATCACGTTACAGCCAAGGTTGCAGGTTTACGGTGACAATTGTTCAGCTGCATTCAATTAACTGGTCTCTCAATGCTCAATCTGTTATCACAATGTACATTCATGTTGTATAAACAAGTAGCGGAGTAGCGTAGATGTGCTGTAATATCTATCGACTTGGTTATTGTACAGCCATAACAGTAACCTTGATTGATGTTCGAGCAAGTATTTGCGAATAGTTGTAAAATTGTGATTTAACGTGTTCATACGAGCGTTTAGATGATATCGTAATAGTTTACTACCAAAGTTAGCTGATACATTTGCGATATATCAAACAAATATAAGTCCTACTAGCGAGACTACTTACGGTAATTACAAAATTTTGTTATCAATTCTTAACATTCCGTATGAAACTGTGAACGTAACAATGATAAAATAATAATAAATCACCCGACAATCAGTAACAGTATCTTTACACAGAAAGAGCGATTTTACTGAAATATCTAAAAATTTAGGTATAAATATAGATCTGAAAATAATTTTGTTAAATCATCAAACTAATTACGCACCTTAATGAGCAATGTTGCAAAAAATTTTGATATTTTAGCAATCAGTTTAAACGTTCAACATAATAAATTTTAACATACCAACAAAATTTATTTATTTTTGACTTATATTTATCCCTTATCACAAAAAATTTTTAGAAACTTCAGCAAAATCATTTTTTCAGTGTAATATTCAAAAAATTTACTAAAATTATTTTAATCCAGTTTTTGATATGAACTAACAGGTTTACAATTGCCTCATGAAATAAAGTTTCAAGGGTAATACGTGGTAGAAAGTTATTGGAGTTATATGTTGCTGCGACCGCAGGTGTTGATGGTCTCCGCAAGCAGCTTAGTCGCTCGCAGCTCGAATATTTCATGAACTCGAGGAAGTCCTTCGTCGCTGCGCCATATGATTCATTCAGGAAAGAGGGTTTCAAACTCGACAGGAGATGATTTCCATTTTGAAAGTGATTAAACATCTGCTATGTATTCTACAACGTTTCCAACCAATAAAGTATATCCTATCTTTTCTTTTTTTTTATTAAAAAGCAAGTTATGTCGTATATTGTCATGTATGTTATATCGCTTGCGTAACAAAGTTCGCGTTTTTTTAACAGCTCCTCCATGATTCACGATCGAAGACTGTCGTCTTTGTTAACAAATACGACCAACCCCGGATCCTTTAAGATCGAAAGGGACGAACCATTCCCTCGAGACCAAATCATGGAGGGAACTTGTAATCCAAGCGGTAAGGCGAAATATTCTCCGAACACACTGGCACGTCGAGGGCGGAACCGCCTTAGACGGATATAACAACATGCCTAAAGGACCCTCTACATCTCTCTAAATCTATAAAGATAATTACATATCCATTTTGCGTAATGAGGGATTAGGGATTCGTGACAATATTATGTCACTAGGTTTGTGTTAATCTGTTAATAAGTTATCACTTTGAAAAATATTAAATAATAAAACACACAAGCAAACAAAATTTAAGGTTTGATTTGGAAATTAGATCATGATATTCTTATGTATTCTTATGTATATATCTATGCATTTTGACGCTCTGAAACCGTGTAATCGAATTGGATATCTAAATTGCTTCATTATATCACAATTTTTTTCATTAATGGAAAACAGCTCGATTTTTTCAATATTTTTAAAATCATTTATGATTTGATTTTTAATATGCACGCTAAGGTAAAAGAAAAAAAGTGTGTTCAACGATAATATGCAAGCTGATAGATGAAAAATCGAGCTATTTTTTGTTCATAAAAAAGATTGTGATGATGTAATAAAATAATTTTGATATTCGGTTTCGATTTCAAAATAAATATAAGAATAATAGGTCTAATCTTTGAATAAAAAAATTTATTTGTGTGTA
>Ga0157364_1004478_pt1 | contig 13974 bp, 3 predicted proteins | sample AttsexASBM2_FD_111476 | JGI IMG/M metagenome (GOLD analysis project Ga0157364, IMG submission 111476) | Fungus gardens microbial communities from leaf cutter ant in Ribeirão Preto, State of São Paulo, Brazil - Atta sexdens ASBM2 | ecosystem: Host-associated > Fungi > Mycelium > Unclassified ... | reverse complement strand
TGTGTGTGTGTGTGTATGTGTCTAATTAGTTAATCAACAGTTAAAAATAAAGTTAAAAAATTTAAAAGTAACTTTGTCTTTAATGAAATTATGTTTTAATTTATTAAAGTTAAATGATTTTTATGATTAACTTTATAAAATTAATTTATCTTTAATTAATTTTTAATTAAATTTCATTATACAATATGTATCAAATGAAATATTACAGTATATGTAATACTAAAATAAAATAATAGAAAGAATAATTTATAACAAATAAAGAAATAATATAAAAAGTAAATTATAATGTATGTAAATATGTGTAAATATGTGTATGATGTATTCGTTTTTTATTAGATAAATTTATGTGGAGTTTAATAGATTCGTCTAAATTAAGTTATAAAAGCTATAACAACAATTTTGAAAAAAACTTAACAATAGTTCCGTAACAGTAGTTCTAAAGTATAGGCCCAAAAGTCTAAAGATTCTAAAAAAACAATTAAAGATTTTTGGCGAATTCATTAAGGATAGACTTAGTCATCTATAATCTTAATCCTTGCATATACTCATATTAATATTATAAACCATTTCTTTTTTTATATATAATTATATATTATTATATATTATTATATTTTAAATATCATTGTAAATAAATATAAAATACATAATAATAAGTAAATCATAATAATAAGTAAATCATCTAAATAAGTAAAAGATCACAAATCTTTTTCAGGCGTTAGACAATGTTATAAAAAATGCTAAAGATTGGAATGGAAGAGAAAGGAGAGGAAAATTAGTGAAAAGTGTAAAATAAAAATTATTTTAAAATAATTGTTTCGTAAACTAATAGTTTAGTCCTTAATAGTTTTTCTTGTAAATAGTTTGTTCCTGAACGTTATTCGTTGTTGTTCAAATATTCTATAGAATGTGTTATTTCTTATTTGACATATTAATAAATCCTTTCATTACACAACTGAGTAACTAAAGCCTCAATGATCTAAGCTACATCTTTAATGCATAAATAATAAGATTTTTACGAATTTATATACATATCCCGTTCTACAAAGCATACCGAAATGATTTTGAATCTTGAAATAATATTTCTATCAAGTACAATGTTATCGTCAGATTGTCAGTAGAAATTAAGGAACTGCGCCGTGATTGAATGTAATAATTGTCGCTAATCAGCGGCAATTATTGTATTCAATGATAATAAAAATCCTGTTTAATTTATATATTATAATATGCAAAAATTGAATCAGGTCACTAGCAGATTATCTCTAGTGTAAAAGGTCTTAAGTGAAGAGCTTGAATAAGCTCTGTGATAAGGACCTGATCTTTTAGTCTTGTCTTATTATCGCAAAGTTGCATTACATTTGAGGTTCCCATCAGGATTCCTTATCCGGACTCGATTGTATAACTTGATAGGGATCTTTATTGCACCCTGATTCAATTTCTGCTCGGGTTATTGATTAATATAAAACATAATTATTATATTAAAATATATAATATAGATATTTAAATGATATTAATGTAACACAATCGTTAAAATAAGTAAGATATTTTTTACATATTAATTTAATTCACAAAGCAACTTAATTATTTTTAAATCAAGTTTTAATTAAATGACTTTGATACATCTAGAAAATTGTAGATTTAATAATTTGGGATTCTTGAATATTTGACAAATCTTGATAATATAAATATCTCTTTATATAAATATTGTGATGTTCTCTCTTTCAGTTACTATCACCGCAGTTATGGATCAAATCTCGGCGAGCTCCGGAGCCGGAGGGCTTCGTGGAACACTCGTCCAAGATAGAACAGATTGCCGAGAAGCCTTTCTTCGTACTCTGGCGACACGGCGATGTCGAGGGCATATACATGGATCCAGCTGAGAGCGCGTCATCCGCGAACCTGAAACGCGGCCTAGCTAGTCTCTTCCAGTACCGAACGCTTGATGACGAAGTGCGTCAACGAGACGCTTCCGGCTTCTGCGACGTGACTTACCTCATGTCCAGAGATAATGTTATTGAGAAACGAAAGACTGCCTGCACGCATGGCATACTGCCACCATCGAAGCAACACCCGAACCCGATATTCGCCGTTAGACTCGAGAGTTATCGTAATTCCAAGTACGTGCTAACGCAGTCGCTGTTGCCAGAGCGCGTGAACGATTATGAAGGACACAAAATGACCTTGGTGTCTAAACCTGACATAGGTACGAGTGTCGTATCAGAGAGAACATTGGAACAGACAGTCGAAGCCATCAGTGCAACAGCAATTCAGGCGAATTCCGCCAAGCAGGCGGTGATGCTGCTTAAGCCTGAATATAAAGAGACCGACATCGAGCTCCAACCGATGCTCGCCACATGTCCTGATACCGGATGTCCCACGGTAAATCTTTCTGTCTTTTCTATTTTACGTCTATTTCAGTTCTTTTCATTGTTATCGAACGACGGTAATAGATAACGAACTAATAAACTTGTAGAAAATGCTCTGATGTGTGAAGGTCGGATCTGTATTTGAAATATTATTATTTGAAAAACATTATTGTAAGACAATTATATTTTGTATTTCAGTGAAACACATGAAAATTTTTTTGTATTTTATATTTCATGGAAACATATAAAAGTATTTTGTATTTCAAATATTAAGATTGACGATCAAACTTATTATTGAATTAGAAAATCTAAAAAAACTTTTAATCTTCCGATTTTACAAAATATGTAATACCTTCATGTGCTTCGCTAAAATACAAAATACACTTGCAAAATATACTTGCAAAATATACTATTGCAAATAATATGTTTTAATAAAAACATTTCAAATACATTTCCCCTGAAGTTGCAAAGTAGATAAATAGAAAACAACGCAGGAGATCTTGCAACGCTGTCTGCTATTTGTATTAAATAAGATTTCAAATTTTACTGTTGTTGATTATTAAAATAATTAGAAAAATTGAATGTTCTTTTCTAAATATTTTCTAAAGTTTTAATATAAATTAAAAATAATTGACGGGTTACATAACATTCGCGCACTTAATATATCAGTTTATATTAATTCTCTATGAGATATTATATATCTCATTGCATGATAAATAATTTCAAGAATCGAATGTTTTTTTAGGAATGTCCTCTAAAATTCGAATATAAATTAAAAATAATTGACAGGTTACATAATATTTGTACTTAATATATTAGTTTTTATTGATTCTGAGACATGAATGTTAATGACTCTAGATAAAAACTTGACACCATGAAAACTGCAGTACGTTCAGTTTTTCAAATAAATATATAAATAAATATATGAATACATTAATGTGTGTATTAATAATATGTACATAAATAATATATAATATATAAACAATAATATAATAGTATATAAATAATATTTTAGTATAGTGTGCTTATATATTTCGTATTAAAACCTTGAGTCTATATCTCATTGCAGATTGATCAGGCGATCGAAGAATATTATAAAACACTTACCGCTTCCGAACTGGGCACGGCGAAATCCGCGTCAGCTTTCCTTAAGCTTTTACCTCTAGTCAGGAACGCCTCGCCCGAGGAGCTACACAAGATCTTAAAGACACCGCGCAATCAACGGATAAAGATGCAGCTGCTGGATATATTTGGCGCTGCTTCTACATTATCCGCTCATCAAGCTGCCATGAAGATACTCCGGCAGGATGAGACCGGCGACGAGACCGAGAGGTATCTGTGGGCACTATCTCTCTCGCCGACACCTCATGTTGATGTTGCCAGAGATATTCTACGACGTTCCGAGGAGACGATGCAAAACGATAAAGTATCCGAAACTTATGCACTTGCGGCGGGCGCGATGGCGCGACATTATGGGTCCGCCGCGGTGATAGAGAAAGCGCGAGTTAGCCTGGAATTAGGCTTGGAGACCTGCACTGGCGAGGAGTGCAAGCTTAAGTTCTTGCGAGCTCTGCGAAACCTGAGATGTCCGGCGGCGATACCCACGTTGCTGGTATACGCATTAAGCGACAGCAAAATCATCAGCACCGCCGCTTGGCGCGCTTTAAAGGTCCTTCCACGTGAAGCTGTGACCGATGAGTTGAAGAGCGTGGCACATAGGGTTTTCTATCAGATCGGAGGGCCGCGAAGAGACAGCAGCGTGCGAACGATCGCGTTAGACGTTATCCTAGAGAACGAACCTTCCGAAGAGATTCTACGCGATTTCGTGAAATATTTGAGCAGCAAAGATCCAGCCTACGAAGTTCGCAAATACCTGAGTCAACGTCTGGAGTTACTCGCCGAGAGGGACGCGCGATTCGCCGAATACCTAAGAAATATATATGTCAATGGCAACATGACGCTCAGCAATTATCACATGCAAGCGCAGCGGGGTCTTAGCACCGCTTTCGCGAGGTACTTCCTGCGCTCACCCGACAGTAATGGTTCATTGGTTACCGTTCAGGAAGTGAATTCCGGTCTTCTGAAGCGCGGCATCGTGGACGTCATATTGGAGAGCAATGAACAACGGCAAGCAATGTTCTCGCTGGGGCTATTCGCTGGCGGTCTTGGCAGTTTCGTATCGAATCAAGATGAAATGACGGAAGGTGACGATCTCGAGGTGGCCACTGCTGGAATGGAGATCGATATTCTTGATGTCGGGATACGACCGTTCGTCTTTTTCACTGGGCAAGGCGAACTGATGGGCCACGTCTGGTCGGGCACTGCAGACACAAGGACTCCCGCCTTTCAAGCTCTCGCTTCACTGTACAGTCATAATGAATATGTGCCATTGGGATCCGGTTTCGTCGCTGAACTCGACGTTCAAGGTGCCGTGAGCTTTGAGCTGGCCGGTGAGATCCAGCTTAGTCTATGGTCGAGAAATGCACGCTCCCTGGTGGAGATGAACGCCGGCGTGACGATCCACGGCGGCACCAGGGTGCACACGAGCTTTGTGCAGAGCAAAGCAGAATTCACGATGGCGATGGAGCCGAAGCTCCAACTATCTACCACTGTGGATTTCAGTGGACCTTCGGCGTTGTGCATGAGACTAAGTCAACCGATTACTGCGGTGAAGTATCAAGTCTACAAAATCGAAAGGATACCCGGCAGCCGGCATAGATTGAGAAAAACGCGCCGGATGAAAGTTCATTCACCTGGCAGATCCTATAGGCTCAATCAAAAAAATAATGAAATGTGCGCGAAGTTCGCGAATTTAAGTTAACGCATACCGAAGACTACTCAGTGATTTTTTTTATCGATTACGAAAGGATTAGGAAACTATTGTTTTTATTATTGTCATTTTAAGAGTGAAATCTATGATAATATGGCATCTATTTTCAAATCGATGGATAATGCTATATTTCAACCTTGATGTGACAATTTCATTCATGACTCAAATTTATTTTAGATTAATATTGTTTTAGCATTTTAGTCAAAGAAAATCCAAAATTTAAATCTTAAAATTTTCTTTATATTCTTATTTAATTATTCTAAAAATTAATTGCAATTCCAATTGGCTGATTTTGTATATAAAAACTCTAACAGTTAAAAACTAAAACAGTTAAAAGGTTTTTCACAAAAACAAGTTTCCAAAAATTTTAAATTCTCAGGAAATAAAAATTTCTTTATCTGCAAATTGTTCATCTTGAAAATATAATAATTTTTCGCCGGATGTATAATGAAGATATAAAATGAAGTTTAGACTCTCTGGTGGAAGAATTTTATTGAAATTTTAACAGAATGGCTGCAAATTTGCTAAAATTTTGCTGAGATTTCACAAAAGTTTTTTATTCAATAAAAAGTCATTTTCTCTGCTAAATTGATGAAATTTGTCTAAAAAGTTATAATTGTTTCAAAAAATTTTCTGAAAAATTTGTTGAAATTTTTTTCTCTAATAATACGTTAAAATTTGCCGCAATCAGTACGCTTGAATTCTATTCTTCACAAAATAGAATATAAAGCCCAATATTATGAGATTTTTCCTCTGCATTTTAATAGTAAATAATTTAGAAGTCATTCTTTACGAAAAAATCAGCGAGTTTTCAAAATTAGATTATAAAATGAGGAAATATATTTTTTTAAATATAATTTTGTTTAGAAAAATTGTAAAAATGAATTCAGGGACCCACACTTGTGTTTACTAAAAAAAACATGCAATTTAATTTTCAAATTCAATTAAATTTCACCCGAGCTGAAAATTGTTTCAAAACGTGGAACAATTTCAGCAAAATTTTTCAGCAAAATTTTTTCACCAAGACATTAATAAATATTTTAAGGACAAATTTAAAAAAAATAAAAATCTCTAGTTTGTTTAATTCTTACAAAAATTTTATGTCTACTGCTTATTTATCCTATAGTGTTACAATTTTATTTGTTTTTATAACATATTAATAATGACATGTTGAAGAAGGAAATGTTATTTAAAGTATAATGTAACAACTTTTCACTTTTTATTTACAAAATGCTCTATATTCTTTACAAATGTTAAACATTAAGTTCATTTAAAAAAATTTAGATTATGATGCCAAATTGTTTGATTTCTATTAGTAACGTTTAAGGTTGCACGAGATCAAAACAAAACGATATTTGTAAAGATATTGTATTGATAAAAATATTGTATTGAAAAATTTTGAAAATTTTAATCTTGTCTCGGTCTTGATCAATATTCGTAGCAAAAATCTCTGGTCTTGTTTCGTTTCTAATTGAACAAACCTCCAGTGTTTTGTTGCGATAATACTTTGATTAACAAGCTCGCGTAAGTTCTCTCTTTGTAACAAAATAGCTCCTGTACACAAAAGTAGCCACTCTTGCCTCGCGGCGGAAGTTGCTATGATCAATGTCTCGCTTGCTCGAAAGTAATAGATATAATTTCCGCGAGACAAAAGTGATAATTATACAGAATAGGTCCCGCAGCTTAAAAATCAATAAAATTAACAATTATATCACTAACAACTTTTTTCTCTTATTTAACAACTTTTTTATGTAACAATTTTTTTCTCTTATTTATAAATATATACATAATTTTTTTAGAAACCAATAATATCAAGACAAGACCAAGAATCTGAACATCTTGTTTTGATATTATCTTAATAATTTATTAGTAATCTTGTCTTGATCTTGTCAAGAATGAATTTGGACGAATTCGAGGCAAGACAAGACAATATTAAGATTAATCTTGATATCTCGTGCAACCCTACTAATATTACATTGTGAATAGTTTTATTCCGACAAAACTCAAACAGAAATAGCAGGAAATATAGTCCGTATTTAGAACGTACTTTTATTGATAAATACTTGATTTCTTTTTTAAAATTTTATAGTTTATATATAACTATATATATTTAATATATTAACATCGTTATAAGCGCATTCTGAATAGACTTTTATATTTCCTGTTTTTTTGAGTCTTGCCGGAGTAAAATATGACGCTACTCATAGAGAACGACTTAGCACTATAACGTAGATTTTAAAAAACTTGATTTCTGTGGAAAACCTTTCAATTAATCTCTATTTTGTCTTATTTATATTGTACTTCAATTTTATTTTTGATATTATAATAATATATGCATTCTTCTCTTCTTCGAAAATCGAATCATCTGGGTTCAAATGTATTTATATTCTGTATTTTGTACACTCGTTTTTACACATCACGTTCTGTTAATAAAAAAACGAAAGAAACATACTCTTCGTCCTGCAGAGTTCACGACGTCTAATTACAAATAATTCCGTTACTTCAAAAGTGATACAAGAAATTATTTTCTACTGACAATTAAGATCTTTAAAAGTATCGATATTTTGATTGTGAATTTTTGTAGATAAATTTAAATCTGTAAAAAATAAATAAAATATAATCCGACCTTTCTGATGGTAACACATTTTTGACTTTTATACAATCTGGAATAAAATAAAGAACGTAAATTAAAACGTAATTTCTCAAATACCTTTATTGTTGACCGAATTAAAATTCATATTGCTGACGGAAGAAATAAAGTTTCCCAGAAAAAGAAAAAACTATTTTAAATTTTATAGAAAATTATTAACTAATCAAATAACATCAAACAGTAAAAAAAAAAATATTCCTAATATGATAAATAAAAAGTGATTTTTATTTATCATTTTTTTCATTTTTGTTTCAACAATCCATTAAAAAAAAAATCATCTTTTGAAGTTACGATGATTTTAATCATTCTTTTTTATTTTTTAAAAGCTCTTTTCAGTTGCGTCTTTTTGATGATTTTTTAAATAAAGTTAGTTCATTTTTTATGAGTGATAGAGTAATGCTTATCTAATTCATAATAACTAAAAAATTACATTTTTTGAGTTGTTACTTTTGAAGCAAAGGAATGATTTATCAATTAGCGACAACCGCACTCAGAGACGACCATGTCCTCATAGCCGTATTCGTAGGTCAAAGTGCCTCTGGCGTCCAGATAGAGCAGACTCGTAGGCGCCAGTCTGGTGGGTACGCAGCAGGCTCTACTGATAAACTTGTTGCCACGGAGATCTTCGCTAGCCTGGAGTGCACCGTGCATCAACGTCTGCACTATCGCGTGCTTGGTCGGGCTGAGATGATCGCTCAATGGAAAGAAACACTTGCCAGTGCATTGATAAGCTTCGTATCCTGGTGGTGCGACTACCCATTCGTCGTACGCAATCAGGGCGAAGTCCACGTACATGGGACGCCGGCGGCAACTATTCCGACGTCGTCTTCGTGGCAGTTCGTCGTCCCAACGATCCTGATCCTCTTGGTCCTCCGCGGATCGCCGATGACGTCGGACACCTCTGATCTTGTTGTAATTCAATAGAAGAATCGGACCGTCGCCATAAGGATGATAGGTCAGCCTGCCGTGAACGTAAAGTTTAACTGTATCGCCGTTCCTGCCGGCAACAATGGACGTGACATCGAAAGCTCGCCACGCGTCGTCCTTCCTGAGCTTCCGGATCTCTTCACTCCCATTCTTCATCGTAGATGAAGACAGATCGTTCAACGATCGCACTCTAACTATCGCGCCGGCTATTCCGAGCAATTCTACAGCCTCCAGCGTCTCGTCAACGCCGGTGGACGGGATCGCGAATTCCAAAATTCTACCGCCGTCGCTGAGCAGACTGGAAGTGTGCACTGGCTGAATCGCGCGGACGACGTCAGCGTCCGGACGCCGATGGTACAGCTGCAGCATGTACTTGGACAGAGTGCCGCGATGTTTTCTGCGTGCGGCGTCGCGTGAGAGTCTCGCGTTAATCCTATCAAAGGGAGGTCGACGTGACGTCGATAATGACGACGATGATGATGACGGAATTGACAGGTCGAAGTGAATTAAAGCCTTTGCGCGCATGCTGGAATTCCATCGACTGATTGATCCCATCTTCCATAAACAACAGACAAAGAATGCACCCGCGACCAACAACAGCCAAACTCCTGGAGTTCGCATGGCAGATCCTCGATGTATCTTACACGAAGGCAGAAAGGTCACAGATTTGATCAGGGAAATTCCCATAATATAATATTTTTCTTGAACTGGAAATTGTAAAATTCACGCAAAAGTATTATTAAGCATCAAGATCTACTTTATATATGGGTCTCCTTCGCTTATTTGTGTGGAACATTTTTTTAGTCAATTTTTACGTATTATTATATAATATTTTATATTTCTGATATTGCACCTTAGATGATCTCGATATATTTTTCTCTCATCAGACTTGAATAAAATCTCTAAACTTGTACTTATAAAGATGGGAATCTATTTTGCTACGCTCGTTCATTCACCTCGTAACTTTTATCTTTTATCATTCTCTTTTAAACAAGTCTTTTACGTGTCTTTTTCTTCAATTAATTTTTAATCCGTGCGTGATTCCCGGAGGATGAATCGATGTCGATGCCGGTCTACTTCGAACTGCGAACGTCATATCCTTCGAAGATGAGAGCTCCGGTTGAAAGACCGCGCTCTCTCCAAATAGCCGCCAATCGAGACGTCCATAGTTACCGCCTGGAATGTTCTTATCAACCGCAGACCACCACTCGACTGAGCGACCTTACATGCCTACCAATGCCTATGGCCTACCCAAATAAAATTTATAAGAAAATATTATTTCTTTAAGAAGAAAAACCAATATAACCTAAATCCGAACTTATTTATGAATTTCTTTATGCTGAAATTATAACTAAAATATTACATGAATCGTGTTTTAACCCTTCATGATCTTTCTAGGTCAAAATGACTCAAGCATCGTCTTTCGCTAAATTCCAATATCTTCCTGCCTTCAGAAGGGTGCTTATCTGTCATCTGTCTACTGAAGGTTTGAAGTTTCAATTGCGATAGAGATGCTTAGCTTTTTAGTCGGACTGTATGTGTTAGTATGTGTCTGTAGCAGCCATTCGCGCAAAAAGCGTTTTTTTCGAAGGTCAAAATGTCAGCAAGTGTGACCAATGCGTTATTTTAGTTAAAAAATGTATGATTTATATTTTTGTATTAAATATTTTTGCAAAAATAAGCAAGACGTGGATTGTATCCTTTAAGTAAGGGTAAAAAAAAACAATTAGGAAAGAATGTCTGTCGTGTCTATGTATGATAAACACATTCTCTAATCTCTAAATCTGAATTTCTCTAATTCTCTAAATCTGAATCAATAGATAATCTACTGAAGTGACATACGTGGTACTGAATTATCAGTTGTAACCATACTCGTGAACAACGGCACACTTCATTGCGTTCTCTACTACTTTTTTCCCGCAAACGGGTGTCTTTACTGAATGGCTCGATAATCAAACAAAATATTCGCACTTTTCACAAGTTCAAATTGACCTGAGAGAAACGTGCTCCTTTTTTTAAATGTCGCTTATTTTATCAGACTCACACGCAATTGCAGTTCGCGATGGCAACAGGGATGGTTCGCTACTGGCGGGGAATATATCGGAGGACGAAAGAGACTGTAATAATGACACAGAATTTAGAAAGAATTTAAAAGAAAATAAATAACAAGTGTATTTCGAGATATCCATTCATACAAGTAGTTTTAATAATTCGTGAATAGTCAGGCTCTGCGACGAAATTAGAGTCTAATTATCTGAGCTAGTCCGGCAGCCATGAAATCGGATAAAGACAAGGTCTGAGCTCACAAAGAAAGAAGATCACGCGAGAAAGACGAACATTCCAGAATAACCACGCAATATTCGATGATTAAAGCCTTCCGCCGGGATACTTCAAGTGAGGTCGATTGCGCATATTATCGATCGGATACGGCAGTATTTCCCAATCGCACTCGAACAGCGATTGAATACGGACTCGATCGGACACACAGCATTAGGACACGAACTCAATTGCACACCGACCCGATTGCGCACAGATCCGATTGCGCACAGACTCAGTCAAACGCAATAGCGATCGGAAAAACGGGAAAAATATTAATAGATAATGAAAAAATTAGTGTCTATATATCCACTCTCATCCTCCCTCCTCCCCCCCCTGCAAAGGAGCGCACAACTTCTATAATTGTATTGTTGTTGAAACTAGAAAATCTGTCATGTAGACAGTGGGGTGTATAGATTAGTACTTATTGGTTCGGGGCGGCGTAGCCTGAATTCTGAATTTTCAAATTAACGCCCTGCTTGTAATTTGTTGTCGAATTCTTTACAGATAATTATTAAAAAGGGAGCAACTAAAGCAGCTGAGGAGATGGATCCATTCTCTGCCATAGTACGAACGAGAAATCCCGCTGTCGATAAGGGAATCTCTGCTGAGAGAAGACAATTCGAATCCAGAAGCGGAGAGAGTCCGAACAAGCAACCCATCTATCTTGGCGAAAATATAGAACTTTATAAAACATTGACAATTGTTCGATGACGATTTTTTAAGAGTTTATACGTTTTCAAATTTTATAAAAGTGCTTATAGAACATTGGGTTTTAAATACTTTCAGAACGCTTATAAAATACAATATATCGTTTCATGAAAGTTCTGTAATGCTAAAATAACGCTTTCCAAAGGATGTTCAGTAAACGCGGATGCGTCTTCGTACAGAGAGTTCACTGTCAGATTTTTAAAACATTTAGCAAAATTTAGCTAATTTTCTCAATACCGTGAGACAAACATTTTTTCTTCTACAAACGCTGTTCCAATGTGACGAATTATTGAATCTCAGTAAATGTTTGTAAAGCTTTTACGCAAACGGCTTAAAGACGCCCAAAAAATATTTTTCTCAACTCCATAACACAAGCGTTTTTCTTCCGTTTAGCAATCATTCTTTTACATATCCGATTTTCAAGTAGTGCACAACATGGCCACTAGAGGGACATAACAAAATTCAATTTCTCGCATTTAAAAAACCACATCAAATAAGATAAAAGGCGTGATATGATGAAACTTTTCAATAAAAAATTTTGTACCTTTTTTTTTAAATAAAATGTCTGCGTTCAGCAGGCTCAACACTTGAACTGAACGTTCATGTAAACGTCAAACAAACGTTTATGAAACTTCTTATTTTCGTCAGAGAATGCCTTGCAAACGTTGCAATGTTGCAATTTCCGCTTTATGAACACTCTAGTGACCGTTTTTAAACTCTCAACTTCCGCAAACTTTCATGTAAACAAACGTTTATGAAACTTCTCATTTTTGTCAGGGTAATTCTAACGACAAGAATGATTTAGAGGAGAACTTTACGAGCAGCCGAAAAGACCAGCCATAAATCATATATTACGCGCACAAGAATACAAGACGAATATAATGACAAGAATACAAGAAGAATATAATGACTTGCGAGATGGCTCGTGACCAATCAGGACACAATAAGACATCTTATAACAGTTATAACGTGCCGGGCCTGCATGCTCCAAAAGGACTTCGAGCCCAACTCTTGTGCTAGCGAGTTCTAGAAATGGATGTGCAAGAGAGTACAGGAAGAAGAATTTCGTGATGAGATGAGCGTAACGTATTGTAAAGCCGCTGATTTCTAGATCGGATCGCACATATCTGCAATTATATCGTTAAGTTTTGTTGAGTCTAATAATTTTGTGAGTAACTATGTCGCATTTGCGAATGTACATGGTCGTGCTTCTCGCCCGACATCGTAATTCCGTTACAATTTCGAATCAATTATTTACAAACCTGTGATCACAGTCATTTTGTATTGTAATGTTGCGATATATCATATTTTTGTATCACGTGTGTATAATGTCGATATTGTGTTAGATTTCAAATAATATTCTCGCGATGAGTTCGAAGTCGAATTTGTTTACGCGTTAAGCACGGTTAATTACTATTGTGATTATCGCATTACGATATTAATTTCCTCAATTGTCGTAGAATTACTTTAAAATTTGGAGCTCATACCATCAAGAAAGAATCTTGATCTAATATCGAGAACGAGAACATAGTTTGGAGGGTTTATTAACGCTATTTATAACGCATGATCGTTAATTTGTCAGCCAGCGTGTATTTTGTAAACGAGTAAGAGAATATATTTATCATTTTATGTTACAAATTCTGCATTCTTTGTTGCTGTATTGCTCTGTTCGTTTTCCAAAATGTCCTCTGTTCCTACGAATCGCCCTCTCTATCAGTACCATGGCTGAATAGTTATCCGCGTCGTCGATTCATCGTTCGCGATTCTGTAGAGATCTCTATATTTTAAGTAAAAATTTTGTGAATTTCGTGAAAGAGTAGCATGCTCTTTCATGCCTAGCGCTCAATTATCGGTATTAAGATTGAGAACATTTTAAATTTGTGAGATCAGTTGATGCATTGTCTATTTTGAGTATCAATGCATTATTATTATTATTATTTAAAAATTGAATATTAATCACAAATGCACGAAATTGCACTACGCTTGTGAGTGCGGTCGCAGAGTTAGGTAGGACAGTGCTATTATTTCTTCCGTTGTTGTGTGTAATGATACAACAAACATTTCGATCTATTAATAATGGTCCTCTTCAGTGTCTTATAAATGTTTTGTCTTATATAAGTTGCTTACGCCTTATTTACTAAATTCCTTATATTTATGGTTTGTCTTAAAAAAATAAT
>Ga0157364_1004477_pt1 | contig 13974 bp, 3 predicted proteins | sample AttsexASBM2_FD_111476 | JGI IMG/M metagenome (GOLD analysis project Ga0157364, IMG submission 111476) | Fungus gardens microbial communities from leaf cutter ant in Ribeirão Preto, State of São Paulo, Brazil - Atta sexdens ASBM2 | ecosystem: Host-associated > Fungi > Mycelium > Unclassified ... | reverse complement strand
GGTGTGTGTGTGTGTGTGTGTGTGGGTGTGTGTGTGTGTGTGTGTGTGTGTGTGTGTGTGTGTGTGTGTGTGTGTGTGTGTGTGTGTGTGTGTGTGTGTGTGTGTGTGTATATTGTATACATATATAAATGGAAGATTATTGCTAGACAAAGCATATTAGATTATCATTTGTCAAAAAATTCTAGAAATCTATTTTTCGCGGAAAATTATGAAATATATATTCTTATTTTAATATAAAAAAAACCTTGAACGTTTTTTCTCAAAACAATAAGTTATGTACGTTTTCGTTTCATAATTACATTAGTAGAGTTGATATGAAAACAGGCACTTGATTGTAACAATCAAAAACAAGATTTATGCAATTTATGCTTTATAACTTCAAGGAAACTGTTCATGAAAACAAATAAGTTTGCCAATATAAACGTGTCAGACAGGTATTTTGAAGCTGCGTAAGTTTTTCCAATGTTTTGCTCTTTTTAAGATTATTAAAATCTACAAATCTGTTGAAGTTTGCATATAAGAGACGTAAGTTCAATGAATTTTAAATTTGATCCAGTACTACATGCTTCAATTTAACATTATGCTGATATTTGTTTATATTTTACTTATTCACATGCAGTTATATAAATGTTTAAATTAGAATAACATTATTTAATTTCACTGAATTTCCACTAAAGAATTAATATAATATGTTCTTTTTTATATTACGTATCGTTAAATTTCTCGTATTTCATCTATTGTATCGTATCATGATTACTCCAACGGACAATTTTTTCGCTTTTTATATCCTTTATGTATATTCTTTATATCTATCAATACGTAAATCTTACGCAAGTTTCAACTTGAATTTGGAACAAAAGAATTTTACATTCATTTTACATTTTAGTACATTTGTTAACTTTATTTATTTATTTATTTATTATTAAATTTATTATTAAATTTATTATTAAATTTATTGTTTTAATAGATTCTTCTCTGTATTTCTTTATTTTTTATCTTTGTATTAATATATCAAGTCATTAAAAAATAATTTAAATAAAATTAAATTAAATTAATAAAAATTAAATTTTAATAAAAAATAAATTAAATTAAACTTAATTAAATTAAATTTTTCTTCTAAAAAATATTTACCATATTAGTAAATGAGTACAAAGAGTATCAAAGTATTAATACGCTATAAATAATTAATTAATTAAGAGAACTATTAAAACATCTTATATGAGAAATTCAACAAATAGAAGATACGCGTAAAAATTTCCAATAATTATACAGACTATATAATAGATCCGCAATCCTGAAAATATATATTCTTCGATAAATATGGAATCGATTTTTTTTTAGACAGTATTTAGAATGAAAAATTAATTCTTAAGTTGTTTAACAAAGAAAATTAAAACTTATTGTCTGCCACATGAATAATAATAATTTAATAATATCAAATAATAATCATGACATTTAAGTAAAGTTTACCCAAATATAAATGTATATGAGACTACTTACATAAGCACGTGCTCTGTACGTAACAACTTACATCTCCTCGCGTTCCTGAACATTTGAAAGCCCTTTACTTTCTAAACTATACTGATGAAAAGCATGCAGGGCCGACACTAATGGTTTTCAGTTTTGGAGCTTTCAAATAGCTCTTTATATAGCTCTTTATAAAAAGATCGTGAAATACGTGTACATAAAGAAGAAAGGTTTGTTGATATAGTTAACATAGTATATTTTATACTGCATGTAGCGCTGTTGGTTTTACTATATTCTCAAATAATATAATTGGCTATATAATATACAGCAATTATTACATATAAGTTCATATGAAAATTATTTAAATATTTAAGATTCAGCTTCGACCGTTATGGGCTTTAACTCTTACTTGTTGTATTCACATTATACGATTTTATTAAATTTTAAATTAAATCTTATTAAATTTTGTTTATTATTGAAAGTAAGACTTATATCAGGTCCTTTAGATTGTTAAGATTCTTTGTAGAATCTTCTTGAGATTTTTTGAGCTAGAGAAGTTTGTTTTTAGTCAATTTTTTCTATTGTAACTATAAAAGATATGGATTGATTGAATTTGATAATCGAGGAATATCTTCTTATTTTTACTCGCCATATTGATCTGTTGATATATTAGTGATGTAACTGTAATTATTGATGATCTTCTTGATGTTAAGTTAGAGAGGTTGGCATTGTCGCGTGTCACAATCAATCTCCAGACAACAAGTATCTAAAATCAGGTCATAAGATGTTCTTTGCATTTAAAAGACGACTTAAAGACGTTTTACATCATAATTTTAGACTTTGTGTTGTTTGGGTCAGTTCTTGATATGTCGAGAAAACTTCCACGAATCTTTTCGTGGATAGGTAAAATATTCGCATTGAAACACGAAATGTGCAGTTATAAACATAAATTAATAATTTTTATTACAATATTTTTATGTTTATCTTTGATATTTAAATCTGTATAAAAATTAAATAATTTTATTTATTTTGTGAAAAATTTTAATCATTTAATATCATACATTAAATATTGATTTTAAGAAAAACACAAAAGGATAAATTTATCTAAAAAATATAGAAAATTTGATATATATATATATATATATATATATATATATTTATATATATATATATTGATATATATATAAATATATATAAATATATATAAATATATATATATTTATTTATTTATTTTAAATAATTAATATATATTGTAGCAATATGTTACGCATAATCTCACGTACAATATATATACCCGAAAAATATCTGTTTATATCAAATTGATTGTTTAATTTACAATTAGTATTTAAGTTTTATAGGGATAAGATAGTTCAACTTGTGGTTTATTGATAATATTATTTATGATATCTGTATCATAGTGTATAATGTGTATGATGTGAAGAGAACCTCGCGTCGAATTTAATTATAAAGAGAATTATAAAGAGGTTAGTGATGGTTATAAATTTTTGTAGTAATAATACTTTTAATAAAAAATTTAAGTATCATTATTATTTTATTATAATTTATTAGGTTTTACAAATAGAAACCTTGTCCATTAGAAATGATTAAAAAAAATAGTTATACTTGCAATTACAAACAGGATTTAATAATAAATTAAATATTTAAATATTATAATGATTTTTATATTTTATTCGATGATTTCTTCAGATTTTTGTTATTTTAATTTTTTTGCATTGTCGAATTGATAATGCAGTTTTAACTCCGACGATACAAAAGATCGTTGCAAACTTTAAAGTTATCGCAGAGCTTTCGGAATTGCAACGTGATTAGCTTCTGAAATTGTCCGCTAGATGGCGTATATACATAACATTTCCGTTTATTCTTTATCATCTGACATTGAAAAATACTGAAAAATTTTTTCTGTAAAGAAAGTTAAACATTTTGTTCTCTTGTATAATTTAGATTAAAAAATTCTTCTAACTGAGATGCATACATGAAATTATACTAAATTATTACTATACTAATTATTTATTTAAATATAACAATATAATGCGAAAGCTATGACAAGCGAGATTTTAAAACTGAATTTATGATTTTAGTACTTACTTAATGGAAAAATATATATTATGATGAAATATAAATTTCACTTTGCAGATCTATATCATTCGATCAGGTTCGATCATAAGGTATTTTCTAAGATACGTTGAAAATTATTTCGGTTATTGTAGATCGAGTAGGAATATCTGCGGCGAAACATTGATGCTTAAAATTAAGAAAGCCTAGATAGCTATTAAGTATTTATAACAATTTGTCCTTTAAAATAACTTATCGATAAAATTTGTTTTTTACTTAAACTCTTTTTGAAGAACTTTGAACATTTTTAATAAGTTGAAGGTTATTATTTAATAAAAAAATGTTGAAATTCTGAGTCTAGACAGATTTAAGCAGAGATTTAATGGTTAAACAGCTTTTCGCTTTTATGATATTTACTTTTACTCTGAACTTCAAAAGGATTGAAAGCTCTTTTCGCAGAATTTTTTGCTTGGAAATAGGATGAGGATTGTGAATGTTCGGTCGAAAATCACGTATTAAAATTTACAGTACATAGAAGCCATTTTAAAAGACTGTTTTTACTCCATTTTCTGTAGAATCTATTTAATATCGCTCGTTTTGCATGTTGTATCATTGATGAACAATATTTTCATTGCAACAGTATTCTCGTTCAATTAATTTAATTACGAATATTATAAGGAAATCTTCGACGTTGCAATCAAATAAACTTCGAAAGCTTTCACAAGTTTCAATGAATTTAAATTTTATTTATACAAAATTGTATTCTAGCTCTATTAAATTATTTAGTTCTCATCCAAATTTTTATCTCGTTTAGATTCCGATTTAAATGTCCAAATTATATACATATATATTTCAAAAACAAAATTATCATTAGTGTGAAAGTCAAATTATTCTGGTTTTTTTACTATTTATATATATAATATAAAATATATTTATGATTTAGTGCGCGAAGAATGAATAGTTGAAATTCTTTAAGGTGTATATAATTCTAAAGATTATTTTCTTTCTGTTAAAAATCCGTAATTAATCCTGCTACATTTCTTAGTATTTTCAATGAATTAATCTATATAATTCATATTGTTTTTAACAATACAATATATATATATATATATATATATATATATATATATATATAGAGAGAGAGAGAGAGAGAGAAAGAGAGAGAGAGAGAGAGATAGAAGAAATATAGTTATATCATTTCTATTCGAAATTATATAGTTTCCTAGAAGAAAAAAACGAATATCTTCTCAGAGACAAGAAACAAGCAGATGGCTTAAGAATAATGACAATTATAAATTACATCAATGAAAGAGGATTGAGGAAAGGAGACAGACACTGAGAATTCCCAAAATGACTGTCCGAGAAACATTTGAGGATACGCGAGCTACTGATCAGAGCGGGGGTGGATATCGACTTCGATGGCCGCGAAAGCCCACGCACGAGCAGCAGCACGAACGGGCTGCGGATGGGGTGGGATATGGGAGGAAGGTAGATAGAGAGAAGGTGGATTTCACCTACTTCTCTCTTCCGTACAAACACATATCCGTTTGCACACACATACACACACAAGCATACTTGGCGATCACGGTCAGGGTATGCTACGTGTATGTGACATGCACATACACACGTGCGCGCGCGCGCGCTCGCGCATACACGCGTACATGAATAGGGGTGCACCGCGCAACCAACTCCAACTCCTGAGAGGGTGAGGGGACAGAGGTTTCGCAGTCACGGTGGCGCCTCCGCAAAATGCTGCGGCGGTTCTTGGCGGTGTTCCTCGACCGGCGCCTTCCACTGTACCTTTGCCACCCGGACGTCCCACCGGGGGTCGCACCCGATCTCTCACCCTGCGTGGACCATTCGTGGACACCACGCACGATCTGCCCGTGCGGTTCGAGACGGGAGTGTTACATCGAAGCTCTCAAAGTTCCGCCTAAACGCGTATCGTCGCGTCTCTCTCCCACCCATCTTTCGTCTCCCTTTCTCTTTCTTTCGCTCTCTCGTTTTTTCGCCCGCCCGTTTTCCTCCCGCCATCACTTACCCGGCCGCTACTGACGTCCTGACACGCACTACTCGGTGATTCAGAAACCCACCGGACTCGCTACGGCTCGAAACGTGTTCTCTTCGCGGACCAGTCTACTCCGCGGAGACTAGTGTGATCTGTGACAGTGATCGCTCACACTCCCCTCTCTTTTTACTGGCTCGAAATCCTCTTCTACCCGCCTGCTTCTACCCGGTGCTCCTTTAAGCGGCACGCATTCTCCGTGCTAGTGATCGACAAGGTTACGCAAGGCAGTTGCAGCAACGTGGTTGCGAGGTGGACCCGGCCGTAACTGAAAATAACATATCGTGTGTCATTATTGGTGTTTCAATCTTGTGATTCAATTTTAATTTGGGCTCTCCTCATCATCGTAATTTTCATCCCTGTCCCGTTTTAGAATCCCGGTTGTAAATCAGTAAATCGGAAATCCATGAATTTGTTAATAGAATAATAAACATGATTTAGACTTATATACATGATGCGAATGAACTGATGGACCCGCCTGGTTGGCGGGCACGATAATCACGTTTCCGTTGTCGTTCGTTTTTAAATATGATAATATATATAATGATGTCAAGTTTATCATACTATCATGAAACGGTGTGTTGAAAATAATTGGATGTAGGTAATTAATTTCTGATATTTAAGAATTTTTTCAATTGAAGAGATTTTTTTATTATTTTATTATTATATTATATTTTTTTAAATTTCCTTAGTTAATCTATTTGAGCATATGTGTATTTTATTATTAATAATTAAATTTAGGCTTAAATAAATATGTCAATATAATAAAAAAGACTTTCAGAACCAAGTTATTAGTGTATATAAAAATTTATGTTTATTTAACGAGTAAAAAATTTATAAATTATAAACGTTTTATTTTACTTATTTTACTTTATTATCTTTTTTTACTTTATTATCTTTTAATACGCAATTAAAAATACATACGCAACAATCAAAATATACGCGTTCGACATTGAATGATTTAGTGGTCTGTAAACGTTCTGTAAATATTTATTAATCTCCGTAATCAAAAACTTTACATTTAAAGATTTAGATCGCCTTCATATAAAACAGTAATCAAACTAATGATTAAGTAAATATGTTTGGATTATCTAACAGTTTCAAAAAAAATTCTACAATTTTATTCTTTTTGTACTTTAAAATATTCCATTTTAATTATTTTTAATTATTGGTCGAAAGATTTTTTTTCGTGAAAATTGAAATCGTCATAGAAACAGAAATTATTGATATTTTTTTTATTTAAAATATTAAATCTAAAAAATTGCGAAATAACTCATATTTTTGTTTAATTTCATAATTCTTGTATTCTCATTAAAAATGTTTCTTCTTCTTTCTTTATATATATATATATCTTATATTTTCATTTTTCTATGTTTGAATTCATTTCAATGTGACACAGAATTCAATATTTGATAAGAATAACAAAGAAACGTGATCAAATGAACACATCTGATAAAATCAAACGATTTGTGAGCTCATTGACAAATAATAGTGTGCATAAAATTTTTTAATATTAGGTGTAGTAAAAAGAAATCCATTATTTTTGCATGAAATTGAATAGAAAAATAATGGATTTCTTTTTACTACCTAATATTTATTCGTTTTCCTAAAAAGATTTCTGATAGAGACAGATAAAGACAAATGACAGATAAAGAATTATATAAATCAACAATTCAATACTATTACTTTTCTTTTAATTGTACGGAAAATTCAAAAGACTATTTTGAATTATTCAGGTTAAAAAATTCAAAAGGATCCAAATGAGACTTAAAAAATGAAATCAAACTACTTCGGATTCGCATTTCGCCGTGGATCTGAATATGTCCTAAAAAAAGTTTTCCAAAGAGTATTACATGATAATTGCTTATGATATAATTGAAGATAAGTTTTATTCTTTTTTCCTCTTTTTGATCCACTTTTGTGTCCTAGATTCTTCATCCTCGAGCACCGCGAGAAGATTATTATATTAAATTGATTAAAATTTTAAATAACGGTCACACAAAAAATTATCTTCAACTGATTGTTACGAGTTCGAAGTAACGGTGGATAATCTTTTGTCTCGTGCTTAATTATTCCGTTGTCGAGCAAATTTCGAAACGCGAAGATTTCTCTTCTCGCAGCGTTTCTCGTGGTGTTGCAATGGAATACTTCAATAGCATTGTTGCCAATGTAATTGTCGTCATTGACAAATGTGTGATAGTGCATCGTGACAGTGAACGATACTGTTAATAAGTGGATGCGTTAAAGGTCCTGCGACGGGTGTGTGTAGGTGGCACACGGGCTTCGGTGGTGGTTAGACGCAACATGCGGGAAGGTACAATAGCGCAAGCCATCACGGCGATCTGCTGGGTCATCGCCAGTTAGCCACTGTACTTTTCTCTCCTTCTCTATCTACATCTAGTTCTATGTATATGCAGAATATCCCAAGACTATTATATTTTCTATTAAACAAAGATTCTCAGATGTTGACTTATTCCTAGCTAAGATTTAGAATTTTCTGTATAATTGATGTATTTTCGGAATTTTTATTGACATTTTTTTTTAGCGTATTAATTTGATTTGCTTAAAATATAAACAGCATTTAGAATTTCTCAGGCTGTAATTATGTCTTTCCAAGTTTTCTTACTAAGAAAAAGTCATTTTGAAATAATCTTAGAATCTCTATGGTTTAAAGAAAATGTGATAGCTCTAGAACGTGCTGTATATAGGATGCTCTGTAACAAAAAGGAAGTATATATATATAAGATAACAATATTCTAAAAACTATTTTAGATCAATAAGCTTTCGTAAATGTATGTTCTAAAGTAAATTATTTCGAAATCATTAAGTAATCTTTTAGTTCTTTGGGAAATGTTTATACCGAGTACTTATTAGATTATGCACAATACTAAAAGCCTCTCCCTCTCCCTTTCTTCACTCTTTTTTTCCCTTTTTCTCTCTTTCCTTTTTTCACTTCCTTTTTTCTTTTCCTTTCCCTTATTTTTTATTTTGGCTTTTTTTTTAATCCTTTCTAGTATAATTGTAGCAATTTTTTATCAATCTCTATTTTTAATCATTAATTATATAAATAAAATATTTAATTTCAAAATTCTTATAACATAAATAATATCATACTATTTTTATAATTATAATTATATCGGAAAAAAACAATAATTATCTATGCAATAATTTAAGATAATAATTTTTTAGTGTATTTTTTTAAATATATAAAGCATCTTTCCACAAAATAGAGAACTTTGCTATTTAAATGTATTTAAAAATCTTATAATTATAATATTAAAATACTATTATAGATCTTTCGATAGACAGGAAAATTTGATGATACTAGGAAATTTTGCTAACACATTAGAACGCTTTAGAATATTTGAGAGGAGAATTAGAAAATGTAGAAAAAATTTTTGTTTTTTTTTAAACTTATTTATAGACATATACACATATATTCAAATTGTTTTATTTTAAATATTTAATTATTAGTTAAATTTAGTATTTTTAATTAAATGTACATCTCTTAAATATTCTACTAAAAAAAATTGTTAATATAAAATTAATTTAATTAAGCAAAAATTGTTGTGTAAATTAATTATAAAAGAACTCTTTATTTATGCTGTGAAGCTTTGCTTACCAAAACTTTTTAATTTTAAATATTATCTTATCAATCTTTCTCTTCTTGAAATATTCTGTATATAAAAAAAAGTATTTATTAAACATTCACTAGAATACTTTATACAGAGACTTATAAAACTTTATTATCTATTTGAGTAAAATGCGATTTTAATTAATTTCTTTTGATTAATTTTTTTCAATTAGATTAAATATGCCAAAACTTTAGATAGTATAATTCCGAATTATTCTGTTTATACATATGTATACTTCTCTCTATTGATTCCTCTTATTACTTTTCTTACTATTTAACTTTTTATCTAACTTCTATTCTTTCTCTTCGTCTTTTATTGTGCTAGTTCGTTTTAGAAATTACTTTTAAATCTTCTTCTTATTACTCTATTTTCCTTCTTTTGATCTTGTTCGAAGTAATTGTAAATTGATAATGATTAATAAAATCTTACTAAAATCAAATTAACATCTGTTTTATTTGTACTACTATATATAAATGTTTAGAAACATATTTAAATTTTAAAAAATTTGCTATATTTCAGTTGTCATGGATATAACAATAGTATTATAAGAGAAAATATTTCGATAAATAGAAAGGACAGTACTTGTCGAATCAATGTATGGATTCGAACTTCGAACAAGGCAGTGACCTTTTATTCCTCTTGTTATTTCTCTAGTTACCTATTCTATAGCTCTATTCTGTCACCGCATGCCAAACTAGAGGACCCACCGCTCCGGATTGACCCCTCTGCGAAAAAACAACAAAGAGGCCGCCTCCATGCAACATGCAGATGATCCTGGTTGCTGGCGGGTGAGTCTATCATAGAATCCCGACACACACAGCTATACATATAGTTATACAACACACACATACGCACACACAGACACACATACACACTTAAAACACAGAGACATACACGAACGAAGAAACGTATGTATTATACGTATTGGTAGCTTAATTTTCCTGTTATTATTTCCTTTCCCGTAATATTCATCTTCCTACCCATTGATTCTCTTTTTTCGATGCGATTAATGTTAAATATGGCTGTTTTATTCCAAAAAGAAATTAAATATATTTGACTTAAAAGATTTAATTTTGTATGTGTATTATAAACTGTTCATACATGTAGAATGTTTAGAAGAAAATTGAATAATTATAGAAGCTACAGATCATTGAATTAGAAACCGTCTAATTTTCGCAAAATTTTATTCGATACATTATAAAAATCTTATTCTTTTATGTCATTTTTCCAAGAAACTTGCAAGCTTTTTGAAAACTTTAATTTTTCGTGTTTGACTAATAACTATTTAAATAATTTTATTGAATGTTACAATCTTCTACTTTTGATAATACGATTTTGAGACGTGTTTTTAAGAGAGTTTGTGTCGATGGGTGGGGCAACACTCCTGGGATCCGCCCTGCCTACAATATTGTATATGATGCAAGGCGTAAAAAGTCCACATGATAAACGATTTTCCAGTTATCACTTGACGTCATGCAATTTTTCCGTTATATTAATTTATCTTGTATTTCACTAAAAACGAAGACCAAAGCATTAACCACTAAATAGTTCAGCGAAAGTTAAACAATATAATGCAAAAAAAAACTATAATTTGTTTTAAAAAGTCTTTAGATCTTTCTCATAAGTGAAGATTAAAATTTATGCAAAAAGCTTAAATTATTTAAATATTTATTATTTTTATTGAGTTTAACAAATTTTTAAATTAATTTTAAATGTATATATTTTAATATTTTTTATCCTTTTTAAAACCTTGTATTTTGATATATTAGAATTTTAATTACGATATTTTTAAATTAAATTTTTGAATTTTTTTATCTTTATACGATCACTTTCTAAATTCATATTCTAGTATTTTAAATTTGATCATATCTTGAAACATATATTAAATTTCCAATTTAAAAATGTATTAATAATTTGAATTAATAATCCGACTAAATATTCTATTACCTTGGATTATTATTATCTCGGTATTATAGACAAACAACATTACATATCTGGATATCTCAATTGAAGTTAATTGTTTACGATTACAAGATTTATCATGCATATTCACGCTTAGTGTGGTTTAAATAAAAGCGCAATTAAGAATCGATATTTTGACACGCTAAAATTCGAGTTCGAAATACTTAACCCTTCCCTCTGGCAACTAGGATCTTTAAAAACACTATTAGACACTATTGAACACTGCAAAAGATAAATAAAATACAATCCGACTTTCATGATAAAAACTTATTAAAGTTTTGACAAGTATATCAGAATATTTTCAGATTTTTATATTAATCCGGAACAATAAAAAAATTGGTCTTTTTCTAAAAGATCACTATTATTACTGACGGAAGAGTTAATATCTATGTTACTAACAGAGGATTAAGGAGGAAGGATATGAATTGAAATAGAACGAAAAAGAATAGAAAAAAATGAAAGTTGCTATCATTACAAGTATTAATATATATAAAAATATATATAAAATTTTAAAAATCTCTAACATTTACGAAATAATACAATAAGTATTTACTAATTTCGAATATCCGTTAACAGACACAGTTTCTAATTTTATTTTTGTTGTCTGATCCCATCAAGATCAAACTAACAATAAATTAAAATGTATATTTTCGAATCAAATATAAGAAACTCGTTAGTGCTTGTGCTTTTCTATTTTATGTCCATTGTCTCAGCCATATCTGTGACGATAATGGTAGCCAGGTGCATTCAAATGCAGATTTCATATGTTTCCCTTCACTTATATGTGTTCATGACATATTTATCCGGTGTTGCTAACCAGCTGTCTGCCACGTGTTGTATGTACACACATCAATTGAAACATTTGTCTCATCTATCATAATTTTATTTTATTTGTCACAAAAAATCTAATAAAAAATCATCATATGAAGATTTTAAAAATATTATTTTTCATCATTTAGTTTACGAAAGTGTATTTTTTATTATATAAAATTCTTGCATGAAAATTCAATTAATAAAATAAATACTTCTACTGATTAGTTTTAATTCTACATATTATTCACACAGTATTAAATATCTTTAATTATTAAGGAAGGAATTTAAACTTTATTTTTACATAATTATATTTAGATACATAAATGTATTAATAGTCGAAGTTATAAATATAATATTTTTTTGTTAGAACATAAGAATATATAACTAAATTTTCAATAATAAGTATGCAATTCAAAATTTACTCGAAAAGAATTGTAAGATCAAAATGACATTTTTATTATATGAGTAATTGACACGATACTTAATGAAATTCAATTTATATATCATTTTGTAACAATGCATAAATTATGAGAAAGTCTGCAACTCGAACCACCCACGTGTCGTTTTCCGAAGTGGGCTATTCTAATTAACATAATGACGGATCTGCCGAAGTTTTAAGGATTATTATAACTTTGCCTGCGCATCGTGTTAATTAAACTTTCTCTGAAATAAATGTGATTTGCAAATAAATGTGGTTTAAATTATATCTCTTGACTCGAGACTTCATTTTTCATCGAAAATAATTTGGCACAGTAATAACTCATACAATATACAATTATAAATCAATACAATTATAAATCAATTAATCAAAGCTCATACACACACGTGTTGCTTTTAAAGTTTTATATTAATCTCTTTATTAGTATATATTTAGTATATATTTTATTAATATAATTGATATTATTTTTACTGACGTTGAATTTTGATGTTTATCATTCGACTGATAATTGTATTGATAATCAGTTCTATCCGTTTCTAATAAATTGTACAACAATCATGTTGATATAAGTAGAATGTTAAAATGCATCAATATGATGAAGATATCTTGAAGACAGACTATGAATTTAATACAATTTTCAAAACACATATAGATATATAAGAATATGCGCGCACAATGCATTTTTTTTGGAAAAAATAACCTCGATTAATAGGTTTGATTGATTGTTTATAACAATCGATTCAATAGGTATTTTCTTAATATCCTGTCTTTCTTGGTTTCTTACTTGGGTTTCTTGACAAACTAAAGGACTTCTAAAATCAATTGTTACCATTGAGGACTGCTAATCATAAAATTAAATGAATATGTATTTGCTCTAATGTAATGCATATGCTTTAAAACTTTTCAAAAATATTGAATTATTAAATTTTTTAATTTTTGTGCAATTATTTTTTATATTGAATATTCCTAAATATTACAATATTATGTAATGTTTATTTAGTATATATATATATTAATAAATTAATAATTAAATGATAAGTATATGGATATAAGTAATTAGGAATCGACGCTATAAGTGGTGCGCTTAAGTGGCTAAAATCGTTATAATTCAATAATATATTTTAGCAAATCAATAACGTTATTTACAGCGCCGATTTCTAATTGATTTATCATCATTTAATTATTATTATTATAAGGAATCTTATTTTTGTAATTTTATATATATATATATATAAATTGGTTCACCTGTGATCTTAAATATTTTTACTATTTTGAAAAAGGTTAAATTTATGATTTTGAGAAATATAATGTATAGTGGCAATATTTGTTTTGTGAAAATATGAAAGAAATTTTAAGGACAACTTAATTTTAAAAATACGATTACATTTTTTTTTAACATTGCGTGTGTGTGAGTGTGTGTGTGTGTGTGTGAGTGTGTGTGTGTGTGAGTGTGTGTGTGTGTGTGGGTGTGTGTGTGAGTGTGTGTGTGTGTGTGAGTGTGTGTGTGTGTGTGGGTGTGT
>Ga0157364_1004476_pt1 | contig 13974 bp, 20 predicted proteins | sample AttsexASBM2_FD_111476 | JGI IMG/M metagenome (GOLD analysis project Ga0157364, IMG submission 111476) | Fungus gardens microbial communities from leaf cutter ant in Ribeirão Preto, State of São Paulo, Brazil - Atta sexdens ASBM2 | ecosystem: Host-associated > Fungi > Mycelium > Unclassified ... | reverse complement strand
CTCTCTGCATAGTCTATGTTGAATATGGATGTGTCAAATATGACATCTCTCAAACTGCTAAGAGATGAAGAAATAGATGAACCTTTAGGAACTGGAAGGTCGAATATGGATTTTTTAGAATGAGACTTCTTGGATTTCATGATTAGTATGACAGTTGAAAATTTCTTGTCTTTTACAACAGAATGTGTTATGACTTAAGTCTTAGTATTAAGATGAAAGACTACTCTTGTATTGAGTGACACAAGAGAACTCAATAGAGTTCCTAGTACAACTTTCTACCCTATATACAAATTAACAATGGTCCGTGCTACACTTCTTCAACCTTACCCTAAACAACCATATGTTTACCTTAAGGTCGACATGTGTTAACTATGCCATATGACAACATTTTCTTCTAGGACCTTCTATATCCTTCCATCATGTCATGTGAGCTTGTGACTTGTGTGACCTTGTCATGTGATCCATGATGGTGTCACGCTTTGTCTTCTTCGTCTTATGATTAACAATAAAATATAAGAGAAAATAAAATAAAACCAAGTTCATTGTTTTTTACTTCTGACAAAATGCTTCTGATGTGCACCCAATTGTCTATAGTAGTAATACAATCAAATTTCTATTAGTACTTATTATCCTAAACTTTACTTTTATTCCCTGAAATTGTAACCAAGTAACAAGTAATAGCATAATATATAAGTTAAAGTTAATGTTGTTCATAAAGTTTCTGACTTTATACTTCTTAAATAAGTTTTTATACTTGATCTTAAATCTGTATTAAATTCTATTGTTACAATTCAAGACTAAGTCAAGAAAAGGATCTTGTATTGAATTAACACAAAAGAACTTAATAGAGTTTCAAGTATAAGCTAGTCTACCTTATATACAACAAACTATAGTTTATATACATATTATAACTAACTTATTCTAAAGTCTATATACTTTCTATAAGTTGTTGCCATATTATATAATATCATTTATTCTAGAATCTTCTATAACTTTTTCTATATCACATGGTTGTGTAATCTGTGACTGTGACATGTGTGACTATCACACTCTTTGTCTAAGTCCAAAATAAAAAAAAGTGAAAATAAAAACCAAAAATAAAATAAATAGAAAATAGATAAATATAAATATAAATATAAAATAAAATAAAATCCAACATTTACAACTCTAACATCTATAAACTTTTGCCTGAATATGAATTATATCTTACAGAATCAAGTCAAAAACTTATTTAAAGAGTAATGTGACTAAATACAAATAATGATCTTAGCTTTAACTTATATATTATACTAACTACATATTGTATGATCATAATTTCAGATAGTAATAGAAGAATAAGTAAATTGCTTGGGTTTAATTATTAGACTGAGTAAAGTATAAAGTATTTACTAGTCTTAAATACTAATATAGATTAGGTTGAAAAGAGAGATAGTTAAGAAAACACTATAAAGATAAAATTTTAGTGATGTAATGATAAAGTCTGAAAAATAAGCTACTGAGTAATAAAATATAAAAACATGATTTATAGTAAAAAATATTATGATAGTGGAAAAATATCTAAAACTGGTGTAAGATTTATCTATTATAGAGAATAGATAATCTTGATATAGTTTCTAATACAACAATTTATTACATAAAGCACATAGGCAGACCGTAGTAGCTACTTCATAACTACATTAGATAGAACTAATGAGAAAAAAAAATAGAAATGAAGAGTAAATAAAAAGAAAAAGAAATCTACTAAAGTAGATTGAAAGCTAACTTATGTAATGCCTTTTCCAAAAGAGAAAGCATCTGGATTAAATTTTAAGAAAGTGATAAAGTGACTCATTGTTTCTTTTATTGGATTCCAATACTTATTGAATCATCTACATTCATAAAGGATGTGTCATCTTGATTCAATTGGATAAAACTCATGGACATTTGAACTCTTCTCTGGGGAAAAATTAAATAATACTCTCCAATCAGAGCATGATTAGTAATAGTTTAGATGGCTTGAGCATATAGTGAATTTGAGAAGCCAAAGTGTTGTCATGGGCCTTCTTTTGTATAAGCAGGCTCAAATTCTGATAAATTATTGTTTAATAGCAGTAGAAAATTTCTCTCCTTATGATTAGATGATTTAAAAGTTAAACACCATTCTTTGATGATATTGTTGCATTCTTCTTTCTTGCTGTAATCCTATGACTCTTTACTTGGATACAGCAGAACAAGATTGAATTTTCTTGTTTTCTTGTCTATTACTATATGAATATGCCATTTGTTGCTAGGACAATCCTAAAACTCTATAGTGTTATCCTCATGTTTGCTGAAAAATACTCTCAGATCTTTGGATATTGCAATTATCTGTTATTGATGCAGATGCACAGAAGGGTCAAATATCTTTTTTACTGCATAAATTTCATCAGTTATAACTATGATGTACGAGGTATGCTGTATTTGAACTGCCTGATTAATGCCACATCTAATAGTGAATAATTCAGCCTCCATTGGCATAATATTGACAGTGTAATGAAGCATTCTCTTCAGTAGATTGTTAAAGAAATGGATGTGAGAAATAGAGAAAGCAACACTGTTTTTGATGCTTATGTCTGAGATAATGACAACTATTCTTGGATTCAATAATGATTCAAGAATGATTTTATTAAGTTTCTTGCAATGAATTGTTTTGTTTTCATTAGAACTGTGATTAGCATTATAAATAGATATATGACTAGAGAAAATGTCAATTAATCTAGAGCTCAGATGAAGAACAACATTCAGAGAATCAAAAGTTGAAAAATTTTCATTTAATCAATTGTTTATGTTAGCAAAAGAACCTTTGAGTTTTTGTTGCTGCTTGAAAGTTATATTTCCTAGCATAAGATGGTGGGACTGAGAGTTTTGAGCATATCTTCTCTTAAGTAATGACTTGATGATATGATTGTATGGAAGAGTGGCCATTTTCTACTGCTCAATTTTTAGAGATATAATTGCATAGAAATTAGACTAGTAATAGCCTTTATTCCTATAGTCAAATATGTATAAAACATGCCTAAAATCCATATGACAGCTCATTATTGCATTTTGTTGAGTACTTTAAGAGGGTATGATAAAGATGCTTTGTTATAATGCTACAACAGGAAGCCATAAAAAGCAATTAGGAGAACACACATCCTATAAAGAAGATATTTTTGGTAAGATAAGAGTCCACAAGTTGAGTTGTCTAGCATTTTCATATATTTGACCATAGAAAGAGCTTTATTTATATAGAAATCAATATGTTGTTGAAATAAGAGTTTTCTATTGAAAATGAACCCAAGATACTATCACATGTTTTTAGGACAAAGGATAGGGCTGCCAATTTGACTGAGGTCTAGTACCAGAGGATTGAATATACTGTGCAACCTAGAAAAATGGAAATTTTCAGTTTTCTCATATTTGACTACAAGTCCAAACTGATCTAGTAGCAAAGACATAATATTGTAGCTACAAAAAAGATTAGCATTTGTGTTGACAAAGAATTTCTCCTGAGAAATGAACAGTTCATCATCTATAAATGAAAGAAAAGAAATAGAAATATTTAGATTTTTTATTCTTTTTCTGAAGATGTGAAAAATTGGAGCAATAAAAAAAGCAGATAAGATGGGAGATAGTGCCAATTCTTGACCAACACCTATATCTGCAGAGAAAAAGGATGAAGTAAAACTATTTCATGAATAACAGGTTTTTCTGTTCACTAAATAATCAGAAAAGAATAGAGAAATTTTCATATCATATCCTGCTTTTCTTAGAATCAATGGAATTAAACAATAATTCAAAGATGAAAAGAACTAAGCAATGTCAAATGCTAGCATGCTTGTTTGAAGATTTTTGACCCATTCAGATCAGATTAAATGAGTTAAGAATAGTCCCATGTTTGTAGTAGAGCATTGTTTACAACTTCCAAGTTAATTTGGGTGAATAAAGTTGTTTACAACCAAATAGTATTGAAAATGTTTACTAATAACTTTTTCTATCAGTTTTCTTAGCATGTTTAATAGGACAATTGAGTGGAAAGACTTGAGAGAGTTATAAGTAACTTTGTTGGGCTTTGGAATGATGATGGATGAAGATGCCTTGAAATACAATGGCTAATGTCCTAAATTGATACAGCCATTAGTGATGTTGACATTATTATCCAAACATTTATCATCTCTGATAACTAGCTTGAAGTGCTTCTATAAAATTTTATCTGGTCCAAGAGTAAACAAATTATTGCAGTTATGAGTCCATTTGTCAATGGCTATTATAAACTTTTTTCTAGAAAAAGAATTTCATGTTAAGTACTGTTTGGATAGGAGTTCCTCTAATAAAGACTTATTCACTTGTTAACTTTGAGCTAAATTGAATGTTTGATGAAGCACATTCCAAAGGTCTTCAATTTTGATACATTGTCATCTATTAAATTGAATTGCTTCAATAGCCAGTAGTTTTTGTTTCTTGACCCAATTCATCAGATCCTATAGTCTATAATTTTTGACGTGGTTTCTTGAATTTTGTTATCAAAGAATAATTGTTTTGTATTCTTCACTGTCTTCTTGAAGTCCTTCCATTCTTCAACTTTCTTGAATGCTTTATAGACCATAAGCTTCTTCTTGTACTTATCAATCTACCAATATTTGGAATGTTTTGTAATATTGACTTATTAAGAATGTAATATCCATATTAATTCTGCTATATCAGCATATTCTTAGACTATACTTTTGAGAGAGAGTTTGTCAGTGATGTTCACTGTATTGAAACTTCTGAATTTTCTTATGAAATCTTCTACAAATTTAGATTCTTCTTCACTTTTCTTGATAATGGTGTGTTTTTTCTTTGGAATAAACTCTTTCTTGATTATGATATTCACAGTTAGAGAAGCATGATTTGATGGAAAACAAAGTTCTGAATGGATTTTGTGGTTGTTAAGTTTCATATAGAATTTGACTATAAGAATAATAGATCAATGACTGAATTGAAATTGTTCTCGTTATCAGAATATTGAGTAGGAACCTATTAGATAGCTAAGGATAAGATAAGATCAAAGGAGTCTGCAATCTCTACTAAAATGTCACTATAAGAAGAATGAAAAAGATAAGATAGATTTCAATCACTATCTCTAATATTGAAATTACCAAATAAATGTTAATCATGAAGAAAATTAAACTGTTGTTAAAAAAAGAGAAACAACAAATGTCTTTTCTTAAGGAAAAACACATTGTTACAACTCAAAAGCCTTAGTGTGGACTTAAGAGAAGAACCTTGTATAGTGTTTATACAAGAGAACTCTGTACAGGATTGTCTACCTTATATACCAATATCTAATGGTCTGTGTGAGCTATTTCTAGCCTACCCTAAATAACCATGTGTATGCCTTAAGGTCAACATATGTATCACACGTTGTATGATGTTATCCTTCCAAAACCTTTTATATCCTTCTATGTGTTATGTGACTTGTGACTGTGTCATTTGATGTGACCTGCCCTCCACTTGTTCCTTGTATCGTACTATCTGACTGACGTTCACAACCAGATGGATTCTCATTGAGGTTGGCAGTCGTAATTTGACCGCATTAGTGGATACTACTTCCTCAATTGTATATGGACCTACATATCAGTCCACTAGTTTCATCACCAGTCTTTCTTTGAATACCAAGTCCTTGGTACTCAACAATACCCTATCTTCTTTTTTCCAATTTTCAGTCTCTTTCCTTCCCTTATCTGCTTGTCTCTTCATGTCTTCTTGTGTTTTCTTTAGCGCTGCTTCTGCTTCTTCATGCACCTTCTTCATTCTCTTCACAAATTCCATTGCTTTTTCTACTTTTCCTTTCTTTCTTATATCGCCCCCCATTCTCAACTCTCTTCCATAGTTTGCCATGAAAGGCAAAACCTTAGTTGCCATGTGAGCTTTGTTGTTCACCGCAAACTCTGCCAATACCAACCACTCTGGCCAATCCTTCTGTCTATGATCCACAAAGAACCTCAAGTACTATTCCAACTCTTGGTTCATCCATTCTATCTGCCCATCTGTCTGTGGATGGAACACTGTCGACAGCCTCATTTCTATCCCTAGCATCTTATTCAATTCTTTCATCAACTCTGCTGCAAACTGAGGCCCTCTATCCAATACTACACTTTCCGGCAACCCATGCAGCTTCCACACATTATCTCTAAATAATCTTGCCAATCTCTCTGCTGATGTTCCTTCTGTTGTTGCTACAAAATACATCATCTTGGACAACCTATTGCAGACTACTAGGATTACATCTTTCCCTGCTACTATCAGTAACTTTGTGATGAAGTCTACCGTTAGATGTGTCCACGGTTTCTCTGGTACCTCACTCAGCTTCAACTTCCCTGCTACTTCTTCTATCTTATTCTTCATTCTTTGACACAAATTGCATCCTTCCACATATCTTCCTACATCTCTCGTTACTCCCAGCCACCAATAGTTCCTCATCACTAACTCTACCATCTTCCATCACCCTCCATATCCTGCTACTGGCACATCATGATATAGCCAAATTATTTCTGATCTTAGCTCCACATTCTTTGTATCAAGATCACAGAAAGTGGACTTAGTTTCATTTCCTTTTCTCCTATTTTCTTTTCTATCTTATTCTCCCTTTATTCTATTTTTAGTATGGAGGACATGACAACAGGAGTCACATGATATAGAGAGAATTCTAAAAGAATGATGTTATGGGGACCTCATGACTAACATATGGTGGTTTAGGATAGATTAGAAATAGCTAGCATGGACTATGAGGATCTAGTATATAAAGACAGACTATTCTGTATAGAGTTCTCCATCGAGTTCTTTTGTATAAACCCTATACAAGGTTATTTCATTGTCCAACCCTAAGGGCCTTGATTTATAACATTAGAACTTGATCCTTATCTCTGGGACTGCTTAACACTAGCCTTTCCACACTTACTCTCTTACTATCCTTGACCAAAGAGCAACATCACTCTTTAGTCAAGAAGAACATAGCCAGACTCTAGGCTCAAGGGGTATACTAGTTAGGCAGGAGAAGCCTAGCCATCTATTTGTATCAAAGCCCACTGATACACTTTAGATGCATCACCCTTTGTGGACATGTGCATTACCCTTTCCAGTATTAACCTTGTGCTATGGACCTCCTTGTGGTCCGTTTACGCAGAGGAATAGTAGGTGTTCTTAAAACTTTACTTAGAGTAGAATGTCCTTCTTAGGACAAAATCGTTTACATTTCTTTTAAGGTAGTGGTCGATCAAATAAGAAGTAGTTAGTAGATGGTGTAGGCAGGGCAAGAAGAGTACCTGCTATCACCTACTGAGATTTCTTCTTTGGAATACGAGTCAGAAGCTGAGTCCAACGCAGGATCAGTCCTCTTGACACAAAATCAATCATTACCAACCCCGCCACCCCTCACCCCACTATCCAAGCAAGTGGCAGCAAGAGCAGGAGCAGGAGCAGCAGGCCTGGAGGTAGCAAAACCCCAGGTATTCGATGGGACCTTCTCAAAGGTCTCAGGATTTGTGACAGCATGTAAACTATACAGGAAAGCAAAAATGGGGGGGATACCAGTGGAGGAATAGATTTAGTGGGTGCTGTTGTATGTGCAGGGAGGAGCAGCAGATGTGTTGGAGGAACTAAAGGCAGGAGAATTAGAATTCGAGACAGTAGGGGAGTTCCTAGCAGAAATAAAGAAGGAGTTTGAAGGAGAGGAGGAGGAGTTGGTAAAGGCAGTAGAGTTAAGAAAGCTAGAGCAGGGAGGAAGAACAATGGAGGAATTTGTACAAGAGTTCAAGAGAGCAGCGAGGTGAAGTGGATATGAAGGACAACTACTGGTGGAAGAATTTAAAAGAGGAATGAATGGGGGGATTAGGAGGAAACTGATGGAGGCAGAAAATCAACCTGGCTCTATTGAACAGTGGTATAAAAGGGTAACAGCTCTTGACAGAAATTGGAGGGAGAGCAGAAGAGAGGAGGAAAAGCTGAAAGGACAGAGGGAACAGACAGGAGGGCCTTCTAGGCCAGAACAGAGACAAATATTGCCACGACCATTAGTGTGGTAGAGGAGGCAAACACCCCCTCAGTAGGCGACAACGAAGCCTGCTTCAATGGAAGGAGTAGAGAGAACAAATGTGGTAATGGTGAGAGGACCGGGACAGAGGATAGGAGCGCCCCCAAGGAGGGACCCCTATACAATAGAGGTAGATAGGGGAAGAAACTGCTATGGCTGCAGGGGATTTGGATATCTGGCCCACCATTGCAGGAACCAAGGAGAAAGAGTAGTAGAAGAGAGGAGGATGGAGTATAACAGAAGAAGAGGGGAACTTTTTGAATATGAGAACAATTTAAAAGGGGAGGAGAACTTAGATACCCTTGACTAAGTTCTCACAACAAATTTAGTGTGCTAGCTATGGAAATAAATGCTAGTACTTCAGAATCAGAGGGAACTAAGAAAGAAGTAAAGAAAGTGGAAATGAAAATCTTAGAAGAAGTTACGGTAAAGATTGGATTGGAAAGAATAGATATGCAGGAAGAGATAACGGTGGAAGCGTTGTTAGACAACGGGGCAACGGAGCTAGTAATGAGCTCAGAGTTCACCAAGAAGCAAGGATTCAAGCTAAAAAAGCTGGAAAGACCCATGCAAGTAAGGAATGTGAATGGCTCATTCAACAAGGAAGGGCCAATAGAATATACAGTAGAAGTAAATATCTACTTTAAAGGACACAGTGAAAGAACAGAAATCGATGTAATCGGGGGACAAAAATGAACAGTGATCTTGGAGATGCTATAGCTAGCATACTACAACCTAGAAATAGATTGGAGAATGGGTGAGGTGAGAATGACAAGATGTCCTGAAGAGTGTGGGAAGCAGTGGAGACCAATACAGAGAAATTCAGGGTAGGAAAGACAGAGAGAGAAAGAAGTGAAGGAAGAAGCAGGAAGGAAATGGGAGGAAAAGAATAGAGGGAAGAAGCAGAAGAGAGGAAAAATAGTGGAGGTAAAAAGAGTAGCGGAGGAATGGGAGATCTGGGATAAGGAGAAAGAGGCGGCAAAATCGGAAGTGGAGGCAAGGAAGTTAGTGTCAGAAAAGTTCCATAAGTAGATCAAGGTCTTTGGCAAAAAGCAGTTGGAGCGGATGCCCATAAGAAAGATGTGGGATCATGCGATAGAAATGAAAGAGGGGTTCATGCCAAGAAAAGGAAAGGTATACTCATTGTCAAGAGAGGAAAGAGAGAAGGTTAGGGAGTTTGTAAGAGAACAACTAAGGAAGAGATACATCCGGCCATCCAAGTTACTGCAAATAGCACCAGTATTCTTTGTAGGAAAAAAGGATGGAAAGAAGAGAATGGTTCAGAACTATAGGTATTTGAATGAGTGGATGATTAGGAATAATTACCCTCTCCCGTCAATATCAGATGTGTTGGAAAACATCAGAACGAAGAAGGTCTTTACCAAAATAGACCTTAGGTAGGGGTACAATAATGTGAGGATAAAGAAGGGAGATGAGTGGAAGGCAGCGTTCACCACACCAGAAGGGTCTTTCAAACCTACAGTAATGTTCTTTGGGTTGACCAACTCACCAGCGATGTTCTAAGCAATGATGAACAAGTTGTTAAGGGACCTGATTAACATAGGGAAGGTGGCTGCTTTTATCGACAATATAATAATAGGAATGGAAACGGAGGAGGGACATGATGAAATAGTGGCAGAAGTAATAAGAAGGCTGGAAGAGAATGACTTGTACATGAAACCAGAGAAGTGCAAGTGGAGAGTAAGAGAAGTAGAATTTTTGGGGGTAGTGATCAGACCAGAGGGGATAAAAACAGAGAAAGAAAAGGTGAAAGAAGTACTAGAATGGCCGACACCTGAGTGTGTCAAGGATGTGCAAAAATTCTTGGGCCTAGCAAATTATTATCGCTAATTTATTAAGGGTTTCACATTGATAGCGAGGCCGTTACATGATATGGTAAAGAAAAATAGGAAGTGGGAGTGGACAGAAAAACAGGAGAGGGCATTCAAAGAGTTAAAGAAAAGGTTTACACAGAGACTAGTGCTGGCAGCACCAGACCTGGATAGAAAAATGAGGATGGAAGTTGATGCATCGGATTATGCTATGGGGGAGTATTATCAATGGAAGGGGAAAATGGAAAATGGAGGCCAGTCGCTTTCCTCTCCAAGTCCTTAAATGAAACAGAAAGAAATTATGATGTACACAACAAGGAGATGTTGGCAATTATTAGAGGACTGGAAAGTTGGAAACACTTGCTGGAAGGGACAGAGTTCAAGTTCAAGATCTGGACAGATCATAAGAACTTGGAATATTTCATGAAAGCACAGAAGTTAAATCAGAGGCAAGCCAGATAGGTGCTATACTTATCCAGATTCAATTTTACCTTAAGACATGTGCCAGGAACAAAGATGGGAAAAGCAGATGGGCTGAGTAGAAGACTAGACTGGAAAGTAGGTGTAGACAGAGACAATGAGAACCAAGTAGTTATCAAGAACAATTGGATTCGTAGTCTACAGGAAGTAGTGATAGAAGGACCAGAAGTAGAAATGTTAGAAAAAATAAAGAAGGCTAGAAGTAAAGACAAAGATATAATTAGAGTAGTAGAAGAAATGAAGATAACAAGGATAAAGGAGTTGCAGGGAAATGAGTGGCAGCTAGAAGGGGAGCTGGTGCTCAAGGAAGGGAAAGTATATGTACTGAAGGACGAGGAGTTGAGAGCAGAAGTAATCTAGTGGCACTACAATGTACCAGCAGCAGGACATGGAGGAAAATGGAAAACAGTAGAATTGGTCACTAGGAATTATTGGTAGCCAGGGGTAACGAGAGATGTGGGGAAATACATAGAAGAGTATGACCTATACCAGAGAATGAAAAATAGGATGGAGGAAGTAGTGGGAAAGCTGAAGCTGAGTGAGGTACCAGAGAAACTGTGAACCCATTTGACAGTAGACTTCATCACGAAGTTACCAACAGTGACAGGGAAAGATGCAATCCTAGTGGTCTATGACAGGCTATTTAAAATAACGCACTTTGTGGCGACAACGGAAGGAACATTGGCAGAGGGGCTAGCAAGGTTGTTCAGGGACAACATGTGGAAGTTGCATGGGCTACCAGAAAGCATGGTGTCAGATAGAGGGCCCCAGTTTGCGGCAGAACTGACCAAAGAATTGAACCAAATGCTGGGGATAGAAACAAGGTTGTCGATAGCATTCCACCCATAGACAGATGGGTAGACGGAACAAATGAACCAGGAGTTGGAGCAATACTAAAGGTTCTTTGTAGATCATAGGCAGAAGGACTGGCCAGAGTGGTTAGCATCAACAGAGTTTGCGGTGAACAACAAGGTTCATACAACAACCAAAGTGTCACCTTTCATAGCAAATTATGGTAGAGAATTGAGAATGGGGGGATATAAGAAAGAAAGGAAAGGTAGAAAGTGCAGTGGCATTTGTAGAAAGGATGAAGAAAGTACATGAGGAAGCAGGAGCAGCACTAAAAAAGGCACAAGAAGAAATGAAGAGACAGGCAGATCGGGGAAGGAAAGAGGCTGAAGATTGGAAAAGGGGAGATCGAGTCATGCTGAGTACTAGAGATCTGGTATTCAAAGAGAGGCCGGCAAGGAAATTGGTGGATCGGTACATTGGGCCATATGTGATTGAGGAGGTAGTATTTACCAATGCGGTCAAATTACAACTGCCAACCTCAATGAAGATACATCTGGTAGTGAATGTCAGTTGAATAGTACAATACAAGGAACAGGTAGGGGGGCAGAAAAGGAAAGAGGGGAAACCCATAGAAATAGAAGGAGTAAAAGAGTGGGAGGTGGAAAGAATACTAAATAAAAGAAAAGTGAGAGGAGTAGAAAAGTATTTGGTATGATAGAAGGGGTTTACAGCAGAAAATGATACATGGGAAAAGAAAGGAGATTTGGAAAACACAAAGGAGTTGGTAGAGGAATTCGAAGGAAGGTTAAATGTGGAAGTGAGGTGATAGGAGTGGAAAGAGTACAAAAGGAGCAAGCTACCAGAAAGGTACATGGCAAGGTTGCTGTATGGATGGGATGATGGGAAATTTGAAGTGGAATACCTGAGGAAGTTGAAAAGAAATTGGAGGAGGTGGAAATCAGTTTCTCCAGAGGAGAAACCTTAAAAGAGGGATAATGTCAAGATCATGGAAAGTGGACTTAGTTTCATTTCCTTTTCTCCTATTTTCTTTTCTATCTTATTCTCCCTTTATTCTATTTTTAGCATAGAGGACATGATAGCAGAAGTTACATGATACAGAGAGAGTTCTAGAAGAATGATGTCATGAGGATCTCATGGCTAACACATGGTGGTTTAGGGTAGGTTAGAAATAACTAGCACGGACCATGAAGATCTTGTATATAAAGGCAGACTATTCTGTACAGAGTTCTCCATCGAGTTCTTTTGTATAAACCATATACAAGGTTACTTTATTGTTCAACTCTAAGGGTCTTGATTCATAACACTTTGGTATATATATCTTCTCTTCCTTTAGCACCAGTTCTCCTTCTATTTTCTACTCTACTTCCCTTAACTCCTTCACTCTTGCCTTCTTCTACTATTCTAACTACCTCTTCGTTCTTACTCCTAGCTTTTTTTATCTTTTCTACTATATCTACTTCCGGTTCTTCTATTACTACTTCTTCTAAACTACGAATCCAATTGTCTTTTATAAATACTTGATTGTCATTGTCCTTTTCCACTCCTACTTTCCAGTCCAATTGCCTACTTAGTCCGTTTGCTTTCCCTATTTTTGTTCCTGGAACATACTTTAGAGTGAAGTCAAATCTCGACAGGTAGAGTGCCCATTGGGCTTGTCTGTAATTCAACTTCTGTGCCTTCATAAAGTACTCCAAGTTTTTATGATCTGTCCAGATCTCAAACTTGGAACGTGTGCCTTCTAACAGATGTCTCTAGTTTTCTAATCCCTGAATAATCACTAGCATTTCCTTGTCATGAATTTCGTAATTTCTCTCTGTCTCATTCAATGACTTGGATAAAAATGCCACTGGTCTCCACAATCCATCTTCACATTCCATCAATAACATCCCTCCTGTTGCATAATTTGATATGTTTACTTCCATCCTTATTTTTTTATCTAAATCCGGTGCTGCCAACACTGGTTCTTTTGTGAATCTTTCCTTCAGCTCCCTAAATGCCTTCTCTTGTTTTTCTGTCCAGTCCCACTTCTTGTTATGAACTAAAGCTCAAAGGGTTAAGCGATAGAACAACTCTTGTATTGAGTAACACAAGAGAACTCGATAGAAAACTCTTCTATAAACTAGTCTACCTTATATAGTTCTACAGATGGTCTGTGCTAACTACTGTGCACCCTACCCTAAACAACCATGTGTAGTCCATGAGGTCAACATGTGATGTCCATGTTATATGATATCATCTGTTCTCGAATCTTCTACTAAATTCTCCCAAGTCTCGTGATCTGTCTTGTGACTACGCCATCAGGTTGTGACTGATGTGACAGCATGATCGATCAACCTTAAACCTAGTTGTTCTAAAAATAGAAAAATAGAAAAATAAAACAGCATAAAAATAAAAATAAAAAATAAAATAGAGAAAAGCTAAGTCCACCATTTGTGAACTTGACACTTCTGATCTTTCCTAACCATATCGTGCAAAGGTCTTGCTATAGATGCAAAGCTCTCGATAAATCGATGATAATAGTTCACCAATCCTAAGAACTTTTGTACATTCTTGACATACTTTGGTGTCGGCCAGTCCAAAACATCTTTCACCTTCTCCTCTTTCATCTTTATCCCCTCTGTGTTATGATCTTAAGTCTTTAGGGTAAGACAAAACAACAACTCTTGTATTGAGTAACACAAGAGAACTCGATGGAGTTCTAAGTACAAAGTAAGCTACCTTATATACTAATCCTCATGGTCCGTGCTAACTACTGTGCAGCCTACCCTAAACGACCAT
>Ga0157364_1004475_pt1 | contig 13974 bp, 8 predicted proteins | sample AttsexASBM2_FD_111476 | JGI IMG/M metagenome (GOLD analysis project Ga0157364, IMG submission 111476) | Fungus gardens microbial communities from leaf cutter ant in Ribeirão Preto, State of São Paulo, Brazil - Atta sexdens ASBM2 | ecosystem: Host-associated > Fungi > Mycelium > Unclassified ... | reverse complement strand
TATTTCTTTTAAATGCTTAAATATCTAGAGAGAGAGAGAGAGAGAGAGAGAGAACATTTAGTTTTAAAAATAAATTTTTTCTACATTTATATTATATAAAATGGAAAAGGAATTAAAAATATAAAATGAAAAATATATTTTTAAAATATTTAGGATACATATATATTTTTTGTTTTAAATAATTTTCAAAATTTTTCATTAAAAATGATTAGATTTAAATAATTTATTTTGTTTTCAAAAAAAGATAAAAAAACGTTTGTTAATAATGATACAAATAAAAAAAATTATTTTTTTTAATATATTAAATTTAATCAACCCTTATCAAATAGATATTAATTAATAGATGACGTATACAAATGACTAAATAAAGAAAAGAAATTTAATTAAAAAATATTATACTTGATTATTACACTGGATTAGAAATATATTATATTTTAAATTATTTTTATTCATTGTTATCTTAAAAAACAGATTCAGAAAAAAAAACAAAAAAAATGTATGCGATTTCTTCAGAATAAAAATAAGAATAAAAAGAAATAAGAATAAAAAGAAAAAAGGAATAAATTAAAATATAAAAGTTATTTTGTTAATATATGCATAACTATGTTTGTTGGACTCTGTAAATGAAATTGAGAAGCCTAGTCCAATTATCGCATAAGAAAATTTATGGGGCGCTGCCGGTACTAAGAATAGAATCGCATTGTGAAGCTGCCAAGACGTATATAGAGTGAGCATTCAGTTATCGCACTGCCTCTCGTATTACCATTCTTATATAATTATTTTTACTGTCATAATTAGAAAAATGAAACTGTATTAGTATCGGGAATATATATATTTTATTTTACTAGCAAAATAAATATTTTCTATATGAAATAAAAGTTCCATTTTTTATTATTTTTCTGTATAAAAGTTTCATATGTGTAATGTGTTTATTTTTATTTTTATTTAATTTTAAATCTATCGTGTATATTAAAGAGGAAAGATACTTCAACTGAACGAGAAAATGATATTGTGTGTATTTACAATTCCACGATGACTTATTATTATAGAGTTGTGGTATATATGAAAGTATACACTTATTTGTTATGTGCAAATATTTTTAATTTTAAAGTTTCAGAGAAGAAGTGATGAATATGCAAAAACATATTGCATATTCATTTACAGTTCATGATGGAACTAGTAATATCAGAATTTCAAGCGGCTTGTTAAAAAATCTGACGAAGATCACTGATGCTGCACTTTATTGTCACTAATATATAATGTCAATGGCAGCTAGTCACTCAGCATATATCGGTCCTGGTACAACGCGTAATCCATCTTTGTTGAATGCACTTATTTATTCGTAGTTTGATGAATTTCTGCATATTGATCACATAGATATAAACTTGGTCCTTCGTAATTCTTTTCGATTCGGTAGATCATGCAGGATTCTCAAACAGTCCATAGACGACAGTTGACAAGGCACATTTCTCGATGCGTACTTACCATTGTCTATAGATCGATTTCTAAGAGATGGACAATACGAGATGGTCACGATGTACCAACTGTCCGAATCAAAGAGCCGAACTTGTCTAAGTAACTTCTGCGGATCTCCCCCACCAGCGAACCGCAGGTTGTCCAAGTCGAAGTATCCTGCCCCGGGTATAGCGTCTATCTGACCATATTTAGTGCGAGTCGCCTCAAAATAGCGACCCTTTCGACGTTTCAAATAAAACAGTTTGCCAGGGAGTTAAAACTCTGACGGTTCTCGTACTAACGGACATCTCAGCGCTAAGATACCGATTTCTTGATCGATGTGAGTCAATCGAGTCAAGCGAGTCAAGCGCTCGTAAATAATTATATTTTGAACAAGTATAATTATCGAAACGATTTTTTCTTTACATAACACTATGAAACGGAATAAAATATTAATTGATTTATCTTATCATTATATCTACTTAATTTATTAATGATGATTTTTCAAAAAGCCGTCCACGGAGTGTTACTACACGTACTATTATCATAATTGAGTTTTCGATTTAAAGCAGGATGTCTCAAACACGTGGACATTATAAATAACTAACTGTCCGATGTATTCAAGAATGCATATATGTTTTTGCAAATATGTATGTTACATATATATGCAGGGTGTAATATCCTGCAATTTTTGGCAAAATGCTGTCATGTAGATAGAATGGATTAAACTGAGTCGAAAAGTCCTCTATCATTTTGCAATTTTTGCAATGATTAACGAGATATTAATTTATGAAAATAGCCAAATTCGCCCGGCCTATCGCCAAATGCAAACGCGCGAAATAAGATCACCCAGAGAGTGCACGTTCTAATGACGAAGAACATTTGGCGGTAGGCCGAGTGAATTTGACCTACCGCTTTAATTTATTATAGACCGTATTACTTACGGATATTGAAAGAAATGATATTGTTATGTTACTTTTATGAAAAACAAAATGAAACCAGCCTTCAAAAAATTTTTTTTAATATTTAAAAATTTTTAACATTATATATATAGGTTTTCTTAAACAAAATATCTCTCAAAAACTTTTTTTTTTACTATTATTATTAAATATATATACACTTAACACTTCTTTAATTATATATTTTTAATATTACATAATAATAATTAATAATTGTGCACGCGTGCACGTGCGTATGAATATACATAATAAAATTCGATGATTAAAAATATTAAGTTACTAATATATTCATTTATTAAACAATTTTTCTAGTTCTTCTTTTGCAGTTTTCTCTTCTTGTTAAGGGATCCTAAAAACAGTTAGTTATAGTATAAGTAGGCCATCTATACAAATGATTTATACGTATCATTGACATGTTATTACAAACTATTGCATCAATATCTCATGCACAAGTATACATACATAAACTGTTGTATAACAAAAGATGTTTTATTACATCTAAAGCCAATTCTAAGAACTCCACATTAATAAGATTGGAAATAAGAATTCTGTTTATGTGAGTATCACCTAAATATGAGAAACACCACTTGACGATCAAAGTTAGATATTGAACTAATTAATACATATACGTGTATTCTTCTAAATAAATTTATCTTATTTATCTTATTTTTGCGAGTGTCGCATCATTCCACATGTCGATAGCATCGCGGATTTGTGAATCCGTCCGTCATCGATTGGAAGAGAGAAGAGAATCCCTGCCCAAACGAGTTACTCATGTTTTTTGATTTTGAACCTTGACGTGATAAAATAAATCACACATTTTCATTTAGTAAAGCTGTATGTTTTCATTCCGAGAGCATCTCGCGGGTGTGAAGCAAGTATGATGTAAGAAGACAAGGTGTACCATTTTCGAGGATGCGCAGTAGGAGAGTAAAGTAAAATTTGATTCTTGTATCACGCAAGTACATCGTGCGTGATTCTCCTTGCGCGAGTATAACATTATGGATTTATTTTATAAATTTATCTAATTTATTTATAGATCCGGGTTCAATTCTCGGCCGAGGTAATATTTTTCAGAATACGTTCGTTATAGATTTTTAAGATGTATGTAATTAAATTTGGGGGGATTATAATATCTCAGATGAATTACGTTGAAAAATCCGACAGTAATGGCATACAATCATATTTCTGAGATAAATTCATTTAGAAGATTATGCGTACAATACGTATTAATTAATAGTACAATGTTTAACTTTAATCATCAAGTGGCACTTGTATTTAGGTGATGAATTCCATATTGTTTCTTCATGCAAATACTACTATATCAGTCAGTGGATTACTATTTCGTAAATACAGATTGCGCAGCTTTTATATAAAGCAAATGTCACAACGTGCTGTAGAGTGCCATTTTAGAATAAAAAAGTAAAGATTCAATTTCGAAATTTTGTATATTGTTTTCAGTATGAATTCTATCTCACAGATACGTATTAATGCGTATACTTCAATCCTGGTAAAGAATTTTTGAAACTGTACAAGAAAAAAAGTAATTGTTATATAAAAAATTATATAATTTAATCAGTAATACAGACGAGTTTAGGATCCTCTGTGTTTCTCATTTCTCATTCATTTATTATTTTGTTATTGAAAAGTAATAATCTCAAAGTACAATAGATATTGTGAAAACATCTTAAAACAGTATTTCAAAGACATAAATTGGACACTTTAAAATTGGACATTCAATAACATGTTTCGCAAGATATTTTCGAAATGCTACATTTTAAATATTGTATATCATAATGTTCATTTTAAATATTGTATATCATAATGTTCTTTAAGATAGCCATAATACAAACAGTTTAAGCATAAAGCACAAGACTTAATAATAATAATACGTAGAAAGAGAAAAAAATGAGCATTATCGAATTCTTTTTAATAAAAAAAAAGTTTCAATAATATTTATTACATGAGCACAATTGCCCAAGATATTGTATGACACTGTATGTAAATGAAAGAAAAAGAGATATAGCGGTTATATTTTTCTTCTTTATTTATTCCAGCTTACTCATTAAAGCAATGTCAGCATAAAATGTATTTAGTGAATTCAACAGGTATTAATTGTGTATATATATTCTAGTTTTCTATATATATATTTCAGTTTTTCTAAGAATTATTATACATGAAAATATTTAAATACAAATCATAATATAAATGCACTAATTGGTCAAAAATCCAATATGCATTGGATGCACTAAAAGTGTGATACCAACATTAATATATTTTATTATTTTATATATATTTACTTTATATATATTTACTTTATATTATATTTATTTTAAAAATATTTATATCGAATTTTTTCTTGATAAATGTATACTAATCTTTAGTAAGTACAAATGTCCAAATTCGCTATATATTATATATTTATATATTATATCTACTCAACATCTAACGATGACATATTGATTATAAAATTGACCTAAAAATTGGGACTAAATTTATAAGTCAATAATCTCCACGAGCTCACAATATGGACGTTTAATTATATCTGCCAATATATAAAACTTAAATCTTGAATACATTTATGTCATAAAAATTATGTGAAAATCTATATATTATATGATTATGCATTGCAAATACAAAATTCACACACAAATTGGGATATGAAAAATATCTTAAAATTACATTTAATTTCGTAAGGGAGGTCCCATATAGTCTAGACTCGTAGAGTAAAAGTCTGGCAGATTCTCTACAACTGATAATTGCACTTCTTCGATTATATCTATCGATTCTGTATATAATTTAGACTTGACTGTCTTAAAGAATGTACACGGTCTTGTTCCTTTGCCAAACTCATCGACGTCATATGGTGGACTGAGTATGTCTAGGAAAGCTGCAGGACCTTCCACGCATGAAATTTCATGAAGATTTTTTTCTGTTGGTGTAAAAATGCAAGCAGGCGAATTACTATGAAGACAGATAGGCCGATGCTTAACTGCCACAATCTCCTCCTTGGCTTTAATCACATGATTACTCTTCGTCTTCAAACTGTAGCTGCTTAATTCTACCATACCACTGATCACCTATATTATAATATCTATATTATAATTCGTATATGTTATTGTCGTATAAGGAGCAGACTTTCAAAATGTGTTTTGTCCAAAATTTATAATTTTCAGAAAACGAGAAAAAAAATCACAATGAAACCATGCGAAACCTTATAGAAAATATCAATTTACCAATTAGTAAGATGTAAAATGTAGATCAAGCTAATATAGATGTAAGATGAATATTAATCTTAATAAAATCTTTAACAACAAACAACAAAATATGTGTCCATATTAAGTTAAAATTTGATGTCATAACGAACGTTAATGATAAATGAGACAGCGTTCCAACTAATATACTATATATTAATTGACAACAGAAATTGTAAGTTTGAATCATAAAATATCAAGATTACAATTGTTATTGAAAAATTGATGTAAATAAACAAATGTGAGAATCATCTAAATATTTGTCCTTTTGTAAATTTATACTACATAACTGTTTTTTATATATGTTGATGAGATTATTTTAGCTGCGATCAAATTCAGAATATTGTAAACGTGTTCAATAATCGCCTATAATATTTATATTTAAAATAGAAAACAACTATAACTTAAGCTTTTTAAATATCTTTAAGGATGGTACAATATTTGTAAATTAGTAAAAGATCCTTTCGCGAAGATGTTTGTCATTCGAAGATTTTTTTCATTCGTTAGATCATAAAATTGGAATTACATAGAATATACAATCTTGTTGATAGAATGATTTTATTGTCCTGTTTTTCAGAAGAATATTGAATATTTATCAAATTGCTTTTAGAAAATTACTATCCATTAAAATTAATTTTTAGAGAAGTAGTCTTTAGATTAAAAAAACTATCTAGTAGTAAAATTATAAAACAGTTAGTAGTAAAATTTAGTAGTAAATTCTAATCACAAAAAATATTTTATATTTCCGTTTATATATTATATAATACTGTTGCAAAATGGGTCAACAAATCTTTGTTTAAGGTAGGCTACAATGTTTGAATCAATTCATACAAATATAGACATAAAAGTATATACAGAAATATATAATAATATATATAAAGTTGAATCTAAATGTAATGTGAGTCTATAAGATCAATTGTAACGAGTGTAATGCGTGTTATGTTGGTCGCAAGAAAAAAAAATTAAATGAAAAGATAACTAAGTACGAGAATTATAAAGCATACCATATTAATAATAGATTTATCGAAACATTTCATGATCTCTAAGCATACTTTGAACCTTAATCTCTCACTCCATTAAAAAAAAACATTAAAATTTTAGATTCTGTTCTCAATTATAATAAGAGGTTAATTTCCGAAATGCTTTACATTAAAAAACAGTTAAATGATATAAATCTACAGAAAGATACTGAGCATTTAAACGATTCTTATAGTTGTTTATTTAAATCGATTTCTCAATAATAGTTTTAATTTTTTACGATTTAAACTTATAATTTCTATAGTTAATATATGCGTTGCTCGAAACGTTTTCTCATTTATCATTCCGTTAAGGTTCATTAAGGCACAAAGTTTTATCTCTTATAATACTCTTGAATATATATATTCCATTGTTTGATTAAGGCTCACGATACTAGTAAGTTTAATATTCATCTTAATTTATCTATTTTATAAGATCCTTTTGAATGTTTTGACACAATTTCATTTTTTAAATTTACAACTCGAGACTATATGTATTTTTGATGACTTTTTTTATGAATTTTAATTTCGTGACTCTCTCTCACCAATAAAGAAATAGTTTCGATTTTACGAACTTCAATATAACGTATAAAAAAATTATTTATGGTTTTTAATTTTAATGTTATTTAATGTGTGTCCAAATTACTACGTAATTTTATGATCGATTTTTATTTTTATTTATACTTTAATATCGACTCTTTTCAACGTTTTAATTAATTTAAGAATTTTATATATATTTGTTCTCAAACTTTTAATTTATAATTTATTATAATTTATTATAATTTGGATGAAGAAGATATTAGGAACCCCACACATACACACACACACACACACACACACACACACACACACACACACACACACGCACGCACGCACGCACGCACGCACGCACGCGCGCACACACACACACACACACACGCGCGCGCGCGCACGAACGCACAGTGTTAATCCCTTCTTAACATTTTAATGAACTAATTTTAATCCTAGATAAAATTAATTGCTCGTTGTTTGATCTTTTTATCAATTTTATTTTCTTGTAAGAAAGCATTTATAGTCATACTTTTACTCGAATTTTTTTATTCAGTTTTATTATACCTCCTATCAAAAATTTTAAGCTAATGTTCTTTGATTTTGGAATAATTTTTGTATTATACAATAATTTTTGTATTATAATATTGATTTCTATATATATTGTACTATTGATTTCTATTTCTACATTGTACAATAATGCTTATACAAACAATAATGTACTATAAGCATTTTTACCTTTAACAAACCATGCATTTCAGGATGATCATGCATAGGCATCTTGACTCCATGTTTTAATATGAAAATCGCAATTGTTATATCCTTGTTCTCGAATATATCCATTACACACATAGGTGCCGGCTGCCTACTGACATCATCAAGAATTTTTTTATCGAGTTTTACATCCTCGGCTGTTATCTTATTTATTAGATTCAACAATTTGTCTAAGTTTTTTTGACAAAACCGGCGATCACAAAATGTTTTCATTGCTTGTTTTCCCAAAATTTCGATTGCCGATGCCATAATCAAATATGTTATGCCACTTCTTTCTTGAACTTTTAATCATCTGGATTGACAAGCGATTATAAAGTATTTATGTTCAATCGTATACCTGGAAAAGATTTTATTTATGATAAAGAAAAAACATTTGAATATTCAATGTTCCTTCAAAGACTTTAGAAAAAATGATATGTCATAAAACATTTTACAAAGTATTAACATAAAACTTCTTGGCTTTTTAGTAACTTACTATCTAGATAACAAAATGTTATCTAGCATAAGAAAAGAAATAGGTGCTTAGCACAAGTTTTTCTTCAATAATTTCTCTTGCAATAATGGATGCATTCAGAACAATAACTTCTCACTGAGCGCTTAGAGTGCAGCTTGACGTTACAAATGTTTTGATTAACCAATCGGAAGAAAGAATTTTATTAATTGACCAATCAAAAAAATGCTTCGAAGTATTTGTAGCATCAAGTGGACAGTCTGTAACCTTAATGAGCTTTTTCATCTGATTATATTTTGTTGCATATTTTGTTAGATCCTAAAATATAAACCAATCAGATGAAAGAGCTCACTGAGCGCTCAGTGAGCGGATGTCGTTCTGAATGCACCCAGGAGCCCTAAATTTCGTTTAGGGAAACCTAGAGGCTTTGTGCGAACGGTTATTTGCGCAAACGAGTAGAAATGCTGTAGCAAATTTATTGCCATATATATGTTGCTACAATCTATTGAAAATCGTTTTCGTAAAATATTTAGTCCATTTCTGTGTTAATTGAATAGAAATGGAGCGTCGTCGAACAGTATGCAGCACCGCCAGCCACCCCAGAGGGATGTATCGAGTTAAATTTCTTGATTTTAAAAAACGACATAGAAAAAAAGATTAATTAACGCAGCATTAAGATTATTTTCCAGCTGTGTTCTAACGAAATAATTCTTTTAAATAAGAAGAGCTTCAAGGACTCTGAGATGAAAACATAATACTTTTTTTGAATGTTTTACCGAATAAATGAAATTTTATTGTTATTATTTATTAAATGAAATTTCTTGATACTTTATAATTTTATCATGCTTGTTACGCTAACCGAGGACTTCGATCACATTTTATTCATGTTCGGACAGTTTGACGAAGCTCGTTCAGTTAAAATGCCACCAGATTACCGGCAACTTATGAGGGTAAGACTTTAAGCGAAAACTATTTCTGTCATGTTGCCCTGTGATTTCTAACAATTCGTTATATAATCGATTTATAAGAGGGCAATTGTTGCTATCGAGTTACTTACAAGAGTTAGTGGCAAAATCGGAAGTCGCTTTCTTAAATATTGGAGGCAACTTAAGCAAAGCAATTCCAAGCAAATTAACAGCAACCTGCAGGCAACTTGCTATCTGGGTATATACAGAAATATATTCTTCTTTTTTATATTCTAGAATTCTTAATAATGCGTTATCAAGAAATAATGCAAGAAAAATATTAAGTCCATATTCGCAGCAGTAAGATTTTTACTTTGTGTATGTTTGCTAAAGCATAAACAAAGAAAAAGTAGTTATATTATATATTATGTCTGTCTGTGAGTTGGGATATGATCACATGGAGTTAGAAATAGTGAAACAGGATAAAAACGGAAAAGGCAAATGATAGGCACTAAACAATTCCATTACATTAGGCACAGAATAATTCCGTTACATTGTTTTGTAGTTCAGTTTCACACGATGAGAAATATGTTTACACGAAGCAGAATAACCTCGGTAGCATGTTGCATGAATCTGTCTGCAGTAAAATATTCATTACAGTATATCTATAAAATATTATATTTTAATAATTTGTATATGTATTTTTTATTAGAAACAATTAAAGTATAGTTATTGATTGAGTAAGTATAGTTGATGATTTAAAAAAATTGAGTAAGTATAGTTGATGATTTAAAAAATATTAAATTATACATAATTAATAAATTATATACACAAAACATTCTTTTGTATTTGCAAAACATTGTTTTGCAAAACATTGTTTTGCAAATACATAATTGCTAATTCAATATTAATAGATAATAAAAAAAATGTTTTTATCGCAGGTTTTATAACAGATAAAATAAATATTTATAATATAGTAGCAAATTGTACAGATATCTCGGTTTATGAGGTCAATTGCCATGTTTTTCTGTCATCAGATCCTTTTGTTTTGAATGAAAATGCGAATGAGCCTAATTTCATTAAAATCGAAGGTGAAGTATAATAGTTATTCTAAATAATTACCTCTATATAGATTGTACATTTCAAACATATACTGACTTCTCTCCATAAAGCATCTTTCAGTAATCTTCTTTTTCCTTTTAAAGGTAGATGAAAAACATAAAGAGCAGATATGCTTTTAATCGTTGCTATCAAATCTTCATCCAGTTGTTCTTTATTACAACCAAAGTCTCATTTTCTGCAATAATTACATTTATTAATAAAAATCTATATAATTTACTAATATTATATTATAAATATTTATTTTATCTGCTTATAAAAAACTTATTGTTATCTGTAAATATTAAATTAGTTAGCATCTCTCTCTACATCTGTATAACAAGAATGTTTAATAACTTGATACTCCTTTAAGCATCAATCATAATAATTACACTTTAATTATTTCTAATATAATATACAATAAAATAAAAAATATAATATACATAAAGATTATGTGTTTCGCGAGTTTCATCCATGTCCAGTCTTGCAATCTTGTAGTTCACTTCATCAGAGCAAGGAGCAGCCTGATACTTCAAGACTGATGAAGTGAACTGCAAGATTCACGAAACGTTGGCATTCCAAGAATGAATCTGAACACAGAGGAAACCCGCGAAACACATAATCTTTATCTAGAAAGCAAACCTCAAGAATATTAATACAATAAATACACACACACACACACACAGAGTGTTCCATCTTTTCATTAATATTTCAGAGAGTGAAAGAAGATGAAATTTTGAAATAAAAGTTCCTTTTTGCCAATTTTGGTTCAGACTTGATTTATTTATTTATTGATTTATTTGTTAATATGAAAAATTAGAATAAGTTTCAATTGGGATAATGCATAGCAAGTGCAAGAAGTCCCATAGCTCCATACTATGCTCCTGCATATTTTGTCTACATGCTATCTGATTGATTAACTTTCAATAATTTATAACTCAATAGTAATGGTCTGAGCCAAAATTGACAAAGGAATTTTTAGTTCAAAATTTTATCCTCTTTCACTCTCTGAAATATATTAATGAAAAGATACGAGACACTCTGTATATATGTATGTATGTATAAACACATATAAATTGTTAAAATATCCAATATTTTGTAGATATATTGTAATAAATACTTACATGCAGACGAATCTATGTAACATGTTATCAAGATTATTCCATTTCTTTCAGTAATTATATTTTTCATGATGTGAAACCTAGCTACGAAACAACGTAACGAAATTATTTTGATTGATTAATCCCTAATCATTCGCCTTTTCCGTTTTTGTTTCATTCCACAATTTAATTTTATATGACCGCACCCTTAATTTATATTTTGATAAATCAACAAAGCAACGATAAATGTTAAGACCCCATTTACTTCAAATTTTGATAAAATTGATGGTTTTTAAAATACACTGAATATATGCGTTTTTGCATAAAAATAAAGATTTGACAAGAAAAAAGTATCACTCTACTCCGTGAACCGAAATATAATATTAATTATCAAAGTTGACGACTATTTAGGTTAGTAAATCTGTCACAGTCACGAAATATTAGTGCTTTGCAATTGCAATATCCCTAGACACTTCATCCCAACGGCACATACCATAGACATATAAAGCTAGCTAGGATTAGAATCTTGCCATTTTGGCTGTGGTGTTGTCAGTGCCATCGTCGCAGCCAATACGGTAGCAAGATTCTAATTCAGCTAGCAATCCAGCAGGAAAACAAGCATCGTGTGCCGCAAGCTTTAAAAACAGTCGGCGTTTATGGAAATTCGCGTGCCTATTAAAATTTAATGGGTGCATTCAGTATTATAACCGCTCACTGAGCATTCTGTGAGCCTTTGCATTTGATTAGCATATTCCGTTAGATCTAAAAATGTAAGACTAAACAGAGGTATATATATATATATATATATATAAGAGATTGTTTTTATTGCTGCGCTTTAAATGCGGCGCAATAAGTTGAAGTGAAACGTATATTGTTGTTTCATTAGGTGTGTTTTTTTATTGCTATACTTTTTGAACTAGTACACACAGTGCAATAAGTTGAAGTGAAACAAATATACATACTTCAACTTATTGCACCGATTCAGAGTGAAGCAATAAAAAAACAGACCTATTTCAATTACATAGTATAATACCTAATAGCGACAGTGAACTTTTTTTGTGATTGCAATTTTTAGTATCGGTATGTACACATAGGGACTTCGTACAATAAAAGGAAACAAAGGGAACAAAGAATAAGAATTTCAATCTATCAGAAGCTGTGTATTCCACAATACATGATTTCTGATAGGTTGAAATTCTCTGTTCTCTTTTATTGTGCGGAGCCCCTTACGACAATTCTTGTGCTCAGACTCTTTAATAAATCCATGAATAAGGCTAATATTCATAATCAGTTCTTATTTTAAGACCGTCTTAAGGCTACGTTCCAAAACTTCCTCTCCGAGAAAAATTTTACTCAAAGTATATAGTACACGTGATGTATACTGTAGCATATAAAATAATATCTTCCTCAGAAAAGACATTTTAGAACGTAGCCTAGGTAACTAGCCTAGGAACCGCGCAAATTATACCTCTTGCTTCTTTTCTCCTTTATTACATGTAGCATGGTAACGGGCCAGTGACAAGTAAACTTTAATATAAATTTTTTTAAATATATTAATTTATTTCTATGCACATTTCATCAATACTTTTATTTCTTTAATGGATTTACTTAATAATTGCATTTAAATCAATTAATTCTATTAAAAAGTGCTTAGTAACCGCGCTACATGTTGCACCTTGAAATATCAAATTGCGATTTTAAGGCACCGCCTCACATAATAAAGACTGGGAAGTTTAAATTTGTCACTGGCCCGTGCCGCTTAACGCGCTACATGTAATAGAGGAGAAAAGAAACAAGCGATAAGGCTTAAACACAATAGGCACAGACAATAAGCACAAGCAACAGGGAATAATGAGCCGTCCAATCAGAGCTCTGGGATATAATATCGAACTTGCACGCCAAAGCTCTGGATGGTTTTGTTGCCTGTGCCTATTGCGTTTAAGCCTGTACAGTTCGCGTGGTTCCTATAGCTACCTAGTTAGTTTCTGTATCGCGTACCGCGCTACATGTCGCACCTTGAAATATCAAATTGCGATTTTAAGGCACCGCCTCACATAATAAAGACTGGGAAGTTCAAATTTGATGCGGAAATTGCCGTGCTTTTCATAGTAAAAAAAGTTTAAATTCATTAAACATTATGTTGAGAATTGATAGGAAGCCGGAAAAAATCTTAAATGGAGGGAAAGGGAAGGAAGTGTTGTTTTTTGATGATTTGAGGAACGAGAATTTTTATGTTGGGAATAGGAATACAAAACGGTCCAAATGTTTATGATTGTTCTTTCAATTTGTTTATTTAAACCCTGTTTTCATTTTTTTGATTATCTAAACCATTTCAGATATTAATCTTTATATAAGAGGATTTATTATCTCAAATTTTAACATCCTTTCAATTAAAATTGTGATAGGATAAAGTAATTTTATGTATTTTTTTTTT
>Ga0157364_1004473_pt1 | contig 13975 bp, 10 predicted proteins | sample AttsexASBM2_FD_111476 | JGI IMG/M metagenome (GOLD analysis project Ga0157364, IMG submission 111476) | Fungus gardens microbial communities from leaf cutter ant in Ribeirão Preto, State of São Paulo, Brazil - Atta sexdens ASBM2 | ecosystem: Host-associated > Fungi > Mycelium > Unclassified ... | reverse complement strand
TTACTGCATGTGAAGAAAAATTTTCATCTGTAAATTTTCATCTATCTTATTCAAATATAAAGAGTATTGTCTTGTATGCTGAAGTCCAACTTTTTGTGTTGGACTTCAGGTATGTTCTGTATTCTGTTGATACACTGGATTGTATCTAATAAAACCTTTCATGTTAGACTTCAGACCTGACAAACTGAATTCCTAACTGTTGTTCTGTCTATCACTTGTGCATCAACTATAGTAATATTTTGTTACGATCACCTTCTCATGTCTTCAGCATGATTTCAATGTGTTCAGAAGGTTCAGGGTATGATGCAATGATTGGCTGTGCCATAGGTTGTATCAGTCAGTGCCTCATATAGTAGGTGTTGTTTCCTCATTGATTTCTCCTGTCATCCTCATGTATTGTACCATTGTGGACATATGGTTTCCTCATGGTCTATAGGTATATATAGTGTAGATACATTTATATATCCTTATGCTTTACCAATTGATCATATCCTTCATTCTTACTCAGTCTTTGCCTGAGTTGCAACCTGAGCCAAGCTTAAGGTCATAACATATATTCTCATGAGTGGATTGTAACTCTAGGCTTTGGAAAGTCATGAGTTCCCAAGAATAGAGGACTTGGAATATTAAAAATCCTGGTTTTATAAAATTACACTTTGACTATCTAAGTTTCTCTTAATAGCAATCTGAAAAGTTTTCTGTTTACCCAAACAGAAAACCCTTCTTGTCACTTTTGCATTAGTAATACCAGATATGCCTTCTCCTCTTATGTGCTGTTGAGGAGCTGGTGAGATGTAACAAGAATATAAGTAGTAAATTCAGAACAATAATAAATATATTGTTACTAGGACTAGGGAAGAAAGATTTGGTCCTAGCATGAGTGTATAACCAAATGCAAAGATGACAAGATGAAAAACAATGAGATGAAATAACTCATAGTCCCAAATGTCCTTCTTGGACCTTCAGCAAATGATACATTGACTCTCAAAGGCACTTACTATAGAACATACTCAGTATTACACAAAGGTTATTGAATAGCTGGTTTATTCCATCTCTATTGTAGAATATACTAAGGTATCTAATTAGTTACACAAGTACTTTCTATAGGATAAGCTAGACTTACCTCAGCATTATACAAAGATTTGTGAATAGCTGAGATTTCCCTTGTAGTATACTACTTTTTATAAGTGAGGATTGTTAAAATGGTAAAACTCATGATAATATCTATAGCTCTTTCCTTGGTTAGAATTTGTCTTAGATATTGTTCCTATTAATACAGTATTTAGATAGTAAATATTATCAAATGGGTGTCCAAGATAATATCTGAGTGCTCTACTTGCAATAAGACCAAAATACTATATAAACTATTGGTAAGCATGATGTATATCTTAGTTCTTATGTCATTTCAAATAACAATTATTCTTACAGATTATGGGTCTTACTCTATTGTCTTACTGAAAAAAACAAGCTTACTCTACTAAAGAAAATATGTCCAATATCACAAATGATGTTTTACCTACTTCTGTGTCTAAGCTTGATATGTATGAGATAAACTGGACAATTTTTGTACTCCATTTCCAGATTGTAGTCTAAGAAAAAGTGCTGTAGAAGTATTTTGATGGTAGTATATCCTATCCAGTATTGTTTTCTTCTATATTGTCCTTACCTATTGAGGCAACTGAATGAAGTGTGTGGAGTACAATGTCAAGATCATTGACGATAAACTTGACTTTTATTTTCACTCTTCATTTTGTATTTTATTTTATGTTTCTTTTCTTTTCTTTTTCTATTTTTAGAACAACTTAGGTTAGAGTCTATCAGTCACGCTGTCACATCAAGTCACAAATTGATGGCGAAGTCACAAGACTGATTACGGGACTTGGGAGAATGGAGTAGAAGATTCTGGAACAAAGTGATGTTATACAGCATGAACAACACATGCTGACCTCATGTAATACTCATGGTCATTTAGGGTAGGGTGCACAGTAATTAGCATAGACCATGGGTACTAGTATATAAGGTAGACTACTTTGTACTAGAAACTCTATCGAGTTCTCTTGTAGTCTTGAATCATAACATACAAGTCTTCAAAAAAATCTAAGTACATATTTGTTGTGGCAACCACTAGTCAAGATAACCAATAGACTACTTAAGTAAACTTAAAGATAAAATATCTTATAGAGATTATAAGAGAACTCAATAGAGTTTTTAGTATAATGTATCTACCTTATATACTACTCTTGCTGGTTTTTGTTTACTACTACATTTAATCTACTCTAAAGATCATGTATAAACATTGAGGCTAATATATGTTAAGCACATTGTATAATATCATCATTCCAGAAGCTTCTATCCTATTTCCTTATAATCACATGACTGTGTGACCATGATGTCATGGTAAAACCTAACCCTAAATAAAGAGAAACAAAAATGAAAATAAAATAAAAATAAAAATAAAAAAGAAAGATAAGATAAAGTTCAATATTTACAACTTTGATAATTGTTCCAGTTTCTTTTACTATATTTTTGACTTATGACATCACATCATGTGACTGTGGCCACATGCCTCTTTATTGTCTAAAAATGAAAATAAAATCAAAAAAATAGATAAAAGAAAAAGAAAATCAAAATAAGATATCAAAGTTCAAGTATACCATGATAATATTATATAATATACTAATCAAGTATAACATAACTTTAAAAAAACCTAAGAGAATAGGATAAGGTTTTCCAAAGATGGCTACTATTCTAGATATCTTACTGTCTATTGCAATTTAGTAGAAAAATGCTGAACTAATATTAGGGTGACTTGTAGAGTTTTGTAGACTTTCACATTCTCTAGGAAAATATGTATTGATAGTACTCATTTCCAGGAAGTCTTAAGAAAATAGAATGAGGACTTCTGGGAATGACAACTATTCTAAATACTATCAGAATGCATTTTAATCTGATGAAACAATACTGATATAACTAAGAAATGATAGTGACTAGATGATTAGGAATCCCTATAGAAGTATTTAGAATAATTGCCAGGAAAAAAGAGAAACTCTCAATAAAAATGATTAGGGCAGAGTAGTATTGGAATATTGAGCAACATCCTATAAGAATTGACTATGAGATATAATAGCATTGGCTTGAGGAGTACTGCAGAGTTCAGCAGGATTAGAGATAAAGGTTTGGATACTTATAAAAGCAGGTCTCTTGACAGCTAACTATTAGAATAATAGTATGAAGATGGTTAGAAACTATGGATAGAAATATCTAAAATATTATCTAAAAAGACAAAGTATACTTTATGTGAATAGAAAGTAACTAGCAACAATCTTGGAGGTCTTTTAGAGAGGTGGTGTACAAGCATAGAGTCTAACAGTGTTTTCTAGCAATAGAGCAAGATAGGAAAGTCTATAGAAAAGCCTATAGGATTAGTGCCAATGAAAAGTTGGGTCTTCTTACATCATATATACTAATTTCTGCACTTCCTGGCACTACTACTCCTACTATTACTCAAGAAGCTATCAATACCTAGAATTGGAATAAAAGTATTTCTCACTCTCTACTTGCTCAATAACTTTTTAACTTTACACTTGTTGTTGTTTTCTCTTATCTATTAGTTAAGTTAATTTGGAATACTATCACAAGAAATTATACTTATAAGAATGTTAAATTGGAAATATTCAAATAAAGGCTATTTGTATATATGTGGGATATATAAATGTAATGAAAAATTACTGAGATGTTAGATTGTTAGTAACTACAAGTTTTATTGACTATTATTTCTAGAATAGTTAGATGAATTTGTATAATTTACTTTATATTGGAAAGTGCTCATCAAAATATTTGTGGAAGTGGGTATCTTCCTTTTAGTTTACATATACTCTTCTAGTATAGATCAATCTTATTACAATTTAAGATTAAAAGTTAAGTCAAGAAAAAGACCTTGTATTAGGTTAATATAAGAGAACTTAATAAAGTTTCTAGTACAAATTATTATATATATGCTAGGCTAGTGGTCTGTGCTATATGAAATTTAACCTATCCTAAAGACCATATATTATCTATAAAATTAATATATAGTGAATATGCTATATAATATTATTGTTCTTGAATCTTCTATATTCTCCTGTATGGTATATGATTGTGTGATTGTGACTGTGACATGTAACATCATACTATAATTTTATATTCATTTTTAAGATTATCAATCTATTATATAGGACATGGTAGTAGACTATAGTAGCTATAACATAATTACTTATATAAATGAGAATGAGAAAGAGAAAAAGAAAGAAAAGAAAAGAAAAAGGAAAAATATAGGATAAACTACTTAATACTAAGTAATATAATAATAGTGGTACTACTATTAAGTAATTTCTTCATGGAAGGAAAATACTTCTAGATTAAATTTAAAGAATGCAACAAAATGTTTTAGAGACTTACTGTTAGGATTCTAGTAATTATTATACCTTCTGCACTCATAGAAAATATGATATCTAGATTTGATTGAATATATTCTGCATAGACAATTGAAGTTTTCTTTGGGAAAAAACCTTAGACAATATTTGTCTATGAGACATGATTAGTAATAGCTTTAGTTACTCTTACACACAAAGAGTTAGAGTGACTGAGAAGTTTGAGCTAAGCACCATCTTTTATATAAGTAGGCTTAGTAGAAAGATAATTGTTATTAAGAAGATTGATAAAATGGTTTTCTTTGTAGTCCACTGCTTGAAATGTTATTTACTACTCTTATATAATCAAATTATATTTTTCTTTCTTGTTAAAGTTCCATGACAATTTACATGGGACATTAGTAATACGGTTAAGCTGTTTAGTCTCTTTATCAACAACCAAATGATGAATTCATTTGGCACTGCTAGAACAATCCTAGAAGATGTTAGAGTTGTTAGAGTTTTTACTAAAAAAGACTCTAAGATCTTGAAAGATTATGATGGACTGTAGTTGGTAAGAATGGAGGAATGAGTCAAAAATCTGTTTTACAGAGTGGATGATATCAGTGATGATGCTAATATGTGTTACATTATGCACTTGAACAGCTTTGTTGATACTACATCTGATTGTGAATAATTCTACTTTAGTAGAAGTAATATTGATAGTGTAATAGATTATTTTGGCTAGAATAATACTACCAGAGTAGATGTGTAATACTAAAGTAGCAACATTGTTTTTGATGCTAGCATCAGAAATGACAATGACTTGAATTTGAGAGGGAGTTTTCAGATATTTTATCAAGATTGCAAATATGAGTATTCTTGATTTATTTCCTTTGCAGTTTACTGTATAAAAAGAGAAACAATTAGGGAAATTGTCTATTAAACAAAACCCAGATGAAATTTCTTTATGAAAATTATTAAAAGAAGGGAAAAGACTGTTAAAATGATTGTTAGAGTCTACAACATAACTCTTGACCTTTTGTTATTGTTTGAAAGTCAAGTTTTTTAAAGATAATTGATAGGATTTTGTTTTCTTTGAATGTTAATCTTCTAAGAGAGACTTAAGAGTATAATTTGATAGAAAAAATACTATTCTCAGTTGTTGTCTTTCACTGATTTTGTTAAGATGAAGATATATAGGAATGAAGTTAGCAATCACCTCAATTCCCCATGTGAGTAAAGTACAAAAAGCTCTAGTGATCTATGTTGCTGCTTTTTGGTGTATTTTTCTTAACTCTTTTAGAGAGTAGACTAAAGAGCACTTAAAGTATTATAGAGGGAATTCATAGAGTACAATAGAAATAATGTATGTTCTGTATAATAATCACTTGTGTAAGGGTGTTAATCCTCTGGTAGAGTTATCTAACATCTTTATACTCTTAATTATCAATAGGATTTTGTTGGAATAAAAGTGGATGTGTTGTTAAAAAGAGAGTTTTCTGTTAAAAATGAAATCTAGATATTTCCAAGTATCCTTTGACCATAAAACAGGACCTCCTAAACAACCAAGATCCAAAGAAGAAGAATTAAAGTTTTTTGTAGATTTAGAAAAATGGAAAAGTTCTGATTTGCTATGTTTGATAATAAGTATGAATTGTTTGAAAAGAGAGGAAATAATGTTGTAACTACAGAAAAAAATAACATTTGATTTTTCAAAGCTTTTTTCCTGGAAAATGAAAAGACTATTATCTAGAATAGAAATAGAAATATTAGATATAAGATTTTGAGATCTTTTTTCAAATTCAAGTCCAGACACATCATAACACTCTCCTTCATTTTATCTACTCTTTATATTGCTTCTATTTTTCATATTTTTCATTTCTTTTTATCTATTTTTCTTGGATAATGAAAAGGCTTGTGATCACAATCACATGATGTATCATATGACATGATGTCATAGGCCTAGAATCTAGAAGAAGGAACTGGAAGAATGATATTAAGATATATGTTAATAGCATATGTACTTGTATAAATAGTATAGAAATGCATTGGGGACTTCTTGTTGAGTTCCCTTGTAATTTCCATGAGACACTTTGTTTATAAGTCTACCTTAGTAGTTTTATTAGTTTTTTGACTAGTAGTTGAACAGAGAGTGGACTCTTGATCCACACCTATATCTGTTCTGAAAGAAGGAGAAACAAAATTGTTACAGATATACTGAGTTTTTCTATTGATTAAATAGTTAGAAGAGAAAGATGAAATTTTTAGGTCAAAATCCATTTTGTTCAAAATCATTGAAAGAAAATAGTGATTAAGTGATGGAAAAAATTAAGTGATATCAAAGGCTAAGGTACTTATATATAGATCTTTAATCTATCTAGTATGAATAAGATGAGTGAGATATAAGCCTGTATCTGTAGTGGAATATTGTTTCAATCTCCTAAGTTGATTAGAATAAACAAAATTAGAATAAATAAATTAAGTTTGTAATTTTTTGCTAATGACTTTCTCAATAAGTTTTCCAAGTGTGTTGAGAAGAACAATGGGTTAAAAAGTCTTTAAAGAAATATAAACCACTTTGTTTGATTTTGAAATGATAATTGAAGTAGACATCTTGAAATGTGAGAGCCAAAAACCAATGTTAATATATATATTAGCAAGATTGATGAAATTTGATAAGCATTTGTCATTATTCATCAGAACTTTAAGATAGTACTAAAATATATGATCTGGGTTTAGAATAAATAAGCTACTATATTTTTTGATAGTATCTTTAAATTTCTCTTTAGAAAAGGGATGTTATAGTATGCTTAGACACTAATATTTTTATTTTTGGATGATGAAGAGGTATGTGACTGTGATAACATGACATATCACATGATGTGAGGTCATAGGCCTAAACTGGGTAAGAGTGGACTAGAAGAATAATATTAAGGAGCATGTTAATAGCATATTTACCTTATAGTGTATACATGGTATACTTATGGACAATACATGGACTTTAGGGTAGGGTTAATTATTAGGAGTATGGACCATCTGTAATTTATGTAAATAGAGTAGCAATTTAGCAGAGACTCCTTGTTGAGTTCTCTTGTGATCCCTACAATAATATCTATCTTTGAGATTTATTGCTTGTATCTCTATTGGTCTTTGTGACTAGTGGTTGCCACAACAAGGGAGGCTATTCTGATATTAATTTTATAGGGATTTTATCAAGTAAGCTTACATTGATTTGTTGATCTTGAGCAGAATTGAAAGTATGGTAAAGAGCTTGTCAAAGATTCTCTAGTTCAATACACAGTTGTCTATTGAACTGTAATGCTTCTATAACTGGTAATTTGTATTTCTTGACCTAGTTCATTAGATCTCATAGTCTCTTATTCTTTGACATGATTTCTTGAATTTTCTCATTAAAGAAAGATCTTTTGGTTTTCTTGACAAACCTTTTGAAATGCTTCTAATCCACCAATGACTTGGAAGCATGGTATATATTCAGTTTAATATTGCATTCTTTGTTCCACCATACTTTAGAACATTTAGTAATTTTGATACATTTGGAATACTTATTCTAAAGAGATTCCAAGATGATCATATATTCTTGAAGTCTTTCTTTTAATGATTCTTTGTTAGAAATATTTGAAGTATCAATATTATCTATAGTATTCTTGAATTGATGAACTCTTTCTCTATTCTTGATGATTGCTCATTACTTGTTCTGATAGAATCCCTCATTGATGATAATGTCAACTGTCAAAGAAGTATGATCTGAAGGACTTGATAATTCTGGTAAAATAAATGATTGTTGATTTCTACTGAGTTGTCTTGTAAGAACATAAGGTCAATTACTGAATTCAAATTATTAGAATTATCAGTATATTAAGTAGAGACTTGATTGACAGGAATGGAAAGTCTTAAATCAAAAAAATCTGCAATTTTCATTAGTATGTCAGTATAAGTAAAATGATGGAGATATATCAAATTCCAAATATTATCTCTCATGTCAAAGTTCTCTATCATAATGAAGATGTTGTTAAGATTCACCTCAATATTCTTTAGATATTTCAAAATATCCTGCTATTCATTAGAATAAATATTAATGATGAAACAAATAATGTTGTTGTTAAAGAAAGAAATGAGATTGATATCTCTGTAATTTATATTTTTATGAGTGAGAATTGTAATTGTGTAAGTTGAGTGTTAATGTAAGTTATAACTCTTGGATGTTTGATATCATAAACTAATTGTCATGAAAATATGGTCCACAAGAAATGATTAGGGTGCCAACAATGATATTACCTTCTTTAGATGTCAAACTAGGAATAGTTCATATGATAGACTATGAAAGCTCTTGAATAAAGATGATATTGGACTCTTTTTTGTTTTTTAAAATTATATCAGTGAGAAAACTATTTTTTCAAACATTTTGCAAAAATATTTTTAGGTTTTTTCAAATCATATGCTCTTCTCACCCACAACTGAGTGGATTGATTTGTCTCTATTCTCATGAAGCTCTTAGTATTTCTTCAAGTATTATTCCTTGTTAAACCAATGTCTTCAGAATAGACATACATTATTGTCAGCTTGGTATTCTCCTTTATAGTTGATATACTTAAAAAAGTATATGCAGGGCTCTCCTTTCTTGGTTTCAAGTTTAGGGGGATTAGTTTTGAAATTTGCCTTATAATACTATGCTATCTTTCTGTGATGTTTAACTTTGTGAGAACTATTATACTTGATGCATTTAGAACCATATGTATAGCACATAAGAATTATGTATTCTTATTTCTAGCAATTTTTGTATTGGGAAATACCAAGGTTTATGTTCATATTCCAAATTGTTACAATGTGGCTACTAATGTTGAAGCATCTGTTGATTAGAATCTTGGTATTAGAGCTACTTTGAAAATCCCAAATATTGATTTAGATAATAGCTATGTTAGATTTGGGAGAGACTTTGATAATATAAGAGTAAGAGGTAAGAATAATATCATTGGAAATATAAGTTATTTGAAGAACTATTTCAATAATGTTAGTAGTGATAAATAGGTTCATATTTTTGATGTAATAAGAGATGTCCAAGATTTTGAGATATGACTTGAACTGAGGTAGTTTTAGACTCATGATTTTATCTGAGTTAATTATATCAATGTTCTTAATGTAGTATTAAGGTCTGAGTTTGCTACTACTACTTTGTTAGTGGTAATAACCAAACCTCTATTGTATTTTTAAATGAAATCAGCAACAATGTCTGATTTAATATTCTTAAGTGTACTGTTAATATTAGCTACATATTTGTTCAATATAGCTATAAATTTCTCTAAGTTAGTAGAACTCATTGGAATAATTACTTGTTTTCTTAAGAAGCCTTTATTTGTCATATTGAGTTTGGGCTTTTTCTTCTTTGTGTTATTAAGAACTTTGTTAGACTTCTTTAATCTTTTTGACAAAAATATTTAGGAAGTTTTCTTTGATTTTCATAATATTCTTGATATTGCTCTTAGATGCTTGAGCATATGAGCAGCCACTTTGAAAAGGAGTAAAAATAATAAGTTATTTTAGATTTGTAAAACTTTAATTTTTCCAAGACTTTTTTTGCTTAGCCTTAGAGAGATAGGTGTTGTAACAACTACTAGATACAAGGTCCAATGATAATACAAGTAGTAAAGCTCTTAGTTAAGCAATCAAGTGGGGAAAAGTACAAGAGAACTTGACAAGGAGCCTCTGCTAAATTAGAGTCTTATTTATACTGTTACAGGTTAGTTCATGCTACTACCTCATGTTTGCCTCACGTTTTAAGGCCACTATGTGTACACCATATGCCCTGACATCATCTTCCAGATTCTTCTACTCTGTTCTAGGCTTATGATGTCACATCATGTGACCTTTCATGTGACTTCAATATCACATGCCCCTTTATTGTTAATAAAAAGGAAAAAGAAAAAGAAATTCAAAAGAAAAGAAATATAAAATCAAGAAAAATAGATAAAAGAAAAAAGAAAAATGTTAGTGTCCAAAGTGTTCCATAACAGTACCCCCCTCTTAGGGTTCTGCTTCCAGAGGAACTTCTTTTTCATCCTCTCAGATCTTCTTACTCCTCTGTCTATCTCTCTCATTCTATTCCAAACTTTCTTCTAACTTCTTCATATATTCCTTCTCTCTCTCCTTCCTCTCCTTCTTCCACCTATTCCAATTCCTCTCTAATTTTTTCCAATATTCTTCATCAAATTTCTTATCATCCCATCCATATAACAACTTTGCTATATATCTTTCTGGTAACTCTCCTCTTCTGCATTCTTCAGCTTCTGGATTCAACTTCATCTCTTTCTCTTTCTTTATTCTTGTTCTCTGTATTTCTTCTTCAAATTTTCCTTTCTCAAACTCTTCTATCTTCTCCATCACATTCTTTAAATTTTCTAATCCCTCTCATGTATTTTCCTCTGCCATATATCCTTTCCATTTTACCAAGTACTTTGTCTTTCCTTTTCTCTCTTGTCTATCTAAAATTTCCTCTACTTCATATTCCTTCTCACCAGCTACCTCAATAGGAGGTGGTGGTATCTTCTTCTGTCCTTCTACTTGCTCTCTATACTTCACTATTCTCCTTACATTAACTACCGGATGTATCCATAATGATACTGGTAATTTCAATTCTACTGCATTCTCTGACACAATCTTCCTAACCATATATGGTTCTATGAACTTCTCTGTCAACTTCTTTGTCATCCTCTTCATCAACTTCATCAAAAAGTCTTTTATACTAATCAGCACCTTATCACCTACTCTATACTCTTCTGCCTCTTTTCTACTTCTATCTGCCTGTCTCTTCATCTCCTCCTATGATCTTATCAATGCCACTCTTGCTTCCTCATATCTTTCCCTCATTTCTTTTGCAAATTCCTCTGCCTTCTCATTCTTTCCCTTTTTTCTAATATCAAAGCCCATCCTTGGTTTTTTCCCATAGTTGACTTGAAATGGTGACATCTTTGTTGCTATATGTACTTTGTTGTTGAATGCAAACTCTGCTGTCGCCAACCATTCTGACCAGTTGTTTTGCCTATGATTGACATACATCCTTAAGTACTGTTCCAGCTTCTGATTCGTTCTCTCTGTTTGTCCGTCAGTTTTCAGGTGATAAGCCATAGACAACTTTGTTTCTATCTCCAACATTTTATTCAACTCCCTCATTAATCCTGCTGTAAACTGTAGCCCTCTATCCAATATCACACTCTCTAGCAACCCATGCAACTTCCACACATTATCCCTGAATAACCTCGCTAATCCTTCTGCCGTTGTTTTTTCTGTCGTTGCTACAAAGTAGGACATTTTCAAAAACCTATCGCATACTACCAAGATTGAATCATGGCTCTTTGATACTGGTAACTTCATAATAAAATCCACTAATATATGTTGCCATGATCTCTCTGGTACTTGATTAGGTCTTAATTTTCCTGCTGGTATTTCCACCCTATTCTTCATTCTCTGACACTGATCACATCCCTCCACATATTGCTTCACCTCTTTTGTTACTCCTGGCCACTAATAATTTCTAGTAACCAATTCTACTGTCTTCTACTGTCTTCCATGTCCTGTTATCAGTGTATCATGATGAAGCTGAATAATTTCCACTCTTAACTTCTCATCCTTTGGTACATATACTTTTCCCTCTTTCAATACTAATCCTTCTTCTATCTGCCATTCCTCATCTCTTAACGTCTTAACTCCTGCTTTTTTCATTTCTTCTACCATCTTTATTACTTCTTTATCTTTATTTCTTGCTTTCTTTATCCTCTTCACTATTTCTCTGGTCCTTCTACTAACTGCTCCATTGCTCTAATTTCTAACCATTCTTCCTTTAACATTACTTGATTTTCATTATCTCTTTCCACTCCCTCTGCCTAGTCTACTCTTCTACTCAAACTATCTGCTCTTCCCATACTCTTGCCAGCTACATGCTTCAAAGTGAAATCAAATCTTGACAAGTATAATGATCATTTAGCCTGTCTTCGATTCAACTTCTGAGCCTTCATGAAGTACTCCAAGTTTTTATGATCTGTCCATATTTCGAACCGATCCTTGGCTCCTTCTAAGAAATACCTCCAAGTCTTTAAGCACTGAATTATTGCTAACATCTCCTTATTGTGAATTTCATAGTTCCTTTTGGCCTTATTTAATGATTTGGAAATATAGGCCACTGGCCTCCACTTCTCATCCTCACACTTCATCGACAACACTCCTCCCATTACAAAATCTGATGCATCTGCTTCTACTCTTATCTCTTTATCCAAGTTTGGTGTGACCAAGACTGGCTCCATCGTAAACCTCTTCTTCAACTCTTCAAATACCTTCTGCTGCCTCTCTCTCCAACTCCACTTATTCTCTTTTCTTGTCATCTCATATAAGGGCTTTGCTATCTTAGCAAAATCTTTCACAAACCGTCTATAGTAGTTTGCTAGCCCCAAAAACTTTTGCACATCCTTCATATTCTTTGGCACTGGCCACTCTATTACTCCCTACACCTTTTCCTTCTCCATTCTCACTCCGTCTTTCCCTATTATTACTCCCAAAAATCCCACTTCTCTAACCTTTCATACACACTTTTCTGGTTTTATAAATAAATCATTTTCTTCTAGCCTCCTCAATACTTCTTCCACTATTTCATTGTGTCCTTCCTCTGTTTCTGTTACTACCATCACATCATCAATAAATACTGCTACCTTTTCTTCCACTACTAAGTCTCTCAACAGATCATTCATCATTGCCTGGAACGTTGCAGATGAGTTTGTCAACCTAAAGAACATTACCATAGGTTCAAATGATCCTTCTGGCATCAAGAATGCTGCCTTTTACTCATCTCCTTCCTTTATCCTCACATTGTTGTACCCCCATCACAAATCTATCTTTGCAAACACATTTCTTTTTCCTATGCTATCTATCAAATCTGAGATCAGTGGCAATGGATAGTTATTCTTGATTGTCCAACTGTTCAAGTATCAATAATCCTGCACCATCCTCTTCTTCTCATCTTTCTTTGGCACAAAGAATACTGGTAATGTCTGTGGTGATTTCAATGGCCTAATACACCTCTTTCTCAACTGATCCTTCACAAACTTCTGTATCTTCTTTCTTTCTACTCTTGATAACAGATAGATCTTGCTCTTCTTTAGCACAAATCCTTCTCTGAGATCTATGGCATGATCCCAGGCCTTTCTCATCAATATCCTTTCTGACTCTTTTTTTTCAAATGCCTTCAAATACTTATGGAACTGCCTTGGAACTATTTCCTCCATCTTCCTTACTACTATCATATCTTCTTCATCTAACTCTTCTTCTTTTTCTGCTACTATTCTTGCTATTGCTATCTCTTCATCTATTGTCGGTCTTCTCATTTTCTTCTTCTTCTTCTTCTCTTCTTATTTCTTCCATTCTGGCTTTGTCTGTCTTCCTGTCCTCCACTTCTTCCCACATTCATCTGGACATCTTGTTATCTGTACTTCCCCTGTCTTCCAATCTATCTCTGGATTATGGTGTGCTAGCCAAGGCATACCCAATATAACACTCCACTTCTGACCTTCTATCACATCTAT
>Ga0157364_1004472_pt1 | contig 13976 bp, 10 predicted proteins | sample AttsexASBM2_FD_111476 | JGI IMG/M metagenome (GOLD analysis project Ga0157364, IMG submission 111476) | Fungus gardens microbial communities from leaf cutter ant in Ribeirão Preto, State of São Paulo, Brazil - Atta sexdens ASBM2 | ecosystem: Host-associated > Fungi > Mycelium > Unclassified ... | reverse complement strand
GGATGTTCAATAGCTTGAATGTCAAAACTTTTTGTAGCGTTCGAATCATGTTTGAAATTTCTACATAATATTGATAGTCCAACAAAATTATTTTCAAATCTGTTTCAAATCTATTACAGCTAAATTAAAATTCAATGTTATGGGACAAAATGTTATGGGACTTGCTGCTGCAGCAATCAGCTAGCCTAGAAAACAGCCGAACATGCATTAATATTAATATTTTTTCCATTTTTTTTTAATTTTAAAATTTATTACTTCTTTTTTTATAAAATGTGGATTAGCCCACTGTTGCAGAAAGCAACTTTTCAATTGATTGTAAACTTGCAAAATAGATACATCCTTTTTCCTTTCCGTTACATCGATGAAAGCGCGCAGAACATAAAATTTTTATGAGACGGAAAGTCAATGCCGTTGTCGATCTTAATAATAGCGATTCTGTTACAATCGAGAACCATAAGTCGCGTAACACGAGTAGCATGATGGACGATAGAATCTCGGGCAGCAGAAATGGGTGTCTTTGATAGGGTGGCAGTTCGTGTTCCCACATTTATTATCCTGGAAGTCAGACCGGGACTAACGAGGTTTTGATCATTCGCGTCGGTGCGAGGTCCATTCAGACGGCTCCTCTTTGCACCGATCGGCCATTCGAGACCTACCTGCTACATCGACTCCTTCTGCTCTATTCACTAGTATTGTACGAAAAATCCAGCGTTACGTCGAACGTGTAAAAGATTTCCTTCTGCGAAGGAAGGAAATCGGGTTCTTTCACTTTTTCTTCCTACTCCTTCCTGTAGTGTGTGAATCATTCTTAAAGTGACGTATCCGTGGTGTGAGCTATACACGTGACTAAAATGAGCTTATACTGTAATTCGTTAAATGTCGCAATGTTTCCGGAAGCGATCAATATATTAAATAAAACTATTCTTTATTCGTGAACTGAATTCTAGTTGACGTAACATGTTCTCTCTCTATATTACAATAATAACAAGTACATATGCGTGCGCTACAACTTTCCTAATCACAAATTGCAATTGGTATAAAAAATATCAGAACTATTATTGTTATTAATTCATTATCTGATGTGTGAGTACTTCAGTTTACATTCAATTATATGATAGTTATTCAATTATTGCATTATTTTTTGAAACTATATAACAATTGATATATACGGTTTAATAGGATTTAAAAAACAATCTTAATAAAGTTATCACATAAAAAAACAATACATATGATAGTAATAATATAATTGTTTCCTCTCTCTTTTTCTATACTGATTAGACAAGACTAGGTGATATAACATGAAAAAACTTGAGAAAGCTTTCGTATTATATTGTATTAAATTGTATAAATAATTTATTTTACCTCTCACACACATTTTACTTATAAAACTTATAACATTCTATCACCTATCTTTTTGTCCATCTTTAACCATTTCTCTTTCCTTTCCTTTGTTTTAACTGTCTATCTTTCTTATTCTATTATCACCTTGTCCACAGCCGTATTATCAAAATATATAGAACAGCTGAAATTTATGGTAGGACTTGATGGATCAGTCGGTTATCAACACATCATTCTTCAGGAAATGCTTTTACCGCAATATGTACTAGAGTCTTTGGAAAAAAACTGTTAATTTTTAGTTGTGATTTTAACTGTGCTGAAAATAATAAACGTGAAATCTATTAAATTTCTCGAATATCGCAATGTATCGATAATAATCTTATCTTTGATTAATCATTAGATATATTGTAGATACTGATGCTCAATCAGATTCATATTACGGGAGATTATCAAGGACGATAGTTTTCACAGTCTTCCCGTGGTAATTTCGAGGTCATCACGAAAGAGTAAGAAGGAAAAGAGTAGGATCACCGAGAGGGTCGAACGCGATAGATCGGATCCATTTTGCAGGGTACCATCTAGATTTCCCGAGGGAATCTCTCGCGGTGAAGGGATGAAAAGGAAGGAGACACGGTCGTGACGCGCTCGAAGGGTGAAGAAGACGGGGCTTCGACTATTAGCGATCACAAATAGGCTATTACGGACCCATTAATAGAGCGCGGCCACGAGACGTGCGCCGGCCGATACGAGAATCGCGGGTACCAGACATCCATCAAGCCCCTGACTACGTCTCCTTCCATCTCTCCTTTCCTCTCCCCCCCCCCTCTCTCTCTCTCTCTCGCTTTCTTCGATCTCTCTCGTCTACGTCATGTCTCGCTTCAGCTATGAACAGTGTAGGGTTTCCGGGAGCCCCAGGGACCGGTAATCCGAGATTCACTTTGTGCATAAGGACTCGCGTATGCTGCACGTAGAACACACGGCCGTTCCATGATGTACGCGTTGCGTCATTGACTCGCCACGCACTACATTCGGATCGAATCCGTAATGGGTCGATACGCTTTATGTTAAGATACATCATTTTCGTTCTGATTTTAATGCTGCACTAGGTCACGAATCTCTCGGTGTTGCTATCTTTCGAGTTTCTCATAATGAAGGCTCCTATTCTGTAGCTTTTAACGAATGTCGGTGTCATATTGTCGTTGCACAAGTTTTATATACATAATAAAAAAGCTTCGCAATCAATATAACGAACATCAACATTGTTATCAAGAGTTATAAAATAAGAGCCTAAATCACATTATCAATTATAGTTTAAACTTTTTATAAGCTAAGTGAGTAATGTGAATGTTATGTAAGTATATGTGAAAACGCAAACAATAGATACATATTTTATAACATTCAGGTATGATACAATAAGACTCTTTTATACATCTTCAAATAATTTCATTACAAATAATTCACATATTTTATACACAATTACGTATTTATATGTAAGGTATTTATAAAATACACAAGTATTTTGTATAAATATACAAATATAAGTATGTATATAAAATATATGGATTATTTGTCATGAAATTATTTGAAGACGTAAAGAATCTTGTATTGATTGTATCATACCTTTACTTTTTGAATTCTGATATAGAATATATCTTTTGTTTTTTTTAATATTAATTATTTGTTATGCAGACATTTGTAACGAGATGCTGAAATTATACATTATGAAGTAAAAAATAATTTGTAAATCTCAAAGAGGTAGTAAAAAAGAGATCTTCGAAACGAGCAACGAATACAATCGTTGCTCGTAAATAAGTATAAGCTTGGCTAATCGAATAGGCAGAACAACTGGAGCCACGTGCCGACCGACGCAACGCCGGTGGCAAATACCACTGCGTTGTTAGCCCAGTTAGTCAACATCGGCGCCTCGGATGTTAAGCCGACCCGTTGTAACAGTGACTAACCCACCTCTACCATCCCCTTTTCCTGTCGATCGTGCATGGATCACCCGTCCGGTGGAACATCGCCAATTGTTTCCTGTCTAAAGATAACAGAATGCGAACTGAAATAACTTTTTTGTTTACGATAAAATTAAAATAAAATAACATATAAGAGTTTCTAAATATTTTCTCTTATGTTTTAATTTTAATATTAATATTAATTAATTAACATTTGTGTAATGAAAATCATACAATAAAATTGCCTTTGAATCAAATCTTTCAATTTGCATCTATTAATTAATATAGCAAAATGTTGTGTGATAATTCTATATTTTCTGAACATATTAATTATAACAAATATCTTTCATTTATAATACTATTGTACAAATACTCATATGCACGAAAATAATAATTTTTGCTAAAACATCTAAATATTTAGTTAGATACAGATCTAAATATATAATTTTGTTAGATCATCGAAATAATTATAAAGAACGCTCAAATTGATTTCTAGAATGGCAAGACTTTTTGCAATATTCTTCATTACTTAAACGTTCTATATAATAATTGTAATAGTTCAACAAAATATTAAAATTTTAAAATCTATATCTGTAGCTATAGTTTTAGATATTTTAGTAAAATCATTCTTTTCATGCACATCATATCTATTAGATTACCGTGACGTACTATGTATCGCAATTGGAATCGCTGTATGTGATACTTCTCTTTTCGCTAAGGCAATACATGTTTACATCCCTCCGGGATGTATATCTACATCCTCGGTCAAGTCACGTCGACCATTTGATTTCTCATTGATTTCCAATCTCGATAACGAGCTAGTTTTTCCCAGCCGCAAGCTCCAGCTCGCAACGAATAATGTCATTCATCTCCGGCTTAACATTTCCTGCTCGTTAATCTCATGTGTGCGGTAGATCGGCCGGACTTTTGACGTGCTATCGATCGCGGATCTCGGTAACCGAACGGCTGCCCCAGACGATTAGGGACTTCAGTCGCAACAAACTCTAGTAGTTGTCCACGGCTTAACAATCGGTAACGTTAAGCTAGTTTAAATGTCCGAGTAGCGCTCTTAACTTTTGACTTGCTTCTAAAAGGCTTTTGACAATCGTCGCTGACATCAAGCACTTCGGATAATTAAATGGCGTTCCATCGGAGCTCAAAGTTTCATTATTAGGTATTAATTTGCAAATTGATTTCAACCGCATATTGAGATCTTTTTCCATAATTCTTTTATTTAAAATCAGAACGCTTTAACCCATGATATTTCACACGAAATAATTCCATCAATAATTCCACATGAAAATGACAGATAAAATTATGAAGTAATATTTTCAGTAATATTGAAGTCATTACTCTTAACAGATTCAGACAATACCGACATATTCAGATTATTATAAAAGCTCCATATTCGCAGAGATAACATTTTAAATACGAGTATATATGGAAATAGTTAAAATTGAAAAGAGAAATAAATAGAAAGATTAAAATTTAATAAAAAAATATATACACAAAATAATATATATATATATATATTTTTTTTTTCTTTGTGTAAATATAGTTAAAAAAATTAGAAAAGATTTTCCACTTATCATTGTGATTAAGCCTTATATCAAAGCTCAACACGTGACCCACTCATTATCGACTATTAATGAACTGATCTTCTCAGTCTGATAACTGCACCTCAATGCAAACCATCTCCCTGTCGTTCTTTTCATTCCCCTATGTCCAATGCTTCCGTAGATACATCCACGTCTTTACGGTCGCGTAACGGCGGGCTCTTTCCTATCTCTGGTGCCAGGAGCACTCAGTGGTGTGCGTAGGGATCGCTCGTAGGGAGCTGAAGAGCGATCGTGGCTGGCGAGTTCCGCTAGCAGAGAGAAGGCAGAGGAGCCGGACGAGAGGGTGTAGCGGCGAGGGTAGTTGCTGGTCGCGAGGGGCAGCAATCGCGAGCGATGCAGGATCGGGGGAATGGCGGGTGAGTTCGTGGAGGAACGAGCGGGAAGCGGCGCGGCGGGAGGTGGAGAAGAGTGGAAGCGGGGGTTGTAAGCCGCTTATGCCCGCCGAGCGGAGAGCGACTCCTCGCTAATTATTTATAGGACCCTCTCTCGGCTCTCTCTTCTTGCACGAGAGATCCTTCGTGGAGACGAGCTCGCTTCTACCTCCCTTTTTGCCTCTTTCCCCTTACCCCATCTTCCCTCTTTTCTCTCTCTCTCTCTCTCTCTCTCTCTCTCTCTCTCTCTCTTTCTCTCTCTCTCTTCGACCTGAGCTCACTCTCGGTTATTTACTAAGCGAAAAAACGACGTAAATCGAGCGACTGGTTAGCGCGCTTTATCACGATTTTATCTGGGAATATTGACAAGATAGCCCATGGAAAAGGAGATATAATTTGGTCCTTTATAGTGCGCTCAAAAGACGCAGCCATTCCCGGAAGTTTCATTATAACCGGCTCTATAATAAAGCATTTTTCCTTCGTTTCTATTTCGGCTTCGTCTCTCCCTCTTTCACTGCTCGTCGTCTTTCGCGTAGATTCGCCATACTTTCATCATGGCGCAAATTGAGCGACGTTGTTGAGATCCATCCGGCAGGAGGGAGAGGGGAGATTCTTACGGGCGAACGACAGAAAGTAAGTGGAGCATTCCATACCAAATCGATCAGCCGGTCCGATCAAAGCCGGGAGCGGGGCTCCGAATGTAATTCGAGCGCGCGCGCTGCCGAGATTGCTGGGGAAAAATCTAATTTGAAACTTAAATGGGGGGAATTTGTATCCCCGTTGCTCTCTTACGATGATTCTTCGCGCGTAGGAAATGAAACTCAGCCCGGGCTCTCTCGTGCACCGAGCGCGATGCGTTTATGTCTCGATTCGATTCTGATATTCGTATATTCCTCATATACTCCTCGAATATCTCTCGCTTCTCGGTGCTTTGGCAGATCCTCCGCAGCATCATGCAAAATCTTAATATCGCGGAGAAAAGGAGAGAATTTTTATGAAAGAAGCGTTATATTATTTTCTCGAGTTTATGTCGAACTTTCTTACGCAATAGTAAAACAAATCGAAAAGTAGAAAGAAATAATAAGGAAGGATGAGAAAAGGAAATTTACTGTTGAAAGCATACATTAGAAAAATTACATCGACATCCAAAAGATGATTCTGCTTTTATTGTTTCTACACCGAGAGAAAAATATTTGGTATTTGTAACTATAATTATATATTACTATAATTATAATTATTATTGCTATAATAATAATAATAACAGTATGTTATTATTATAATAATAACTGTGTGTATAGTTCTAGCAATAAATGTATATAATTGTAACTATAACTGCAAAATTATAATTACTCGAATCATTTTTATGATAATTTCAACTATTTCTTGTTTATGATAACTATAATTATAGTCATTTTAGATTGTCAATTATATACATTTGTTGCTAGAACTATACACATAGTTACTGTTATTATTATTATAGTAATATTAATTATTATTATAGTAATAATAATCATAATTATAATAATATATAATTATAGTTATAAATATTAAACATTTTTCTCTCAATGTATATTTACACAAGTTTTCTGCATGTTTATATATGCGTGTTTTAAACGAATTAGATTTGTGCAGACATGAAATTTTATTTGACCTATATTTGCGAATGGCATTCTTTGCTTATCGCATGAGTTTCGTTACTATTAAATTACTGAATGTATCTATTACGATGCCAATTATGTCGAGATCGAATTAATTATGACGATAGATTCATCAACATATGATAATGGTAATAATATGGACAAATGTGGGATGCCGCTCTCGGTAAGTGATCGTTCGGAGTTTGCAGTAATGGCGTTGTTGTGCGATACTATCACCGGTAAACATTATCAGATGAACCGGGGCGTAAATATGTAATTTACAGAGTAATTTGCAGAGTCAACTTAAACTGTCTGTCTGTATATATAACAATTACTTCGACGTAAGAAGCGAAAAATGTTATAAATAATTTTAATATTCATAATATAAATTAAAATTTAATATTTATATTAATATCTTGCTGCAAAACGTATTTTATCTTATAATATTTATACATTTTTTACAATAAAATTACTAGACAGATTTTAATTCAAGGTTTGTAAGCTACTAGAGCACAATAATAACAAGATCAGGAATTAATGGAAACGACAGATGGTCCGCTCGTCTATCCATAATAACGAACGCATTAATACACACGAATGTAACAATAATCGCGCGCGATAGGAGTCTCGCCGGCTGTTCTTGTCGGGCTACGTTACGAGCTTAGCGGCTGGAACATTAACGTTACTAATGTGCGAATCGTTTTGTTGACTTTGAGGCTGGTTGGCCCGAAAGTTTTAGGGCCGAGGGGACGCGAATTAATGCTGGTTATCCCGCGATGGCGCACACACGTCGTGTGCGGTATGGTTTTGTGCCAAATAGAGAAGGAAGGATACAGAGAGAGAGAGAGAGAGAGAGAGAGAGAGAGAGAGAAGCGAACGTCTGAGTTAGCGTTAGAGAGCCACGGATTATCGCTGAGCTCGCGCGGGACTCGCGAACATCGTCGAATGCGCCCAAGTTCGTTCGTTTGTGGGCCAACGACGTTAAGCTCGCTCTCCGCTAGCAACGTTAGTCCTCCGGTGCACTTTGGAGAACTCGAAATGATCCTGGCGCGTCGCGTATAATTTCCTTAACCGCGTAATTTCCACGATGTCAACTTCGTTTCACCAAGTTTTCGAATCACCCATACGTGATTCGCTTTTATCTCAGTTTGCTACTTGTTCAGAATTTTTAATGGGACGGTCGAGATACTTAATATATTTTTCTGAGGTTTCAACCACTCATAAATTCCATGTCTGTTACTGACTCGGAATTCTATGAAATTAAGATTCATATTCTCCATTCTGTGTATACACGAATGATTGATACGATTTTTTATAGACGCTCTTCGATTACGTAAAACGATACACAAAATGTATTTATTGATTGTCGCAAGAGGAGCTCGGCCTGAGCCTCGATCGCGAAACTTGTTGCTTCAAAAACCGAACCACGACAAACGGTTCGCGTGGAAAAGGTTTTGCACTTCGCCTCGAGCGGCGGTCCTTGCAGCATCATGCGATATAGTTCGCGGACTGCATTGTCAGACGGTGCAACGACGCCGTAAAGACATACTTGTCGCCGTAAATACGCGGCTATAGCGCGACAGCTTACGGCGGCAGGTATTGTTCGGCGTGTCAGATTGTTGACTTAGTTTCTTACCTGCGGGTTTCGCGACAACGCGGGTTTTGATCCAGGGCTTCCGCTCGCCATTTTGACGAAGAAAGCCGCGATATTGCGTCTTCTAAAAGACATTATCGTGACTAAAAAAAAATTACAATATTCCAAGTTAGGATTCCTTGAAGTTATTAGATTTTCCTTTTATAGAATTTTCCCTTTATAGATTTTATCACAATAATAAGAGCCTTAATTCTTATCGATGATAATGATAAATAAGAAAATGATAATACAAATAAATAATGTATACAGAAAAATAATAAATATGAATTAAAGATTATATGTATTTTTCAACGTCTACTTCCAATTTCTACGTCTCTCTTTTTTACGCGACAAGAATTTTACTATCAATATTTTAATTGTAATTGACAAGGAAATAAAATAAAAATTCCACACAGCCGTACAAAGTGCACTTTTGCAATATTGTGAAGACATTCATGCGTATATATCGCTTGGAATTCGGCAATTAAATCTTTGATCGTCGACGTCGATGAACAGTAAAACACAGAATACTGCTGTCAACGGTCTTTCGATGATATTATTAATCGAGTTTATCCGCGAGCGAAGCTCCATTGTCTTTTGATTGCGCCATCGGTAAAATATCTAATTGTTTCGGCCGCATCAAGCGCGCGCGGACCGCGCCATTAGCGCATCGTTAATACTGAATTGCAACAACCACGAAACGCTTTGTGCTCTAAAGCGTGGCGCGTTTGGATAAAGAGCAACCGAGAAATATATCCCGAGTTTGCAGGGCAGTTACATTAACGGCAGAAAATACCGGGGCTATTACATCGCGTCGGTGAATTCGGAACATACGTTTTCGAACTTTAATCGGGATCGATGAACTCACTCGATTCGTCGCATGCCACGCGGCGATGGAGAGACGCGACGGCCCGATGCGATCGCGGGCGTGTATCGAAAATAAATTCGCGCGTAATGCAGCAGCGCGCGAGACACATCGCGCGCGACATAATTACGATTGCACGCAGTTATGCCGCGGGGCAACCAATTACAAAACGTTGTTTTTCGACTATTGTTCCACGTTAACTGCCACCAATTATTCGACTCTGCTGCAGCACGCACGCCAATAAACTACCTATGTCCAAGCGTATTACGCGAAATAGACATGTGGTTATAGAGAAATCGATAGCCGATTATCCCTTGCAAAATTCCGTTCGAGTTAACGTGCCCGCTTTCGTTTCATTGTCATTACGGGTTACTGTGAAATGTACGTTATACCGCGCATATATGTATGTATCTCAGCGCATTTTCAGAGAGCGAATCTAAGGATAGGCTGTGTCTGCTTCTTCTTCCGTGACCACGTCCAATTTAATTACGCGTGAAGTTCCTCCCGCGTTCGTAAAAACGTGTCTGGAATTGAATTAACTTCTGTTTGTCGAGAGCATCGTGTAATCTCTCTTAGATTACTTTATGACTAAAAGCTGCGCATTCGTGACGCACGAAGGTGCCGCGCCTAGCGCGCGACAACGTCAAGAGAGAGAGGGAGATAGAAACAAAGAGAGAGTGGGAGGGGGTGTAGGGGGAAGGGAGGTCGACGACCGTTCTCGATACTGGAGAAAGAACGTTTGCTTTGTCGGTTGCTTCCGCCCGGGAAATACACAGACACGTTTCATTGCGGGGTTCCACATCCCGCGGTTTTCCGGAAATATATGACGATGCCCGACACCAGCAGAGGCATCGGATTTTCAACGTCGACTTAATCCGATCGCGATCTCTTGACTTACTCCCACGATCCTGACCTAGTTCATTTACTGCGAGTGTTTTCGGAAATGTGAAATATCTCTTTAAGATTTCTGATACACAGGCGTTCTTCAGAGTAATATCTATGCGCACGGCTAGAAAAAATCGTGATTAAACGCGTCGATTTCGTCACGCCCGCGTTCCAATACGAGACTCGATTAAACGTTAAAACGATTGACAACACTGTCGAAAATGCCGTTCACGAACGAGGATGGCTCTCGTCTCGATATTGATATCGCTTTCGATATTGATCGAAGGATTCTACATTCGCGCTCCATCCTCACGCCAGCATATCGCGACGTTTTATTAAAAATTGACGATTTTCATTGCGTCGATTTCGTTACATATAGATACGTTACATGTAGATTTCGTTACATGGAGAGTGATCTTGGGGCAGATTGTGACACAAAACAATCGGGTATATCTGATGAATCGCTGTGTTTGCGTAATTTAAGATAAGATTTTGCGTAAACAAGGAACGATTTGTCACTGATGAGCTCTATATATATAGGACATTAATATTTTTCAAGACGAATATTTCAGGATATTCAATAATTTATTCGTACTTGTAAAAAGCTTTATATTTCTATATGTATTTTAATCATCTCGTCATTTTTCATATTTTCCATATTTTTATGAAAATTCGTGTAATCATGTGCGTTTCAATACGATGGGAAATGAAAAAATTCTTATTTATATGAACCAGCAATAGTTTTTGTAAAAGTTCCTGTACTCTCGAATTTTGTGTTTTATATTCTTTTCCTCGAATTATACACATATTTCTAATGCGTAGATCACTCATTCGGATTACAGGTATATTTCTCTTGGTTTTCACATAGAAAGAATTTGCTAAAGTATTTAAAAAAGACTAAAAATTTAACTACAGATACATAGATCTGAAAATTTTATTGGATCGTCAAAATAATTATGGAGAATTATGGAGAATTTAGGCATTGATGATAATATTATATCGCGAAAAATGTTAATATTCCAGTAACAAGCTTGAATATTTTACATAATTATTTTGGTGGTCCAAAATTATTTTTAAATCTGTTTGTAGATAAAGTTTTAGATATTTCAACAAAACCATTCTTTCCTATTTATATTTCACCAGGAAGCTACCAACAACGGAAGTAAATCCAAGACCGGATGACAGGAGTTTGGTTGGTCTAGTCAGTTAGTCTGCTGTATAGTACTCGGTAGAGTAAGTTCATCATTAGCGGTGCGGCTTCGAGGTTGACTTACTCCGATACTCGATAACGCTGTTGGACGAGTTACCCGAGAGCGAACTTTCTGAGGGAGAACCGGCGGGACTTAAATGAACATTTTTTTCATGTGGCGGCCGAAAGTGGGAATTTATCGATCTCGCGTTGCATTTTTCCGTCGCTATGCGAGCTGTTGCATTAACGATCGTACAGTTGTGCGCGAATGTTCATACACGTGTACGCGTATATAAGTATATACGCGAGTGCCACAAACACGACAATTTTATCACGCCTCAACGATAGAATCAGACGGTCGTTCGTTCTTTAAAACGCGCTCGAGCGTTTCTAAGGAAATGATGATGCATCGTTTCTAGATGGGCGATATGAATTATTTCACGCTTAGGCGAAACGAGGTCGTCATCTTCGGTAGTGCTTTCTTCTACTCGTCGATGAGAACCATGTGGAATGATCATTTTTCTTATCGTTTATGAGAAAACTATTTATTTGTAGATATCGCAGATACTTTGCGATATCTAAAAATAAGGCGCAGAAGAGAAGAAAGATTTGTTTTTTTTTTGTTTTTTTTTTTATTATAGAATTATGTATTTTATGACAAAAATTAAAAGGGATTTTTGTCATTTCTATGATCATATTTCAATACAAGCACGAGATACGATACGTAGATATTCAGTTCAGTATAGTTCACAAAAAGATTTGAGAGTTACGGCTCAATAAATATTGCCCTTCCGAACAATAATATATTCCAACTCGCTTTACTCTCTTTCAAGGGAAACATTCCATTTTTTCCGCACAGTGATTTAAATCCACACAAGAGATAAATATTAATATTTTAAAAAATCAATTTGCCCTTTTTCAAAGGCATATAAAGGATCCATCGCTATGCTGTTTACCTCATATGCCACCGATAGATATCAAACGATCGTTTGTACTGTAAAGCCGCTTCCTGCATTTGAACGCATTCCAAGAACGAAGATGCATCGGTTCTAAAAGAGCGATATAAATTATTTCGTACTCATATATACGAATCGGGTAATGCGCACGATGTTTTCCTGCTTGTCGACGAAATATTGCTGTGTTCTTTCGCAATACATTGGTAAATAAATTGAAGATTTATTTAGGTTCCCTCTATGTGTGGACATAGACGCCATTAGCGAATTTGACAATTTAGATGATATTCCAGTGATATTAACACGAGAAAATATAAAATAATATCATTATTATTATTATTATTATTATTAAAATAATAATAATAATAATATTGACGGCGATAATAAAATGCGAAATATAAGTAATAACTAAAATAATAATAATTCCAGTTTCTAGTTTATGAGCGACGAGTTTCCATTAGCGACACGCAGTTGAGCAACGCAGAGACTCGTGGATTTTATACTGCGTCGCAGGATATCCACTTGATTGCGCTTTTATATGCGCAACTGCATAAATGAGTTACGCGAGTAACCGGCTTGCCAGGCGGTTTAAGTGGCAGACGAGATGATGGATGAGCGTTTTATCGGAAACGATTCTGGATTCGTTGTTTCATTGGTTTTCTCCTCTATCGATGCTCTAAGAGAAATGACGTAGAGTGCCCTGATGGATCTATCCGCGTTATCGCGATGAACTTCATCTTATTGCAGTTCACGTCGATTAGATGAAAAATAGACTATTCTCCATTTTTTCAACTAATTTATTTTATGCAAACTCGGATAAGACGACATTGACTATGACAAATTAATTTCCGCTATTGCATCAAAATGTTGCGCCTATAAAATTGTTACAGCGTCATACGATTCGCTAAGTTGTCGATCCGCATATAAAGTTGCATAATTGTTTAGTTTTCCTATTTTACGAGATACGTGTTCAGAAAACATCTTTCTATGTCTCTTCTCTTTTTTTCTTTCTTTTTTTCTGTCTTCTTCCCTCTTTTTCTCCTTCTCTCTCTTCTTGTTCTCTTTTTATCGATATAATTGCGATCAAAATAAATTTTGACATTGATTTTTCTATTATTTAACTATTTATTGTTGCACCACAATTCAAACGGATATTACAGGTGAACTGAATTTACGTCTACAAAAAAAGCTCTGAATACTTGTATTCGTTTTATATTTGAAGCTAAATTGGATGAACACATAACTCCCTATCTCAGCAAGCTGGATTGGCTTAGAATTGGATCCAATATTTTGTGGGACATATAACCTAACCTAATCTATTTTGCAGAATATGGAATCTCAGGATATTTTTTTTAATTTTTAATGCAAGCATGATAACTGCGAGAAACCGAGAAAACCTTAAACTTACCTATTGTCGCACTGAACTATTCACACAGTCTGTTGCTTTTCGGCAAAATTCTGAAATATTCCCTCCCTCAAATATCCTCACACACTATGTGTCAATAATTTTAAATGCAAATTTTATATTTTT
>Ga0157364_1004471_pt1 | contig 13980 bp, 15 predicted proteins | sample AttsexASBM2_FD_111476 | JGI IMG/M metagenome (GOLD analysis project Ga0157364, IMG submission 111476) | Fungus gardens microbial communities from leaf cutter ant in Ribeirão Preto, State of São Paulo, Brazil - Atta sexdens ASBM2 | ecosystem: Host-associated > Fungi > Mycelium > Unclassified ... | reverse complement strand
CTGCACAGCCTGTTCTTAATTTAGGTAACGAACAAATCCAATAAGTCTGTCCAGGAAACAGAGCACAGGAGGACGTTAACTTTCAGTGCCAACAATCCAACCTTGATCCCAAACCCCGCATTCCTAAATAATGCCAGACAGTTGCTATGAGGCAATTATTGTTGGAGAGAAACCCGAGCAGCAACTTAGGTAACCGGGCATCACTCTCACTGGGGCTATTTAGGTAGTCAGTCATATGGTTGCAGTAAGGCTAACACATGTTGTTATATTATGTAGGAGTGGAAAATCTGTAGAGTGATCTTGCTACAACACACCCTCCCCCCCTTATTTAAGACATCAGCTAAGAAGTGGATAATAGCAGCAGTGGAAGAAAAACCAACTGTGAGTATGTTTTTGCTACAAATTGAGAAGCAAGGGATCAACTTTGAGTGATTGACAATATATGTGCTATCTCTTATAAGGAAGACTCAAGCAGGAATAAATCAACTATAAGTTTTTGCATCAACTCTATGAGAGCTTAGTTGTACTCCTAGGCTGGTTATCATCTAGATTAGCTTCTGATGAACTAGTAATCACTCCTACTTATCCTGATCCCTGTTGTCTAGTCTACTACAGTAGTACTATAGTTATTTGGTTAATTATAGTTGTAGATACTGATTGGTCAAGAGACCATATGCTCAGACTATAGTATATATAGTAGTAAAGTAATGGTAGAATACTTAATTCAAATATCAACTGGAGTTCCTAGGCACTTACAACTTCTCAATGTAGGACCAATCCCTTTACATAAGTAATCTCTAAGAGAAGTAAGAAATCAACTTCAAGTAGTCAGTAATATTGGCAATATTTCTGATGAGAATATCTACTAAGCATTTTTCATATAATGGTACTTGAAAAGATAGTAACCTTTCTATATTTGTATTCTTTGTAATAAGGTATATGTTTTTGTACAATCTGTAAGAGGACTTACCTTTGCATGAAATTTGAGTACTCAAACTTTCTGTCAAATTCCATAGAGTTCTTGTTTCATATTAGTCAGTACTCCCTAAATTCTACTGAACCCATTAAGCTAACATTACTGCCCCTCACTGTTAAATCTTGCTGTTATAAACTCAAGTCCTTAGAGTAGGACAAGTGAATGAACCTTATATTGGGTTAACATAAGAGAACTCAATAGAGAACTTTGTACAAGATTGTCTATCTTATATACTAAACTATCATGGTCCATGCTACTACTCCTCTAGCCTATCCTAAATGACCATGTGTTCTACATGCAGTATGATGTTATCCTTTCAGAACTTTTTACATTCTTCCTTGTAATCTCATGACTTGTAACCATTACTGTGATCATGTCATCTGATGTGACTGATGTGTGACAGTGTGATCATGATGTCACTCTAACCCTAATCCTACATCCATAATAGAAAAATAAATCAAAAAAAAATGAAAAAGAAAAATTAAATGAAAAAGTTAGTGTTCAAGCTTTGTATATCTGATATTACCCCTCTTGTTACGACCGATGCCTCTAGGAAACAGCATGGACATGGGTAAAGGGTATGATGACATGATCGGCTGCGCCACATGTAGTCTCAGTCAGCGCCTCATGCAGTAGGTGTTGCTACCTTGCTTTATCCTTGTAGTTTCCTCATGTTCTAATCCTCATGTATGCCTCATGGTTGGGCAAAGGACTTGTATAAGTAGTGTAGATACATTCCTGTATCCTTACGCTTTACCACTTCTATCTAATCCCTTATACTTCCTCAAGTCTTTGCCTAAGTGCAACCTAAGCTCAAGCTTAAGGTCGTTACACCTCCTTTAAGGTTTCTACTCCTGGAGGAACTTGTTGGTTCATCTCTCTTTCTTATTTTTTCTTCTCCTTTCCACTTTCTCCAATTTCCCTCTTACTTTTTTAAATACTTGTCTTCAAACTTTTTATCATCCCATTTATATAATATTTTCACTATATATTTTTCTAGTAACTTCCCTCTTCTAAAGTCTTTTTTTCTGCCAAATCCAAATTTTCCTATCTTCATACTTCTGCATTCATTCTTTCTTCAAACTCTGCTACTAACTTCTTTGTATTCTCCAAATTCTCTTGCTTTTTCCAACTATTATGTTCTACTATAAACCCCTTCCATTGTACCAAGTACTTCCCTACTCCCTTTACTTTTCTTTTATTCAAAATTCTCTCTACCTCCTATTCTTTGACTTCTTCTACCTCTATTAGTTTAACTTCCTCTTTTCTTTACTCCTCTACTTGTTTTTTGTATTGTACTATCTGACTAATATTCACTACTGGATGATTCCTCATCAAAGTTGGCAGCTATAGTTTGACTGCATTGGTAGAAATTACCTTATCAATGATATATGAACTAACATATTGATCCACTAGTTTTTTTTACTGGCCTCTCTTTAAACACTAAGTTCTTCATACTTAACATAACTTTGTTCCCTGCTTTCTATACTTCTGCCTCCTTCCTTTCTCTATCCACTTGTCTCTTCATCTCCTCCTGTGCTCTGATTAATGCTGCTTCTGCTTCTTTCTGCACTTTTCTCATTCTTTCCACAAACTCTGTTGCTTTCTCCATTTTTCCTTTCCTTCTCAAATTGATTCCTATCCTCAACTTTCTTCCATAATTTGCCATGAATGGAGACACTTTAGTTGTTGAATGTGCCTTGTTGTTTATTGCAAACTCTGCTGATACCAACTACTCAGACCAATCCTTTTATCTATGGTTTACAAAGAACCTCAATTATTACTCTAGTTTCTGATTCATTCTCTCTGTTTGATGATCTGTTTGTGGGTAAAAAGCTATTGATAGCTTTGTTTTGATTTCCAACATTCCATTCAACTCCTTTATCATCTCTGCTACAAACTGCAGTCCTCTATCTGACACTATACTTTCTGGTAACCTGTACAACTTCCATACATTATTCTAGAATAATCTTGCTAACCTTTCTGCTAATATCCCTTCTGTAGTTGCCACAAAGTGTGTTATCTTGGACAACATGTCACAGATCACTAGGATCACATTTTTCTCAGCTACTACTGGTAACTTTGTAATAAAGTCCACTATTAGATATGTTTATGTTTTTTCCAGAACTTTGCTCAACTTTAAATTCCCTGCCATCACTTCTATCTTGTTTTTCATCCTCTGACATATATTACATCCTTCCATATATTTTCCTACATTTTTTGTTACCTATGGTGTTACAACTCAGAAATCTTAGTGTTAGTTTGGGAGAAGAACCTTGTATAGGGTTTACACAAGAGAACTCAATGGAGAACTCTTTACAAGAACTATCTCTACTTATATATGTTGTAACATTGGTCCATGCTACGACTACGCTTCTCCTGCCCTAAGGTCTATACTTCTATCTCATGTCCTATTACTCATCCACCATAAGGCCACCATGCTGTATACATGTGCCCTGACGTCATACTCTTTAATCTCCACTGTACATGTGTGTACCATGTGTACACCATGAGGAACTGTTGTCCCTTGACGTTATCTCTAACCCTAACTCCTACTCTAGACTCTTCCTAATCCTTCTAGACCCTAAGTCCTTCCAGACCACTCTAGACTTTATCACATGACTTCCAAGTTATGTGCCTATCTCCTATCTCTCTTCCATTGTAGACTAGTAATTATAATACTTAATCCTAACCCTAGTCCAAGTCTGTCCACACTCTCATCTTATAACATATAGCTACTAGTAGTTTCTTATCACCAACTTCATTATCTTTCACTTTCCTCCATGTCCTGCTACTGGTATATTATAGTGTAACTGGATTATTTCTACTCTCAACTCCTCATCTTTAGGTACATACACTTTTCTTTCTTTTGATACTAACTTCCTCTCAATCTACTACTTTTTCCCTTACAATATTTTTACTTCTGTCTTCTTTATATCTTCTACTATTCTAACTATCTCTTTGTTCTTACTCTTAGCTTTTTTTTTAATTTTTCTTACTATATTTGTCTCTAGTCCCTCTATTACTACTTTATATAAACTATGTAGCCAACAATTCTTAATAAATACTTGATTACTATTATTATTTTCTACTCCTACTTTCTAGTCTAGTTATCTACTGAGCCTATTTGCCTTCTCCATTTTTATGCCTGGTACATGTTTCAAGGTAAAATCAAATCTTAACAAATATAATGCCCATTAAGCTTGTCTTCAGTTTAAATTTTATACTTTTATAAAATATTCCAAGTTTTTGTGATCTATTTAAACTTCGAATTTATACTTGATACTCTCTAGTGTTATGGGACACTGGAACACTAACAATTTTTATTTTTCTTTTCTTTTATTTTTCTGATCTTATATTGATTCTCTTTTTCTTTTATTTTATTTTTCTTTTAGACAATAAAGAAGATATGTGACACCACAGTCACATGATATGTCACATTGATGTGACATCATAGGCCTAGAACGTAGTAGAAGGATCTAGAAGATGATATCAGAGCACATGTATACAACATAATAGCCTTGAGTAAGATATGAGATAGATATGAGGATGTAGCACAGACCATGTGTACTCTGTATATATAGGACTCTAATTTAGCAGAGACTTCTTGTTGAGTTCTCTTGTAAACTTCCCACATTATATCTACTTAAGAGATTTGCTCACTATGTAGTCATTGATTTTTGTGACTAGTGGTTGCCACAACATCTAGTAAATGCCTCCAGTTTTCCAACCCTCTTATTACTACCAACATCTCCTTATCATGAATCTCATAATTTCTCTCAGTATTATTTAGAGATTTTGAGAGGAACATCACTGGCCTCTACTTCTTATTTTTACATTTCATAAATAAAACATCTCTTATAGCATAGTCTAATATATCAACTTCCATCTTTATTTTTTTATCTAAGTCCAGTGAACACTGATTCTTTTGTAAATCTTTCCTTTAACTCTTCAAATGCTCTTTTCTGCTTATCTATCTACTCCCACTTCTGTTCTTTCTTAACTATATCATATAATAGTCTAGCTATGGATGCAAAGTCCTAAATAAATTGACAATAATAGTTCACCAATCCAGAACACCTTTCATTTTCTCATTTTCTATCTTTATTCTCTCTGGTCCTATTACTACTTCTAAAAACCTGACTTCTCTCATCTTTCACTTGTATTTCTCCAGCTTTATATATAAATCATTCTCTGCCAATCTTTTCGCTACTTCTTCTACCAACTTACTGTGTCCTTCTTCTCCTTTCATCCCAATAATTATATCATCTATAAAGCTCACCACCTTCCCAGTGTTGATGAGATTCTGCAGAATCTTGTTCATTATAGTCTAAAACATTGCTGGTGAATTGGTAAGCCCAAAGAACATTACTGTTATAAGACAAGTATATGGACAGACTTTGGCTAAGGTTAGGGTTAGTGGACATAGTCTACAATAGAGGAAGAACATGTGACCTGGAAGTTATGTGATATAGGCTAGAGTAGTCTAGAGTGGTCTGAAAGGACTAAAGGTCTAGAAGAATCGGGAAGAGTCTAGAAAGAGTTAGGGTTAGGAGTGATGTCAAGAAACATGGGTTCTTCATAGTGTACACATGGTGCACGCATGGTAACAGAGATTATAGAGTATGATATCAGAGCATATGGACATGGTATGGTGGTCTTGAGGTAAAAGCATGGTGGATGAGTAATAGGACATGAGGCCTTTAGGGTAGGTAGATATTGTTGTAGCATGGACCACATTGTATTTATATAAATAGAGGAGCAATGCAGTGAGGGCTTCTTGTCGAGTTCTCTTGTAATCTCCACTACTAGATAGCCTACTGAAAGCTTTGCTAAAGTAAGCAAACTACAAGTGCTGTTATGGCGAGTGGTTGCTACAACAATTACCATTGCCTTGAACAATCCTTCTGGGGCAGTGAATATTGTCTTCCACTTGTCTCCTTCCTTTATTTGTATGTTATTGTAATCCCATTGCAAGTCCATCCTTGTAAATACTTTCTTAGTACCAGTATTTTCTATAATATCTAAGATAAGAGGTAAAGAATAATGAGTCCATTTATTTAAATACCAATAGTCCTGGACCATCCTTTTCTTGCCATTTTTCTTCTCTACAAAAAACACTAGTGTAGTTTGAGATGATTTCAAGAGTCTAATATACTCTTTCCTCAATTGTTCAGAAATGAACTTTCACACTTCTTTCCTTTCTTCTCTTAATAGTAGATAAACTTTTCCCTTCCTTGGCACAAACCCTTTCCTTGTATTGATTACATGATCTCAGAGTTTTCTAGTGGGCATTCATTCACTTGCCTTTTTTTCAAAGATATGGATCTATTTGTAGAACTTCTCTGGTACCAACTTCCTTGCTTCTGTTTCCAACTTTGCTACTTCCTCTTCTTTATCCCAAATCTCCCATTCCTCTGCTATCTTTCTTACTTTTATCTTTTTTTTTCTTTTTTTTTCTTTTCTACCCTCTTCAGTGCAAGGCACTGTATTTTGAGAGTTCTTTCTTCTTTCTCTTCCCATTTCCTTCCTGCTTCTTTCTTCTTCTCTTTCTTCTTCTGCTTTTGCCATCCTGACTTTCCCTATTTTGGTCTCCACTGCTTTCCACATTCTTTTAGGCACCTCATCATCTTTACCTCTTCTTTTCTCCAATCAATCTCAGGATTGTAGCAAGCTAGCTACAGCATTTCCAAGATCATGCTCCACTTATGGCCTCCAATTACATCTATTTCTGTCCTCTCTTTATGTTCTTGATAATGAATATTTACTTCTACTGTATTTTCTATAGGTCCTTCCTTATTAAATGTTCCATCCACATTTATTATATAAATTGGTCTTTTCATTTTTTTCAACTTAAACCACTGCTTTTTTGCAAACTTTGAACTCATTACTAACAACATTGCCCTACTATCCAATAGTGCTTTCACCATTATTCCTTCTTGCATATCAATTCTCTCCAAGCCTATCTTCACTGTCACTTCTCTTAATATGTTCTCATTGTCTAGGTTATATGTAGATATATTATCTACTACTCTGGACAGCATTGCAAACCTATTATTACTGAGACTTAGTTGAGGACTACCAGATTTCCTTTCCTATTTAAATTATCTTGTCCTTATCCTTTCTCAATCCTCAATTTCTGTTCATATTCCAGTTTTCTACCTTTCCCAATTCTGCCTCCTGTTCTCCTGTTTCTATAGTTTCTTGCTAAATGTCCAAACCCTCTACAGTTATAACAATTTCTGTTTTCCTGATCCATATTCATGGCATATGGGTGACATGAAGCAAACCCTGCTCTCTAATTAGGGCATGTCATCACTACATTTGTTCTCTCTACTTCTTCCATTGGAGTAGGTACTATTGGCACCCACTACTGAGGTACTTCTTGTCTTCTTAGCTATACCTGAAGCTTTTGCACCTGTATTTCTGATCCTGATTTTAGTACAGAGCACTCTATCATATTGGTTCTGGTTTTAAGTACTTTTCTCTTCTTCTCTCTTCTACTTTCCTTTAAATTTCTATCTAATGCAATTGCTTGATTGTACTATCATTTGATTAAACTTGGTTGTTGCTCCACTTTCATGAGTCTTTGTTGTATTATTGTGTTAATTCCCCTCTTGAACTCTTCCACAAATAGTCTCCTTTTATATCCACACTCTCTAGCTGCTCTTCTGAATTCTTGAACAAACTTCTCCATTGTCTTCTCTCCTTATTCTATTCTTTTCAACTCTGCAACCTTTACTAGTTCTTTGTCTTCTCTTCCAAACTTCTTTTTTATATCTGCTAGAAATTTCCCCACTGTTTCATATTCTAATAATTCTGCTTCCAAATCTTCCAATGTGTCTTCTTTCCAAATATCTGCTGATCCTCTCTGTATACATGAGAGGATTTACTGAATTTGTTTCTCTACTACCACTCCCTTTATATTCATTCTTATATATAGTTTACATGCTGTTACAAAACTCAAGATCTTTGATGAGGTCCTGTCAAACACTTGTGGCCATGCCACCTCTATACTTGTTGCTGCTGTAACTCCTGCTCTCTCTCCCATACTTACTGATAAGACTTGGATCTGAGCCTGCAGTACTGCAAGCTGCTCCTGATTTTACCTAATGATCTGTTCTAGTTCTGCTTCTTGCTAGCTTATCTCATATAGTAGTAGTGGTGATGATAATTTAGATGGTGTGAGAGGTGGTAGTGTCAAGATCAAAGAAAGTAGACTTGATTTATTTTATTTTTATTTTTATTTTTATTTTATTTTTGATTTATTTTTGATTTTATATTTTTAGAACAACTAGGGTTAGGGTTGATCAGTCACACCATCACATCAGTCACTTGATGGTGTAGTTACAAGACAAATTACAAGATTTAGGAGAATTTAGTAAAAGATTTGAGAATAGATGATGTCATACAATATGGACACTACATGTTGGCCTTATGGACCACACATGGTTGTTTAGGGTAGGATACACAGTACTTAGCATGGACCATCTATAGGACTATATAAGATAGACTAGTTTGTAGAAGAGTTTTCTATTGAGTTCTCTTGTGTTACTCAATACAAGAGTTATTTTATTATCCGACTCTAAGGATTTTAGTTCATAACAGGTGGGGTGGGTAGTAGCAACTGGTTATCAGAGAGCAGTGATCCTATATTGGCTTCACTTTCCGACTCATATTCTGATTCTGATATTTCTCTGTACATGCTAGTAGGTCCTCTTCTTATTCTATCTTGTACTTTGTACTAACTACTTAATCTACCAACTACTGTTCTAATTGAACTGTAAACAATTTTGTTCTAAGAAGGACATCCTACTTTAAATGAGGTTTTAGGAACACTTGCCATTCTCCTGTATATATAGGTCACAAGAAAACATTGTAGCACAGAGCTTCTATTTAGAAGATTACAAGTATACTACTATAATACCACATGTTTAAATAATAAGTACATCTAGAAAGGGGCCTGTGTCTGGTTCCCTTCATTTACAGCAAGCCTTCTAGTAGCTGTTATCTATCTCTTAAGCTTAGAGTATGGCTGTTCTTCTTAACTTTGGGCACGTTATCTTTAGTCAAGGATAATAAAGAGTAAGAGAAAAAAGTGTAGAGAGGGCTCTGAGCTGGGTGGTCTTAAGAATGGGTATCAAGTTCTAATGTTACAAACTCAAGTCCTTAGAGTAGGACAAGTGAACGAACCTTGTATTAGATTAATATAAGAGAACTCAATAAAGAACACTATACAAGATTATCTTTAAAGTCAACATATGTTCTACATGTAATATAATGTTATTTTTCTAGAACCTTCTATATTCTTTCTTATAACCTCATGACTTGTGACTATGTTATCTGATGTGACTGATGTGTGACAGTGTGATTGTGATGTCACTCTAACCCTAACTCTATATTCATAATGGAAAAATAAATCAAAAGAAAATGAAAAAGAAAAATTAAATGAAAAAGTTAGTGTTCAAGCTTTGTATATCTGAAAAATACTTTCTTTTTAGCATTTATGTCCCTATGAACTAGTTCAACAATATCAGATCTCCAACCACATAAGACATTACTAATTTCTTGGTTAGTCCAATGATAATTTTTCTTTATAATATTAATACAATAAAATATAGTTCATGAGGAGATTCTTCCATATACATTTTGATTACGAATCCTTTTCTCATGGTGTTTGTATTATGTTCTTTCTTTAGTAATTTGACAGCTATTTATTTCCAATATTGTTTATCTTGTTCTTCTTGGGGTCATATAGATTTGTAATGAGATAGTGGATAGAATGGTATTGTTGTGACAAGAGACTGCATATATTTCATGTACTTGTCTAAGTTATCAACTTTATCTTGAATAAATGTCAGTTCTGGATTTTTTGGTCTAGATAATGAAACATTGTATGGTTTATAAAGAAAAACTTCTTTGTCTTGATCTTATTGTTTTCCTATGTTATTCATCACTGGTTTCTTCATTTCTTGATCTTCTTGTTTATATATATCTTATATCTCTTTAATGTGTTCATTAATATATATGTTTTTCTTTCCTTTACAATTATCCAGTTCATCTACCAAAAGTATTTGAATATAATATGCTTGGTTTTTCATATCACTCTAGATAATGTTTCATAAGTCTTCAGAGATACTGAAGATATCTCCTGCTGTTTGTATCTTGTAACTACTGCTGGCTTATAGTATTATCATCTCAATTTCTGCCATTTGGATATTTGCAACTTCTGCTAAGTTGATAATATTCTGAAGTTGTAATTGTACATCAGCTATTGTTTCTATTCCTTGTATGATCTTGTGATATTTTTTTGTCCAGTCTTTCTTTTCATTGGTTCAAGTATTAACCAAATCCATATTGTTGAGGATGTGAGTAACATATGAGTTAGAAGAGATGGGTGCAGTGGTGAATTGTTGAGCCATTAGGAAGATTTCTTATTGTTTGAATAACTTGAGATGTTAGATTGGAATTTTGATTTCCCTTTTTTATATGTTTCAATCTGAAATCCTTGACCAATAGTCCTCAGTTGCCTCCTTGGCATGTGATAACTCTGTTTCAGCTATCCACTGATCATGTTTATTTCTATACCCTTTCTAGTACACCAAAAACTGTATGCCATGTTTTTGTTTCCTGTGGTTCCTGATTTCTTCTACCTTATATTCTTCTTTCTCATTAATAATCTCTGGTGGTAGTACTGGATCCATGTGCTGCCCTTTGAAATATAGTTCTCTGTATTGTATCAATAGGTCTTCATTAAACATGTTATGGATTATCTATCCTTCTGATAACTTTATCTAAAATATCCCTTAACTAATATCTTTTGAGATCCTAAAAGGTCTATATCTCTTTTGGTCTAATTTCTTTAAAGGTTACTTTAAATGGATATTTTTGGCTTCTAGCCACATGTTATCTCTAACCCTCAGTTCTTGTGGATTCCTTCTTTTTTTTGTTGAACTACTTTTTCATGGCTTCTTTTGCCATATTCATTGATATCCTTGTTTTGTCCTAACTTTTTTGTAGTCCTTTAAGAAAGTCTTCTAGTTTTGGTAATTCTGTTTTCACAGTTAAGTTCCCTTTCCATGGATGTTGTCCAAAGTTAAGTTCAAATGGGGTTCTTCCTATTGCAGTGTGTTTTTTATCATTGTATTAGAATTCCACTGCTACCAACCATTCTGTCCAATTGTTCTGTTGATAGTTTACATAGTGTCTCAAGAATGGTTTGAATTTATGATTAATCTATTCTATTTGGCTGTCTATTTAAGAATAATATGCTGTTAATAACATTCTCCTGATCTCTAATGCCTTGGTTAAGTCCTTCATAAATCATGAAGCAAACTGTAGTTCTCTGTTACTAAGGATTTTTCATGGTACTCCATATATTTTTCAGATTTTGTCTTAATAGATCTTAGCAATTTCTTTAGATGATACTGTTGTTATTGTTGCCTTGAGTCTGATCATCTTTATAAATCAGTCTACTATGACTACAATTGTATTTTTCCATTTGATCTTGGAAGTGGTCTGATTATATTGATGCTAATCTCTTGTCATGATCCTTTAGATATTTCTAATAGATAGAGTTCTCTAGTTTTCTTCATATGCTATACCTTGTTTTGTTGGCATTTCATACACTCTTGAACATATTTCTTAATATCTCTTTTAATTCCTGGCCACCAGTAATTCCTCTTGATTAATTTGAGCATTCTTTGTTATCCTGGATGCTCTACATCTGCTAGATTATAATTCTCCTATAGGATTTGTTCTCATATCTTCTGGTTATTTGGAACATATATCCTTCCTTTCATATAGACAAGTTTCTCTTCTTCCCATGCTTGTTTATTATTATTTTCCAATTCTTTCACTACTTCTTGTTCTTTGATGTTATTTCTCCATATTTCTTCTAATAATATGGTTTCTTCTACCATTTAGTTCTTTTATATAAATATTACTTCTGTTGTAATTTGTCTTCTCATCTATATTTCCTCTTTGAGCACTAAGAAATTTTTGTTATCTTCTTTTATATCTACTTGATCCTTTCTTGATAAAATATCAGCCTTAGTATTGGTTTTTCCTAGTATATGGTATAATGTGAAGTTGTAATCTTATAACTTCAAATACCATCTTACTTGTCATCCATTGAGCTTGTACAGTTTCCAGAAATATTTGAGATTTTCATGATTGGTCCAAACTTCAAACTTTTTTGTAGCATCCAATAGGTATTGTTTTTATTTTGCAAGAGCTTCTACTATGGCAAGTAGTTCTTTGTTGTAAATCTCATAGTTCCTTTCAGTGGGTTGCATTGTCCTTGACAAAAATGCAATAGGTTTCCATTTTCTTTCTTACTCCTGGAATAAAACTCCTCCTATAGCATGTCCTGACACATCTGTTTTCACTCAGAATTTTTCTTTTCTTTTTGATAGTGCAAGTACAGGTTAGCTTGTAATCTTCTCACTTAGTTCTTCAAATGCCTCCTGATGTTTCTTTTTCCATTTCCATTCCTTCTTTTCTTTGAGCTCATTGAGAGGCTTTGTCATGTGACTGAAGTTTTTGATAAATCTTCAGTAAAATTTTGTAAATCCCAAGAAGCTTTCCATTTCCTTTATCTTGGTTGGGGTTTTCCATTTTTTTTACTACCTTTACTTTGTCATTTTCCATCTGTACTTCTCCTCATCCAACAACTACTCCTAGAATTGGAATTTCTTTGACATTGAAATCACATTTTGACTGTTTGAAACATAAGTTATGTTTCTCTGCTATCTTTAAAAATTGAATAGTCTTTTCTTCTAGTTTCTTCTTGGTCTTAGCTAGAATTATAAAGTCATCCATGTAGTTTGCTAACACTTCTTTATATAATTGTTCCCAGAATATACTGTTCATCATTCTTTAAAACATTCCTAGTGAGTTGCAAAGCCCAAAATACATCACTTTGGGTTCAAATAGCCTTTGTTAGTTAAAAAGGCTGCTTTCCATTCATCTCCTTCCTTAATTCATATATTGTTGTACTTCCAAATGAGATTCAGTTTATTGAAGTACTTTGCCTCTTTTAACTTGTCAATAACTTCTCTAATTAGAGGCAATGACATCTTGTCCTTGATCATATGCTGGTTCAGTTTTCAGTAATCCTGTACTAGTTATAGTGATTCATCCTTCTTTGGAATATAAAAATATGGTACTGCATATCTTGAGCTTGATTCCACAACTAATTCTGCTTGAAGCTGTTTGTCCAACCATTGATTTAATGCTTCATTCTTCTTTATTGTTATTGCATAGGCTTTAGCATTCCTTTGGTGCTTCTTCTATTAAATTAATTACATGATTCCATTCTTGTTATTCTAGTAACTTTTCAAACTTCCTCTTATTGAATAAATGTAAAAAGGTCAAATGTATTCTAGAAGATCTTTTGTGTCTGGTTCTTTGCAAATTTCTTGTTGTTCCTTGTTATATGTATCCATTTTATATATTCTTCTAGTCTTGAATATAATATCTTGATGCTTTGTTCCATATGTCCTTGGACATCTCATAAACTATACTGTTTCTGTGTCCCAATTCACTTCTGGGTTGTGTTTAACCAACTAGTTGTATTCTAGAAACATGTCTATACCATTTAAATCTATTACTACTACATTAATTTGTTTTTTATATCTATTAATCTCAACCTTAAGTGGTACTGTCACAAACTTCATTTAGCTTGTATCTCCACAACCAGTGGACCAACTTTCACAAACTAAGTTGCACCAGAAAGCTTCAAATGAGGGCTATTTGTACATATGTGGGATATACAAAAGTGACAACAAATGACTGAGATATCAGGCCATTAGTAACTATAAAAGCTTTGTCAGCTGATATCTTATGAATAGCTAGATGGATTCACATGATTGAACTTGTGTTAGAAAGCACTTATCAAACAGTTTCTAATGATATATGATATATTATATGGAGATCAGTATTCATAGAGATATAAGCATATCAATATAGCAACATAATTAGTTACCTTTTAAAATTAGCCT